>ENA-OREC01001285-OREC01001285.1-marine-metagenome-genome-assembly--contig:-NODE-1285-length-12413-cov-12.214494_pt1 | contig 12413 bp, 2 predicted proteins | sample MGYA00248626_ERZ508543 | MGnify/ENA primary metagenome ERZ508543 (study PRJEB26211, sample SAMN05518279) | marine metagenome | isolation source: Puget Sound, Washington, USA | host: Bankia setacea... | reverse complement strand
TTTGAGCTCCTTTTATAGGTTATTTGAGCTCCTTTTATAGGTTATTTGAGCTCCTTTTATAGGTTATTTGAGCTCCTTTTATAGGTTATTTGAGCTCCTTTTATAGGTTATTTCTTCCACGTCAGACTCTTGTAATTAATTTTGTGAGTTAAATAGTAAAACAAATACTTTCAGGGTACAAAAATCATCAAGATAACTACCCCTCCTGCATATCAATAGGTTAAAACTAGAAAAAATGCAAAAATACTCGAGGGGTTGATGTAAATTAGATAGTTACACCAATAGAGTTATGCCCCTTTTTTCGAAATTCTCTTTTATACACATTTGTGTCTCAAACTTCTTCCACAGTTTAAAGTTATCTTAATGAAACTTGCTACATATAATCTCTATAAAATGTGTATGTGCATTAGATATTTGTGTGAAGCTTCATCCAGGGTTTTTAGAGTTATGCCCCCTTTTTGAAATTTTTGTATCCAAAAATAGAGGAAGTTTGTGTCTCAAACTACTTCCACAGATATCAAGTCATCTGAACGAAACTTGCTACACTTTTTTTAAGATGTGCATGACTAAAAATACCCCCAAACTAATGAAATTGGGGGAGGGGTTACTAGATTTACCATACGGTGGTCATCACAGTTGTAAAGTCATCTTAATGCTTTTGAATAAAGAATCACATAAAAAAAATTGTATTCACTGTTCAATTAAAATGACGCAACACAGAGATCACTCCACCCTCCACACTTGCCCGCTTTGTATAACAAAAGAAACTATTGTATCCACGTCCACGTGTATTTGTTTGTCCTAGTCCACGTGCATCTTTCCATTGGTTTAACTTTTATGAATATTTAAAACTGGGCATTTCGGCGTCATGTCAATTTGAAGACATAAAAAAAATATGATTATTATTTATACAGTATTTGTTTACATTCCACAGCCTCAACAACAACATCAGAATGTGAGGTTGCAGTTGATGAGGTCTGTGCTACAACCCAAATCTACAGTCCCTATTCAATCTGTGAACATGAAACAGTTTGCCTCTAACCCAGTGATGCCAGCTCCAAAGATACAGAAATGTGAGTAAACAAACTTAGCTTTTTAGTCTGTGAATGCAAAAAAAACGGGTAAATATGAGTTAAAACTGGTAACATTAGTTGTCCAGTAAAACTATTGGGCATTTCAGATTGGGGCAAAGAACAAAATAGTTAATGTTGTTTTTGTAACAGTGAATGCAAACTGGTTAATATGAGCAGTAAAAAGCTATAACTGGTTATTTTACATTTGGCAAAGAACAGTAGTTTCAAAAATAGTTTTTCAGACCAGTTAGTTGTCGAACTTTCTTCTAGTTAGTGCATGTGAAAGACTGGTAAAAAATGAGTTGTCCAGTTAAACCACGAAATGTTGTGCCCACGAATACAAATGTTTCCACAGTTATTGATATAAGATTTCTCTTTGGCGTTGTATGACCCTTTTCTTTGTTAGTTCATTTACTGCTAAGTATTTGAAACTCAATGGTAGAAACGGGTATTTTGTTCTTTGCCTATTGTGATTTTGTATCAAATCATGGCCTAAGGAATGGTGTCAATCTCAGTGTCTTATAGACTATAGAAACATTATTTATGATCTTAACTGTCCATACTGTGAAATTTACTGTTCCCTCGTGAATTTGTAAGTTTGCTCTTAAATTTTGATTATTGAAGTTACTTACCTATTTGGAAATTTACTAGTCCTGTTCAAAATAGCGACAAGCGTAAGCGACAATACATTGACCTTTCCGCTAATAAGACTATCCTTGAAACTGACTAAAAGTGGTCTTAATAGATGGTCTTAAACGCAAAAGAACGAGCTGTTTACGACTGATACTAGGTGGTCTTCTAAACAGACTGGTCTTCTAAACAGACTGGTCTTCTAAACAGACTGGTCTTAATGTCAAGTGGTCTAAATGTTGGACCCAAATTTAATGTCAAATGGTCTTAATAATTGAACTGTATACTATATAGAAGATCATGGAATAAGACTTGAATGCACACTGGGGGCTAAGTAGAATTGTGCAGCAAGCTTTACATTCACTCAAAACACAACATAGTATGCTCTCATATTTTATTTTTTTTAATGCAACCAAGATTTCAGTATCTCTTTTTATTATAAACATTGTGCAAGAAATGGTAGTTTGGAAAAGTGCTATTTTTCCTAACATTTTTGTTTCGGAAAATTACCAAAAAGTGTCACTAGTTTTGCACACGTGGTCACTGAGTTTGGTTTGGTCTAAGTATGCACAATGGGGAGAATATAAAAGACAGCCCCCCAGTGTTTTGATTAGTATACCTGGGTATGTTGTAACAGCTTTTTTGGATATTAATTGAGGTGTTTGTTAAACTAACTTGCTGCACAATTCTTCTCGTTCCAGGGGTGGTATCAAACAATACAAAATTGACAAGTAGGCGGAGTTTACAGCATAGGAGTGATTTGATTGGTAGAAAGGTTGTCCATCAAAGCAAAAAGGCGGGCCTTAGAACAGGGGTGGTATCAAACAATACAAAATTGACAAGTAGGCGGAGTTTAAAGCATAGTAGTGAATTGATTGGTCCAAAGGTTGTCCATCAAGAGAAAAAGGAGGTGCTTAGAAATCATTCAGGAATTCGTAGGAATTTGAGAACTGTAAACAACTCATCTGTGTTGCGATATAAACAAACCAAACATGCAGTGATCGTTTCAAAACTGTTTGGAAAGCGTGCATCTGGACAACTTTATCCAAATGTTAATCTAGAAAAATCGAAGGCAGACTTAATACTTTGGTGCAGGAATGTTAGGTTCAATTCTAAACAATTTAGAAAATGGAAGAAATATTGGTGCAGCAAGAAACTGGAATGTGATAATATTAGTGAAAAAAATGTGGATGAAGATAGTGATGGGGAAGAACTTGATCATTCTGAATACTGTGATAATGAGACTGATTTGATGGCAGAGATAGAAAGTCTTAAAGGTGCTAAGGAACAATGCGAAAGTTTGGACCATGTCTCGTATAGTAACCGTTTAGGTTTATGTCAGCATTTCAGAAACCTAGAAGCTACTGTTTGTGAACAATGTAAGGAAAAAACTACTTTAGTCTGTGATAGGACAAAAGGACGGTGTGAACCTGTTGTTAAATTTGCTGAGAAAGTTGGTGAAAGTCAAATAGAATCGATTGCTAGAGGCACTGAACCAACTACTACATGTGCTATGGAAAGTGAGTTTACAGAGCCAGCCTTGAGAAACAATGAATTTTCTACTCATTCATCTAGTGCCACAAATTACCATAAGTTACCAAATTCCGCTGAGACTCCAAGAAACATGTACGGTAACCTGAAAGAGTTTGAATCGAATGATAGTATAACTAAATCGTGTAGACATCAGACAACTGATAAACATGCTCAAGGTCACGAAAAAGGTGCTAGTTTGAGTGGAAATAGATGCACAGAAAGTGGTTTAAAAGAATCAGACTTGCTAGATAGCTCCAAAGAAAATAGAAAATTGATGAAGGGATCTAAAACTGTCTCAGTGTTCAATGGAATTAAACGGCATGATAGTCATATGGATGGACAAACATTAGATATAGAAAGAGTGGCAAGGGACAAGCAAAAAGATAAGCTTGGTATGCATGTAGATATTGGAAATCATGTGATACTTAAGGACAGAAACAAAGAACTCATAGAGGAGCTGTGTTCTGATTTGACAAGTTCTTCTGCTGCTCCTTGGTATAAAGATTTATCATCTAGGGATATTGTCTACATCATAGTTTTGTGCAATCATCATGGGTTTGTGAAGGTCTCAAAAGAAATGAACATTCCAAAGACTCAGTTGTTGAAATGGAAGAAACTGTTGAAGATGCAAAGAATGCTTTTAATGAAGAAAGATCATGACAAGGTTGATAAAGAAAATGAAAAGTTTGATAGAAATAATAATAGTTCCAAACCATCTTGCTCTAAAGGTGGCCCATGTCTTGACAGAAAGCCTATATCGGAAAGAAAGCCTCTAACGGAAAGAAATTTGAACATCAACCGTACTGAAATGAATATTCCCTGCAAAGGTTTCCGGATGAAAGTTAAAGATAGAAGTGAAAAGGACAGTTTGTACGACCCTTTTCATGTTAATGGCAAGTCAGAAAATACTGTATTCCATCCAAACTCTAAAACCAAACAGTTGGACTTGTATGATCTTAAGAAGTCAGAGAGTCTGTCATGGATATGGAATAACCATGTGAACCTGTTTCAGACTGCCCATTTGCTAGTGGCTGAGTTAAGCATGAACAATCCTTCTGTAGCGACTAATGATAGAACTAGAGTAGAGAAACCAGAGAAGACATCCCCTCAGAAACCGGAACCCAAGTGTTTGTCTGAAAGCACAAGGGAGAACGTATGTGGTGCTGCAGTGGAGCCAGTTGATCATGCTGTAACAGAAAAGTTGAGTGAGTCTGATAAGTCACCAGGGCTGGAAAAGCCAAAATTGATGCATCGTGTGAAACAAAGTGGACCTAATGCATCCAAACTAAACTGTGATAATAGTACTGATGAAAGGAAAAGGAGGGAACCACTTAACATTGATGAAATAGAGAACTATGCAGTTGTAGATATCGCTGAAGTAAAAGAAAATCTTAAAAAGGCTAAAAGGATTGAAAAGTCATCCGGGCATGCAAGTGAAGATGGAACTTTGGGTTTGGTTGACAAGGATAAGAAGAACTCTACTGGATTGACACAGGACGTTAATGGCTTCGAAAACCTTACAAGAAAGAGGCAATCAACCTGTCTAGAAGTTGTCGGTGATGTTAGTGTTGAAACAGGTGGCAAAGTTGCAATAGCTGTAAGTGTTGAAAGAGGTAATAATGAAACACTTGCACAAAGAATGAGTATGAAAGAAGATCATGGTGTAACCATAAATACAGACACCATTGCTAGTATTACCATTGCAAGTGATAGTGACTCGGACGATATTTTAGAAATAGCTAGCTGGGTCATAGAACCGGAAGAGAACAAAGCTGAAGTGATAGTTATTTCAGATGATGATGATGATTTCGATACTGTAATTATTGAGCCAATGAAAAATAAACCCTTGCCAAGCATAGTGAGTATTAAAACAGAAAAACTCGACGAAGAATTTGACAAAGTAGAAAATGGTCTAAACAATTCCAGAACTACAGACAATGAGTATGACAAAGCTGGTGTAAGCAGAAAAGGCTCAAATAAGCTTAAAGCAATTGCTGATATTCCTATTAAAAGAGATACTAATAGGGAGAAGTTAAAAGGTGATCCCCAGAAACAAAGAAATTCAGAAATAATTGTAATCAATGAAACTGGACTAGGAAATAAAAGTGATTCTCAGGGTCAAGCAATTCAGTCTAATTCAGGGAACTACACAAATTCTAGTACAGGAAATGCCAGCACTGCAGTTGTTTGTGCTCCAACTGGTTTGCAGGGCCAAGGTCCACCAAGTGCTGCAGGGTCCAATGCAGCTGATCTACAGATTGTAAGTTTCAACGACCTTCAACCAGGCCAAGATTACTTTCTGTTAGATGGTTCAGCTTTTCAACCACCACCTTCATTACAAACTCCTGGTGCTTCATCAATACTAAAATCGCTTTGTGAATCAGCAGTCCCGGCAGCAACATCATTATTGACTACTACAGCTAGTTCAACCAGTTCACTATATTCATCAGCAGTGAATGTACAACACAGTGCAAACCCAGCCATGATTCCACCACCATCGTTACTAATTGGGGGTACAAACGAATATGCTAAACCTCCTCCACCTTATGCTGCAAACAGTTATTTTTATTCCTCATTTTCCAAACAAAGCACCGTTTCAGCAACCCAGCCCCCTCTAATGCACCTTCTAAGTAACACAGCTCCTGGCAAAACAGTTGTATCCCCTGCTTCAGTCCGTCCAAATTGTTCCAAACAAGTTGTTATAATTAAAACACCGCCAGAACAGCAGCTGTCGAGTAAATCCGTCAGCCTTCTTACACCAGACGGCTTGAAAATGAATCAAAGGAAGATAATTCTGACAAGAGAACCTTCCAGAAACTCACCAGGAGCCCCAGTGACTTCGATTCCAACATCAATGTCAGCTAGACAGGCCAAAGAGACACCAGTTCCAGTACCCGTGTATCCAGTTTCCCTTGTCAAAAATATCAACACAATATCACCAGCAGGAAATAATATCCTGTTAAAAACTACGATTCTCCCTTCAAACATTTCCTATCTACCCCAAAGTGTGAAAAGACCGCTATCAGTCTCTGAGAAACTTAAGCTGAAGAATCTGGATTCAAAACCAACAGTTACTTCATCACCAACCTTTATCCCCTTAGAGATGAGTGGAAACACCCTTCTATCCACATCTAGTTCCATATATCCATCAAGTAAATTGAAATCATCAAAGGCTCGTAGAATTTCGTTTTCTGAGTCCAGCAGTGAGACTGGGTTGGAGCCACAGAGCAACAAGGCTACCAGTATGGTGTTGTCTGGAGGTATTGGAGCTGTAACTAGTGCTGTAAAGTCTGCTGCCTCCACATCCAGTAGTCCGACCGTCTCTATGATGTTGTCTGAACAATGTGGGGCTCTAACTTCCGGGGTAAAGTCTACTGCCTCATCATCCAGCAGTATTCCAAAGCACAACATCACCACTCATGGAAGAAAAACAGGTCTAACTGAAAGAATTGAGCCATTTAGTAAGCTTGATAATAGTAATACAAAGAAAGAAGTATTAGACAAGCAAAGAGCCAAAAAAAGGAAGCAAGATCTTACAGAAAAAAGTGAGACGTTGAGTACGATTGATAAGAGTAATACAAAGGAAGAAGAAGAATTAGATAAGCAAAGAGCCAAAGCAAATTTCTTGGATTTGTCTGCCTATGTGTCTGAGAATCAGATTGACAAAGAAAAGACACTCTTGTCAGCACTTAAGACCAGGAAGCAGGTAGATATTAAGAAAGATGAGGTCGAAAATGTATTTTTTGAAACTATTATTGCCAATAAAACTGATACTACTAGTCCAAGTCACCTGTCAGATGATAGTCAGAAACAAAATCAAGCAGACAGTAAAGCACATCCATCGAAAACAGATGGAAATACTGCAGATACAGCTTCTAGGAAAGCGTCTAGTGAAAATCGTTTGTACTCTCTAATAAGCTCAATGCAGGCCAGAATGATTTCAAAGAAGGAGAAGAAAGACTCTGAGACCAATGTTACATCTGCTGCTAAGTTGGCAGATGACACTTATACAGAAAATCCCTCCACAACTGATACAGTAAAGCAGATTGATACAGCAGAAAGTGTTAGCCAAGGCTCATACAACAGAATTGAATCACTGATATCATCTATTACTAAAAGAGTTAGTAAGACTGACTCAGAAACCAGTACCAACGATCCATTAGTGGAAGCAGCAAATGAATTGAATCAAGTTAACCGGAAATCTGAGCCTAAAGAGCCAATGGTAACAAATAGCTCTGGTAAAACAAACATAGAACTAGGTGTTGAGATTGATTTAAATGCACCATCTTCCAGTAGTGTTGAAAACATCCAAGGAGTAGTAGCAAAGACACATCAGAGAAAAGGACAGAATAGAGTACGTAGAGATATCCGGGATATTAAGAAAGGTGTGTTTAAAGAGACAGCTGAAGAGATTGTGTCAACAGAAAGTGAGAACAGCAATAGCAGCGAGGCATCGACAGAGAGTGTTAGCAGCTCTAATAGAAGTTTAGAGGTCTCTGATTCAGAAGATTCGTCTACGGCTGCACAGGTCACTGGAGAGGATGGAGAGAGTGTGAACCTTAGTGAGAAACTCAAGTCACTCCTCAACGCTGACATATTCAATGTAATCAGCTCAGATTCTGATCAAGAGCCGACAGAGAAAGAAGAAGAGAGCGAAGCTGACAGTGAACTAGAGAACAATGCTGACAAAGAAGTAGACCCTGAATCAGACAATGCAATAGTAGATGTGATTACTGAAATCGGCGCTCAGGCCATTACTGACGTTTCACAAGATCCTAATAAGGACACTAATGTAGTTGATTTAGTAGTTGATTTAACAGGTGGTGCACAGTGGATTGGTTCTAGCACCAATAACCCTAAACCTGCTCTTCAAACACATCAGTCAATACAGAAGCATGAACTTGAGGGTGAATCAAAACTGAAGAAAAAGTATAACAGGTTGTTACCCCAGAGTTTAAAATATAAATTTGCAAAGTTAGCCACGATGTTCAGCGCTGCCAGCCTAGCAGAAAAGTATGGTTTAAATAAAAAAACATTGATAGGATGGAAATGGAGGTACAAGAACGCGTATACTCCTACACTTGAATTGACTACAGAAGAATTAATTCTCCTTGAAAAAACAAAAGAGTATTTCAATAATGTAGTTGCTAAGAAAGAATACCAGATATATGTAGATAATCCTGAAGAAGATGAAAGTCGAGATTGTAAAATTATTACTCCAACGGCAAAAGCACCTGTACCTAAACAAACAAAAGAACAAACAGATGAATCGAGACTCTCTAAAAGCAGGAATTTGCTGTCAAACGTAGATTGTAAAATTATTACTCCAACGGCAATAGCACCTGTAACTAAACAAACAAAAGAACAAACAGATGAATCGAGACTTTCTAAAAGCAGGAATTTGCTGTCAAACTTACTAAAAAGTAAAGTTGTAGATGCAGAAAATCAGTCAGCAAAACCAAGCATAGACCTAAACCAAGCTACACTTGACATCAAGGCTGCACAATCTTCCTCTAATGAATTATTCTATATACCAGTAGATTATCGCAAGAATGATGCTTTAACACAACAATTAAGACAAAGTTTGAAATCACTAAAGACACCAGGGAATATTGCTGCTTTCAAAATGTCTAACAAAGAAGCAACCGCCAATATATTTGGTGAAGTTTCAGTCAGTAAGGAAACAACTCCCGTATCAAAAGCATGCATGCCAACTGAAAAGAATTTAGGTGAAGAAGAATGTGTTTCCAAGCATATATCTGTCTCAGTTAAACCTGATGAAACTGTACAGTCTAAAGCAATCACAGAAGAATGTGCTCGTAAGTTGATATCTGTCCCAGTAAAACCTTTTGAAACTGCCAAGTCTAAAGCAAGGGAAGAAAAAGGTGTTGACAAGTTTAAACCTCATTCAGAAAAGCCAGATGAAACGGATGATGCACATACTAAGGCAAGTTGGGTAAGTGAAGGTAACCCCTCTGACAATTATTCTCGGAGTTTTAAAACAAAGGTTGTGAAAGAGGCAAGAGAGTCCGGATTTGAGAAGACTTCTAAATGGTTCAATTTACCACTGACCGAGTTAATGAAATGGCATGATGAATTTCTAAATGGGACATTGTCAGCTGGTCCGGATCGAAAGGAAAGTAAAAACATTGTGACAGATTTAGTGAAACATAGAGTGCAAGAAGAAATGCCACCTCTTGATGGCAAAGCCAATGCGGATGTGGAAAAACGGGCGAAAATTAATGCTGGGTTGTCTTTTGAAAGGATTCAGAAAAAGGAAGGTGCCATAACGAAACCAAGATTTAACACCCTGCATCCTACTACAGATGTAACTGCAACTTCTAAGAAACAGAATAAAACAAGAATGGGACCAAATACACCTGTTAATAGAAGAAGTATAGAGCAGCTCCAGTTATTTAAGGCTGATGTAAGGGGTGATTTAGGTATAATGCCCAAACTAATTAAGCCAGCTACAAGTACAAGTTCTAACATTGATGATGTGGAGATAGCTAGTACATGGAAACAGGTCCAATCTATCATAGCTCCAAAGAGACCTGTGGAAAAGAAGTACACTTTGGAGTTTAGGAATAAGATTATTAAGGAGTGTGGAACCAAAGGGCAGAAATCTGTCTCAGAATATTATAGAATACCTTATAACGAGCTATCAAGGTGGAGGTTAGAGGCTAGGAAGTTACTGATGTCAAGTTTTAAACCTAATCCAGCACCGAAGAAGCCTATCGAAGCTCCAAAGGTTGTGTTTGAGTCTGTTAGTACTGCTGGGGCATTAAGGACGTCAAAGAGTGCTTCGGAGCTACATGGAGGCATCGTTCAATCTTCTGAGCCTCCATTTACTAGGGCTACCATAACCCAGGGATTGGAAAATGACAGTTTAAAAATAAGACTGAAAATACTGAAACCAGGAGAAGTTGGCACAGATAAACCTTCAACTTCTCGAATGTCAGAAACTACGAAAAAGGTTGAGGTTTTACCCAAACAAGTTTCAAAGGTCTCATTCAAATCAGCGCAGAAGGCTTCTGCTAGGTCTGAGCAAAAGAGTCCTTCTAGGTCTGAACCAAAACCGAAAACGTCAAGACTTCCGGAACAAATCCAGCCTCGACCATCTACTTCCAAAACTGCTCTTAAACCTTTTGATGCTTCACCTACTTCTGTGTTGGATGAAGACACTGATCTAAGGATGCAGATTATCAACTACTGCTTTGAACAGGGAGTTTTGAAGACCCAGAAAAAGTTTAATGTTACCCGCCAGTCGATCATAGACTTAATGAATGAATATGATAATCTGAACAAGTATTCAGTTGACACATACAATAGAGAGCATGGATTCCAGAACCTGACAACCAAGCTGGTGAGTAGAGAAAAGACAAGCGTAGAGGTTACAAATACCATTCAACCAGTGATTGTAAAGAATTTGACTGACTACATTGTAACAGAGGAATACAAAGCTAGTGTGGTGGAATATTCGAAAAATCATGGAATAACGGCTGCATCAAGGAAGTTTAAGAGGAAATTAGGCACCGTACGAACCTGGATTAATGAATTCCAAAGGGAAGAAAAGAAAAAGATTGCAGAGCAGCAAATTGTAAAAGAGATTGAATTGCTTCGCAGTAATATGTCAGTAGAAGAGGCAAGGAAGATTAGTTACTTTGAGGCAAGAAAGAAAAGGTTACAGCTGGAAAATGAGTTCAGGAATCAGTACAAGAAAGCTGTGGTTGAGTTTGCCAAGACTTACAGCATCACGGAGGCAACGAAGAAATACAAGAAGAAAACACAAACTATCAAATGCTGGATGGGTCACTTTGCCAAGGCTGAGAGAGATGCCAAAAAGTTTGATTCATCTGAAGAAGGTTGTGATGAAACTAATGCAGATCAGTCAGCTTTAGAACATACTAGCTCATCCGGGCATCAACTTGTACCCTATGAGATATCAGACGCTAGTCCACCAACTTCACCGATATGGGAACAGGACTTTGTGATTAAACCATCCTCTGGTAAGAGTCCATTGAAAATGACTTTCTCACCTAGACGAAGGTCATCTCCTGTGATATCCAAAGATCCCGAGGATGATGATTGTTATGAAATTGTTGATGGCCTTGATGATGAAGATGACAGTGAGGTGAATGATATAGAAACAGAAGATGAAGAAGAGGGTAATAAGTTTGTGGAGTTGTCGGCGAGGGAAATTCACGACTTGAAAGAAAATGCCCAAGTACAAGGTCCGTCAAAGAAGGTCCCTATGGTGGTAATTACAGATGAACTGGGCGATGTTGCAATTAGAAGAGACATTACAGCAGATAAAGCTAATGCAAGTGCACACATGGTTCACGATAAAGAAATAGACCCGGAAATTACTAAGACTAAATCCTCTGATATTGAAGCTCTTATCAGTCCTACAGATGTACCTAATATTTTTGAAAGTGGTGATTTCAGTTTTGATATGGAGAATGACATGGTAGATAGTACCAATGAAGACAATCGTGTTGAACAACCAAAAGATACCAGTGTAATTGAACCAACTATAGCTGAAACAAACAATGTGGATGAAACGATGAAAGCTGACTTAACTCCTAATGAACTTGAAGATGAAATGGAAGATGAACATATAATTGAAAATATTCCATATGAGAACACAGTTATGTTTAAAGTGTTAACATCAGAAATGGAGGATTTTTTCAAAGACGCTTCATTGTCTTTGGCCAAGGAAGCACCTCCAAAGAAAAGTCTTGGTGCTGATGCTGAAATTATAGCTAATATAGAAGAAACATACTTGTTCACCCAAAATAGAGCCACAAGGAACAGCTTCCAGAAAGAGAAAGCACAAGAAGCCCAAGATGCTCAGCTAGCAGAAAAGAAAGCTGAAGAAGCCCAGAATGATAGCAAGTCTAAAGAGAAAGATGTTAATGTGGCAACTGATATAGCAAATGAAGCTAAGACTGAACCCAAAGGAGAAGAAAGTCCACAGACCAAAAACCATGAAAATGTGCCGGAAGTGCTAAAAGACAATAAACAAGAAGAGAACCATGACCGTCAAGAGTCTGTATCAGTGTCTGACACAACAGAAAAGAAAAGCGATGAATCTGTATTTGACACAACAAAAAAGAAAAGCGATGAATCTGTATTTGACACAACAAAAAAGAAAAGCAATGAATCAGTGTTTGA
>ENA-OREC01001284-OREC01001284.1-marine-metagenome-genome-assembly--contig:-NODE-1284-length-12414-cov-12.350734_pt1 | contig 12414 bp, 10 predicted proteins | sample MGYA00248626_ERZ508543 | MGnify/ENA primary metagenome ERZ508543 (study PRJEB26211, sample SAMN05518279) | marine metagenome | isolation source: Puget Sound, Washington, USA | host: Bankia setacea... | reverse complement strand
CCTACCACTACCCATACCTACCCCTACCACTACCCATACCTACCCCTACCACTACCCATACCTACCCCTACCACTACCCATACCTATACCCATACCACTACCCATACCTACCCATACCACTACTCATACCTACCCATACCACTACCCATAACTACCCCTACCACTACCCGTTCCTACCCATACCTCTACCCATACCCCTAACCCTAACCATATTTTATGAAAATGCTGGCATTTCTCTTTTCAGTGATATATCATTTGTCCGTACATTATAAGTCCACTGGTGCATTATACCCGTTAACTAGACGACTTTTCCATAGTTCGCCGCTCGACTACTACCTTTATTCAACGTTTGAAGTAAATTGCTTCAATACGTGTCCGGAGGATAAAGTGGTTACGGACTGGCAGATAAACGGACGGACGGACGACAGGCAGGCAGAAATATAACCTTCGTTTTTTCATATTTCAAGTTTTGAAAACAATGGCGCTATTTGGTGCATGTTGACCCTATCTGAAACACTATTTGGAACAGCGAAGAGAAGAATTAATCTTTGTGTTCCGTATATCATATAGGAAAATATTGAAAACAAGGACAAAACCCCACACTGGATCCGCTCGTGCAGTTGAAGCAGAATCACGGTTATTGAGTAAGTGTTTGTATAAAACTATAAAATTACGTGATATGAACCTATAACGTTCTTTCACAATCTAATTACTTAGTATTTTGAGCGTACATACTCGAACAAATATCCTAAATCAACTGGACAAACACAAACTAAACAAAAATAACTGATTTACAAAACGTTCTGCTCGCTACAAACACTCCTCGGGACTTGTAAAATAACACTAGGCATTATCCATCTATCTCGTAGCCCTACCAAACATCAACTCAAATTTGACTCACAAACTCTTGACATTCTGAATACCGATGCATGTGTCCTTTTTGCAATTACGGTTTATCCAAAACGAACTTGTCGATGTATTGTCCAGTCTTATTGACCTGACACGTATGCATACGTTATAACGCTCACTTAAATATTCGATCCAACTTCGGCAGTACCCGTCGATATTACGAGAATTATTGAATTGATATATAACATTTTGAATAGTTACGCTAGTGTAAGTAATGACATATATTCAGATCGGCAGCAGAGTGGTTAAGGCGTTGGCCTGATATGACAAAGGTCATTGGACTCCTGCATTCGGCCAAAAAAATCCTTGTTTTCCTTTTTCATTCCATATATTTTAACGCGCAAACAGACTTGAAATTTACTGGATTCACGATAAAAAATATTTTTGACACAAACTAATATTCCCAAACCAAATATTGGAAATGTTTTATTACACCCCGTATAGTCTAAAGGTTATAAGGATATGTTTGGATTCTTTCTAGGAAACCAAACCCCACATAACACATCAAGAATACATTTGGTAAAATAACGAATCTATAACTAAAATACGTGCTTTTGGTGTTTTAAAATATATGTAAGAAAAATATGCGGATTTGACCAGGCTATAGATCTCACGACCATTAAATTACAGACTGTCGCCTTAGACCACTGCGCTATTACAGTCTGTATCGATCTTTAGATATAAACACACCCAATTTGCTGATTTTTGTACACCAAACGAACACCACCGAAAACTGGTCGACTACTAATGATCGTGTGCACTGACAGGTCAATACAATTAGCCAATACATATGTTGTATGAGGTGAACTCATGGCGAGTGAGCGTGTTGTTTGTTTTCAAATTTGGATACATGTTGGTTATATACTTGAATACAAAACAGGGTGTAATATAAGTTTTTTTTGATAGGGCGATTCAACGTCCCGGTAGTGAAAGACCGTAAGTCCTTCTGAACCTATAGCACATACGAACTTTCATTACTGGCACGTCGAATTGTACTTGACTCTCAAGTATGTTTCCTGTGTTGCCTAAATAAAACAACAGACACACTATACATGTACATGAAACAACGTGAAAACACACGACCAACAAAAGTGTGCACATTTAAGTGCAAATTTATTATAACATTTTATTTTAACGATAAAAAATGTCTCATCATCTATTAAACAAATAGCAGTAGTGATATCTTGCTTTTGTTCAATGCACAAGACCAGCTCTAAATCTAAGTTTATTTTCATTTTAAAGGATTGATTGGTGTCCGTTCAATTAAAACTTCATATATGCTTATAAATGTCTCCAATTTAGCATTCCAAAATGTTCATTAATAATATTGGATGTATGAATTTAGCTGTCATTTTTTCGCACACAGCCTCCAAATAGGCGCCTGAACCATTTTCTAACGCTTGACGTTTTGACTTTCTTCTTCCCATCATTATCATTGCCTTCGTTATCGGCATCATCATGCCAGGCTTCCTTTGGCGGGGTTACAGTTGCTTCATTTGTCAGTACTTTAATAGCAACGGCATACTGGTCAAATGGTGTTTCATCTTTGTTGTCGTCATCAACCTCAGTGTGTCTTTTGTCAGAATCAACATCATCGTAGTCCTTTTCTGAAAGACAATGTTTCACAAGTTATATAGCAGACTAGAAAACAAACCATTGTAATAAAGAAAACGGTATGCGTTGTACATTGTTAGAAACCCGGCACTGAAACTTATGTACGTATAGAAAAAAAGAGAAACCACGAGACATAGACGAACGGTCGCGCGTACAGACATACGGAGTGACGGACAGACAGAAACATACTCGTATAAAGTCGGATATGTTCTTTCAGCTAAAACTGTTCAACCAAAAACGTGTATGTGTTGTACTCTATTTGTACAAGTGTGTCCTTTTACAGTCCATGTATAGCTTGTATTTTTATGTTAACATTTATATATCAGTTACCTTGTGTTGTGCTGAGAGTATTTAACACAACATTTAAACCACCGTGTTTTGGTTTCACGTGAATGAGGATGTCCTTGTAGACGTGGGATTCTATCAATGTCACCGCCTCCGATGGATTTTGAAGTTAAATTAAAAATAAAATATAATATACAATTATAAAGGCGGACGAATAGTTCAAATAAAACAAATCTAGAACAATCTCTTTCAACACTATAAATAAATATCCTATTAATTTTTAAACAAAATGACTTTCCACTAAACTCACATAACAGGTAAATAACATCTATTCGACCACTCTAAAATTGAAATATATTTACACCATAATAAAATGCCGCTCAGCGTGTCATAATGTTAACTCATTTAATATACCTCTTTCTGTTTAATTGTTCGGTTAATAGCAAAGAGCGGCGGCTTACCATCGCAGGGTTTATGGTTAGTTTTCTTCTTTCAGTCTCGGCATCCATGCCCCTAGGGAAGCGCTGAACGCCTAATGCCTCTTCATCCATTCGTTTTTTTCCCGCAGCACATCTTGGAAATCATCTGCCATATAGTCTAACATGTCCCTCACTAGCGCTTTCCGTCCTTTCTCCTTCGTTTTCTTCTTTGAACTTATCAAACGCGTCATAGATGAACTTTTATAACGACTGTTGTCATAATACATATGATACCGGTCTGCTTTTGCTGCCATCTTTCTGCGCTCGCTCCTTCAGCGCACGAAGATAAGCAATCCGAAAACCCAGGACTTACAAATGAACAACGAGGCAGATATTTGATTTGTTTCTGGTTTAGAAATTAAATGTTGGTCCACACTTGATGTAGTTTGTCTACCTCAAAGGGAATGTCCTTTTTCCTATCTAGTAGTGCAGATAGATGGCGAATAACGATTGAACGATGAGTAAGAACCGCACAGTCATCTGGTGTCGGCATAACCGCCTCATTTCTAGAACGAGGATCAAACATGTAATACGTATTTGATTCATGAACTATGGCATTACTATAACTGGAGTTGGTACTTCCCATAACTAATCATCAGGTAAAAGAGTGTCGAATGCCTCTTCAAGAGTGAACTACGGTAGATTGTTTAAATGTAGTTCCAGTTAATACACTACCAATGTGACTTGTAATAACTATGACGTTCCTGTTTCAAATCCTCAAGTGTATGGTAATTGTCAACATTGTGTAAAGTATAAAGATGATCTCTATGTTTTACAATTTTATCATGGGTTTCTGTTGTCCATTCTTTAGCAATTTGATTCTTCGTTTGTAATATTGCAGCCAGAATGTAAGCCATACACTGCTTTCGTTTTGATGTAAAGATGCTGCTTCCTTGGTGTGCTGATGTACACATCATTGATTGACCTAATAGAGTTTTTCCAAAGATAATCAAACTGTTTCACTTTATCTGAACATTGTCAATTTAATAAATGCCATGCATATTCTATTGCTTTACTAAATATCTAAATATTAATTAAAATGTGAGATTTCATAAAATACAAATTGAGTAAAAACAAGAGGGAAATGCGAATCCCGCATAAAATCCGGATTTTTATATTTTTCTCCTAATTGTTCAACACAAATGAATGTTTCTTAGTACAATGCAAACCCTACCATTTGAAGGTCACAGTGTGGCATATCAGTGTAAAGGTCTCTATCAAAGCAACATTGTGTGTGAGTATGAAGTAAATCTGTCAACTAGTGAAAAGATTATAACTGATAAACAAAACTTAAACACAATTTGCAAAATGATAAAGTTGTTAAAGAACAATGTTAAATGTTAAGGTCATCTGAAGGTCAAGGTCATAATATTGCATGTTTGTGAAAAGGTCTTGACCTAAGCAACAATGTGAGTATGAAATAAATCGGTTGACTAATTAAAACGTTTTTAGAGGAAAATGAAACGTTAACGCAAATTGTTAACGATGCTGGCCCGCCCGCCCGGATTTCACAAATCTATTAGCCGATTCAATATTAAATTTAAGTCATTTTTGCTGCAGAATAGCAGTTTAATCATACAGTTTAGTTGACATGTATTTGTTTTATATTGTTGGTAGATGCTATATTATCATAGAAGAGTTAAATCAGTCCATGGTTTCTAGCCCTACTCCAATAATTAAAAGTAGTTAATACTCAGCAAATGGTTTTGTACTGTTTAACAATTTAACTCAATGACCTATAAATATGTAACTTACTTTGTTATGTAAACATTTTCAGCCTTGACCTGCCAAGCTACACTTTGTATTCAACTCCCTTTTCGTTTGAGGGACAACTCTGTACATGTTAATGACTGCTCTCCCTTTTGGGTAGGTATTTCTAGTATATTTACAGAGTAAAACTGTTTGAAATTGTATTTTCCTTCAATGTTAAGGACAATAATGTATTTCAATGTTTACATAATATTAGACTTTCCTATAACATACAAAAATGCGTCAGCGCTTTGTCAATCAGAATACACATGTCTACATAAAACAGTAAAGATGGCAGTTTCCTTTGTTAAAAGTAATGAAAATACCTACCCAAAAGGGAGAGCACTCATGCAAATGTACAGAGTTATCCCTATAACGAAAAGAGCGAACTGCTGGAAGGTCAAGCACTCCTTGAATGGACTTCATTTGCCCAGTTGTCATTTCTCTCAACAGAGTGATTCAGTATTTTTTCTTGGAAATCTAAATTTCTAACAGGATATACATCATGAGATTTTTTCTTTGTATTTAGTGAGAATTTAGCAAATGAGCCACACAATAAGCACTTGGATTTAAAGTCAAACTGTTCAGATCTGAGAATTCTCTTATGAGAAACATTGTTAGTGGTCAGTATTTTAGATTTTGGTCTTGTAAAGTATTTTCAGCATTGGATGTGAACAGTATCGCCTGGTTTCAATTCAACTGGGCAGAAATGGTTGATGTTTGTCGCGTGTATACCAATACATCCTTTCTCTCCAAGACGTGCAGTTGGTGTATCACCATCAACAGGTTTTTGACAAATAGTACACTCATCCATATTTTATTATTATATTTATATGTTTATATATCCCATAATTACAGGTTGTTTAAAAATACGCAACCATGTAGCTATAGCTGCAGTTGTCCAGGAATATAAATACATGTTATTTACAAACAACAATTACCTTATGTTGACACGTCTCTTCTCGTGACATTATACCTTTATCTATATCTATACCATATCTACAAGTTTCACCTGCAAATAAAATGTAATCCTATTCACCTGAAATAACTCTGTATTTTCTAACGACGTATCACTGTATACGAGGGATCTTCAAAGATACGTTTTCTCTCTGGAATGTAATATTTCACACACAGCAATAAAGCATACACTACTGAAAACCACTATCTGTCTTCTATAAGAACTGAAATAATGATAAACATGTAACAATTTCCCAATGTCATATGGGGCTTTGAACACAGCCACCACGGCCGATGTGGAGCACGCTTGGGAAGTTATTAGCGACGTCAGTAACGTCGGTTTATTGAACTGGCAACGTCAATCACTTACTTGTCATTTTTTCTCGAAGTATTCGCCATTGTATGCTATACATTTTCGATGTCGTTTCACCCACTTGTTGAAGATAGCCCTAGACCAATCCTGAAATCTTATCCAAAAAATTATAATATAATAAATAATATTAAATTCATACCTAAATAAAAAGGGCACACTACTGTCTTAAGATTATAGGTCAATTTTAAGAAATCACCGTGACGTCATTTGCACTCATTGCGCTGTAAACCAAAACTGAACTCACAGTGGATAGGAGTTTGTCAACACATGCATACAGGAATATTGAAATAAACCAATACGGATACTTAAGTTCATGAGGTGACAACGTTTATGGATATGATTTTAAATGGCGGGATGTGAAGAAAAGCGAATCACAAAATGAATCGGACGCTTTTTCTATGTTCAAATTTCGCAGATTTCTGAGCCTGATCAGTCGTTCTGTGGCTTAAGTTACACCAACACGCTTGTCTTCGTGTCACTCCGCATTCATTGTATTTGGATAAGTGTGGATTATAATGTCAGAAGTGTGAAAAATCATTCATAGATATACGCAATGCTTCATTTATGGAAATGAAAACAATAACGGAAACTTAGCCTTAGGATTCGAGCGTTGCGGGCGGCATTTTTACTTACCTAGTTTAGACAAAGATATGGTTTCCTTTTGTTGTGTGGTTTAAATGTTCAGAGCAACAACTTTGTTTTGTTTACGAAGTAATAATCCGTTTTGAGACGGTCCCTGACCTAAAAAATGCTAATTATAACTTACATTTCTTATATATCTCCACGGTGCCATATTAGATTATAATCATTGGACTAGCGTCATGAATCCTTAACTCTTCCTGAAATAAAGGTTAAGTCCATAAGCTTAACAAAATGAGACAAACTATTATAAACGAAAACTGTGTATTACATATTTATGAAATTAAGACCCTTTCGCACTTCCGTAGATTTAAATTTGTCAAGAATTCACTTCACCTGATAAAACATTTCTCAGATTAATCGACAGTGATTTCAAAAAATAACATAACGCAATCCTTTTGTTTATAATGTTTATCTTGCGATTCATCACAAAACCTGAAAAAAATGATGTTTACTGTTAAAACTAGTGCGACTCTGGTGCGAGAATTGCATTCCGTTCATATCGATGCATTATTTTACACATTCTGCATTTTCCGGCATAACAAATAATATAGAAATCACGAGTAATGTCGTGAAATAGTTTTAAAAACTATGCACATATGCACATACCTTCTATAATGACGAAGTCGGCGTTTCTTACTTTCGATTTGTATAAGAAGAAATTGTGTTGCAATTAGTTCTACCCCCAAACTTTTCCTTTACTGGCCTAGTTGTAAAACGGTTTGATTTACATCATGATGACGTCATTTGTGATCTCATGAGTGACGTCATTGATTCATTGTAGAACTGCACATATGTTATTGCACTCATATTTTCATATCAATGGGAAACTATCTTGGTGTAAATTTAAACAAGTAGTGCCCTTATTATATATACTTGTTTGCTCCAAACTATTGTATGGACTGTGAGGTTGTGTATTGGTGCAACAAGTAAACATGTGCCCTTACTGATTGATTGCATTGTACTTCTCATGTTAGGACTCTTATCTAAAAAAGGCGTTTGAAATAGATTTGGACCCTATATTTTAGGGGATGTGTATTTCAATAGCTAGGATCATTTTATGCAAAAAGATTACTTTATGAAAAATGGCATTTATTGAGTTCTTGAACTAAGGTCAAACTCACTACCCACTGCGTCATATAACATATAACAGAGCAACACGCGTAGATTATAATAACCAGAAGCGCCAGTTCTATAATCGAGATAGAAGGCGGCGTGACGCAGTGGGAAGCACCATTAAAAGCTCCCGTTATTTCATTGAGCAAGAAACTACCCTTATTCCTAAGTACCGGTTTGTTCAAGGAACGGATTCAAGCGTGATTTCAAAAATAGAACTGAGGAAATGAGGGCCTTATGATCGATTAAAATGTCAAATAATCCACCCTCGTAGAATATCGTCAACATTACAACACGACATTGATCGGATATATTGTCAACATGTGTACAAGGATGTTTGATTGTTGATGAGTTGAACATGAAATACGCTATGCATAAATTGTCTTCTAACGATAATTACCTTTAAACAATTTGGTTTTGTTGTATTTTATCCTCACCCTGTCACCTAAACTGTGTGTAAGGCGTGCATGGATGCGTTACTATACATGAGCTCATTCATCTTAACTATACATTTTGACTCACAATTGATGTTTTAGACTCCGCTTTTATTTAATCTGTGAGTCTTGGTTTACCACTTTATTCCCTATAAGTGTATATCTATGTTCTCACTAAACGGGTAGCATTCATCATTGTACGTATCAAATGGAAATACTTTAAACTCCATACTTACAATTTAATGATTCAATAAGCATGATGTACATGTTAACTTACTTTACTTACTTAATCATCTTCGTCCCTTCCGGATTATAAGGCTTTAACTACAGTTTTCCATCCCCTACGGTCCTGTGTTTTGTGCTTGGCTTCGCCCCAGGAGATCCCATATGTGCGAAGTTCAGTTTTGGCTTCTTCTCGTAGTTTGACGGCCTCATCTGCGCTTCACTTGGGGGTTCCAGTCGAGTGCCTGTCTTGTGATGCTGGTTGGGTCCCGTCGTAGGATGTGCCCTGTCCACCGCCATTTCCGCTCCTTAATGACCTCCGGAATATGTTGTGTTCTTCTCCAGAGTTGTTCATTGGAAATTGTGTCCGGCCATCTAATACGGAGGATTTGTCGTTTGACATTTAAGTCTAGTGCTTTGGTGTGCTTCCATGTCTCTGAACCGTACAACAAAACATACTTCACATTGGAGTTGAAGATGATCAGCTTGGTCTTGAGGAGGATGTTCCTGTTGTTCCAGACTGGCTTCAGGGTGACACAGACATGTCGAGCCTTTCCAATCCTGGATTTGATGTCCTCCTCAGTGCCTCCTGTCTTGTTGATAATGCTTCCTAGGCAGGTGAAGCCCTCAATATATTCTATGTTCTATTCTGCGATTTGGATGAGTGTGTTGGTAGCTGTGTTGAAACAAATTAAACAACTTTCATCAAAATATGTAGCAAAATCACAGGTAAAGCTAAGTATATCATATAACAGCTTGAACCGGACTTTTTATGATATTTTGAAATAAAAAGTTCAACATGTACATAAATCATTATCGCATATATATTTTGTTTATCTTGTTCATAATTCAATCCTGAGGACAGAGTAAAAGAATCCACCCCTTATGTGATAACATTGTACAATTCAAGTACCTCAGATAACCTAAACCTAATTCACAGTCCGCAAAATGAGATCTAAGCTTCAGTCTGCAAACAAGTTTCTTCCTGGCACTTTAATTGACTAAGCGCTCAAAGTATATGGACATTATACTTGATTCGTTTTACAATGATTACGAAAACAATTATTCAATTATATAATTCATTCTCATTGGTACGGATGTTTGCTTTTTTGTTCTCTTCATATGGAGGAATTGGAGTACCTGGAGGAAACAATGGCAACCTGTCCGATCTGGTGACCACATTCTCGTTTCATATGTCAACGCCAGGGTATCACCAAGCTGTGAGAGGCCGAACATTAGGAATCCTATATTGTACAAACTACAGAGCAAGAGTTTACAAAGAATTGAGTTAAGTGAACAATTCCATTTGTTGTTGGGGTGAAAATATCACATGACCTACAAAGCGTACAGTACTGTCGAACATAATATGGTCTTAATGTAACAGAACAGACTGAATATACACTTATTGTGGGGTGAATAAATAGGACATGAGAACGATACTAACTTGCATGTTGTACAAAAACAAAATGTATCGATGCACAACGTACACAACAGAAATCAAAACTACTTCAATAGTACATGGATGAGCAGAGCCAGTTCATTGTAATATAGGGCCACCACTGACTTTAAAAACACATACTGCGAGCTCATATATATTCATGGGGTATACGTGTTGGTAAATTTCATTGATCAGTTGAACCTCATCAATGAATATAGACTAACACAACTTTGACTATATTATTCAACCGTTTAATGTCAGTCTGGTTTGATAGTAAAGAATGAAAACTTTTAGGTGACAATCAAATCCAGTGTTGCTTACATTTAAACACTACATGAAATGTAACAACTCATCTTAAAATATGTCCTATCCCACAAGCACAGTTTAAATAACATATAGGTAAGACATACATGTTGTAAATATACTCAACGTATCAAACCTGAACATGGTGTTTTGGGACATTTTTCACAGGCAACCAAAGATATAATTGTCCTGTTAAATACATATCCTAAATGTCTTTGATTAATATGGGTTGTAACGTGATTTTTTCTCTTCACACCTTGATATACAAGAATTGTAGGCGTGGCCTGGTTTGGCCTACGTGCATATAAGTACATGCTTTGTCTGTCGAAAAATAGATTAGACACTAAGCTACGTTGAATACATTTGTTCAGTGTCTTCACGATTAAGAGACCACGGATTCTCTCTCTTCTCTTAATCGTGAAGACACTAAACAAATGAACTCTAAATATTACATAAACATCGGGGCCATTCATGGAATTTCAATGTCCACAGTGTGTAGGGTGGTAAGGTAAACAACAGCGTTGATATGTATCCACTTCATCAAGTTCAGGGATGCCATGGCCCAGTGTCAGACTGACGTCGCCGGTAAGTAAACTATGTGACCGAAACACGAAATGTAAAAAAATAAACCCACTTACGACGGATTCCACTTTTGGAATAAACTAGATTATGATGCCATAGATTGAAAGTGAAACTAATTTTCAAACGAAATAAGCCTTAATTCATCAAATAATAAATTATTTAATTACTAATTCAACAGAAACTCGCGAAAATATTTGAATATAGAATCCACCTGTTTGTACCCAACTTACAACGACCAGACAGAAAGGTATACTTCCAGACATTTTCTACGTTGTGCTTAAATACAATCTACTCGAATACAGACTTGCTATGTTCAATTATCTACTGAGTACATTTCACGGGTTGTATTGTACAATAGGTGGTTTGGATGTGTATTCTATTGCAGTATAGTTTAGTGTGCAAAGCGAGTTCATCCGTATTGTTCATGTAACTATCCATCATATTGGTCATACACTGTTCAACGGCAGCGACAGATATGTCCATGTTATACACAATTGTAGCTGGTCGTCGATAGTTTTGCCATCTTATACACGGGTATATATTGGTTCGAGTATTTTGACGGAAACAAATTGTGTCGTAAAATATCATGTCAATCGTCAACTATTGAAACAGTGAAAGGTGCACTATTTAGTTGTCTGTAAAAGTTTTTATTTACCTAAAAACGCAACAACAAAAAACAAGAAACTTACTTTACACTTATCAGTCTACTATACGTGTGTTTACAGGGTCACGGTTAACAACATGTATAGGAACACTTCACAGGTTCAATTAATTGCAGAGATTGATTTCAAAATTAACGTATATTAAATACATTTGCTTAATGGTATAGAAGTATTAACAATCATTGCAATGCAAAGTTTATTGGCAAGACAAACAGCTTTGGTCATATACAAATCAATGTTCAAACAGGTAGTGCCTAAGATATATAAACAAAACGAAATTGTAAATAAATGAACGAGATATATTCACACAATATAAACGAGCACCATACAAACATTTGGCAAATAACATTATCACAAAATAGTAATCCATCAGATCCCTAACCTTATTCAGCTTATTCAATCTGGTGTCTAAAACTTTAACATGTTTTTTCATGAAATGAGTGAAACCAATTGACTAATTGAAGGCCTTGACGTATTTTCTTCTAATTAACAGATGAAAGGTTAACCTTACCTCAGATAGGTTAACATAACATTTTATATTGAATATCCCTTAAAAACTGACAGTACAAAACTACTAATCACACTAAACAAGAGACTGACACACGAGCCTGTACTTGTGTGTACTTGTGTGTGTACTTGTGTGTGTACTTGT
>ENA-OREC01001283-OREC01001283.1-marine-metagenome-genome-assembly--contig:-NODE-1283-length-12418-cov-12.289118_pt1 | contig 12418 bp, 4 predicted proteins | sample MGYA00248626_ERZ508543 | MGnify/ENA primary metagenome ERZ508543 (study PRJEB26211, sample SAMN05518279) | marine metagenome | isolation source: Puget Sound, Washington, USA | host: Bankia setacea... | reverse complement strand
GTATGGGTTGCTTAGTGTCTGATAGTCTATTCCAGGCATGAGATTAGTATGGGTTGCTTAGTGTCTGATAGTCTATTACAGGCATGAAATTAGTATGGGTTGCTTAGTGTCTGATAGTCTGTTCCAGGCATGAGCTTAATATGGGTTGCTTAGTGTCTGATAGTCTATTCCAGGCATGAGATTAGTATGGGCTGCTTAGTCTCTGATATTCTATTCCATGCATTCACTTAGTATGGGTTGCTTAGTGTCTGATAGTCTGTTCCAGGTATGAAATTAGTATGGGTTGCTTAGTGTCTGATAGTCTATTCCAGGCATGAGATGAGTATGGGTTGCTTAGTGTCTGATAGTCTATTCCAGGCATGAGATTAGTATGGGTTGCTACGTGTCTGATAGTCTATTCCAGGCATGAGATTAGTATTAAACACTGGTGTGTAAATGATAGCCAAGCCATACAATATGATGCTATGTGTCACCTCTAAACGTTGCATTTGCTACAGAGACAATACATGTACATACGAGGTTCACAACCGGAAGTATCAACCGTTTCGAAAACCTTCATTTTTGTTTGTCTATAAATAGTTTCTTAAGTGTTTCTGCACATGTTGAATGTGAAATGTGATGTTTCCTATCTGTATGTTTATGAACTTGCATCCCTTATGGAAGCATATGTTTAGACTGACTATTTTCACAAGTTTCTTGGTTTTGGATTCACTTCGAAAACGACAGAATGACAATGTGATATGAAAAAAAGAACAAGCACATTTTCGGCACAATTTATTGATAAACGATAACAATAATAAATTATGATGAAATAATCATGAACATATATGTTTTGATAATTCGTGTTGACTCATAGAATCTAATTCATATACACATGTTAATGAAAAACAACACCTACATTTATGTTTATGATATAGTAAAGGGAAGGTTATCTATCACATAAAGAGCTCAAGCAAGAGCCACCTTCCCTGAACAAAACATAACGAATCATCAATCAAAGCACTCAAAGCATCCATACACGTTCACAATAAGTTACGTTTACGCTGACCCATTCGTACATATAACACCTCACACCCTGTGGACATTGTATCTGAGGTCAATGTCGAGCATCGTTATCGTATACAACATCAAATAAATAGTTAATGTATAAGCAACATAACAGTACTGTGTGCAGGTGTCTTATCAGCATCTAGATGGTCAAGGTATTGGAGAAGAAATCTCTCATATTCTAATGATATTAATCGTCCTGTAACATCGTTCATTTTTACTAAGGAGAAATGTCTACATTACTACTACACTTCAAGAGGTTGGTATATTTATCAACCCAGTCGTCTTTAATGTCGGCTTTACCTTAAACCTCGTCTTCGTTGGCGTTTTACTACGCAGACTACTTCTACAGCGTGTTTATTTTGCTACTTGTAGGAACTATTGAACATTCCAATGTCATCAACTTCTTGAATTATGATGAGACCCGAGAATGATGTAATAATGCTCAAGAGAGAAATCGATTTCTTCCCTTGATTATTTCAATGACAAGAACGTATTTCGTCGTATTTAATTGTCCACTCTCCAATTGTCGTTTATATCATTTGGAAAGCCACTATGTTCCAGACAATTGTATTTCATTTACTAGTGGTATCATAGTCGTTGATAAGCATATCTTACCCAGTGAGCAGTGTTTCTTTATATTATCTATACTTAAGTATCGTAATAATACCGTACAACACAATCACGTATCAATACAATCTTGTGAATTGAAAGCCCATTGCTCATCTGTATTTACAGGGTCTTATACGTTTAATTTTACCCTCTAATGGAGTTCTAAACTAATGTCGCTATGCAGTCCCTATTCATGGACTTTGTCGTGTGCGATCTCTGTATGGAAACAAGTATACTGAGGAATGTCGTCTGTTACTTAGACTTCCTCGGTAGATGGGGCTCGTGATCATACAGCGCCCTCTACTTCCGGATCTGAACTGTGTACCAAGCGGACACTCTCGGACACATTGGCCATCCCAGCGCTGGAATCTACACGTGGTACAGCTGGAAATACCGGCTTCCGTACACGCGCTACATAGCGGATGACATGGTTTGCACAGCTGTAATGGAAGAAGAAAGAATACACATGAGACACATCCACATATGTACTGCTAAAGAGACACTACGAAGAAAATAAACATACTATTTTTCTCTCAAATAATTCAAATACTTAATTTCAATTCGTAAATTTCTTACATCGTTTTCTAGAAAACCATACATTATATAGATATAAGTACCCTTTTCACAGAATAAATAACTTACAGAAACACTGGTCAAACGTTCATTTGGAAGTTCATGTTGTGTTTTGTCTCTTTTATGTTTTATCTCTTTTTTAAAATAGCTATAACCCGGTATGTAAACGTGTCACACAACGAAACAAAACTATCGCCAAAGAATTACTGAATATATGTGACATGTGACTCTAATGCCAAACGTTCACACAATGAGGCACGACGTAAGGCAGTGTGAGAAAAAAAATATGTTGTCTAAAATATGTGTGTGATTCGTTTGATACACCATAACGGACATTTGAGTGCGCGGTTATTACATATGGCATTAGATGCATACCTATTAGATATGCTGAATGAAGGTAACGTTTAAATTAACAGACGATATCACGAACAAAGAAATACTTTCTAGTCTAAGTTGAATACACAATCCCAACACAAACTGGTCAGTTGTTTTAACATTTTGCACATAAGAAATTAAAAATAAACATCAAAACAAAAGGAAAAAAATCATTGCAGGACGTAACATAAACGATAGACGAATGCACCGTTTTACTTGAGTATTTACCGAACACAGGACGTAACCTATACGACCATACGTCAAACTATCTGCCTAAAAACAGTCCTCTATTTATGTAAGCGGAACGTTTTAAAAGTATTGTGCTATCAAAAGTATTGTGCTATCAAAACATGTACGCAGAAAAGCATGAGCGAAATTTGAACCTGCACATATTCAAAGGCGACAATCTTGGCTAATGAAGGCCATACTAATGTTAAACGTTAGTTTAGGGTAACCAAAGTAAACCATAGAAACGTAACGAAAATACTCTTAATGCTTATAGTTTACATGTAAATATCGAATTTGTTGATTCGTTGTTTTTTCTGTCAAAAGAGTTACCAATAATTGTCGTAAAAGTCAGATACCTGGACTCGTTTTTTCGTCCAATGTGTCCTCTTACAACCGTTAGAAGCCAATTTAGTGCGGACGAAATACACATGTATCATCGGCTTCTCCTCGGACAATTTGTAGTTCGTCCGCACTAAAGCGGTTTCTAACGGTTGTAAGAGGACACTTTGGACGAAAAAACTCGTACGGTATCTATTAAATAAACGATAGACGAACGTACTGTTTTACTTGAGTATTTACCCAACACACGACTATTGGAACAACTAAGTTTGGAATAAAAATAAAGACTGGTGAGATAAGATTATTATGCCAATACAACGGCTGTAGAAGTTAAATCAAATCATTTGTATTTATTTCATTTGAACCAAAAACGTGCGCGTAACGCTATAGTAACACGGTACACTTGTCCCAGTAATACAAGTTTCCTCATGATAATAAGTTGACATCGAAATAAACTACTATTTAAACTCAGCTGTACTTACCGTTACACTTTTGCCATTGTGTACGGTTCGTTTCCTGTAGAATCCACTAGGACATGCACGGAAAGGAGAGATACATTCTATGTTGTTGTGATGGTGTTGAAGTCCTAGCCAGCAGGACGAGCAACCTCCAGAACCCAGATGTGCACCCGGACCCGTACACCTGAGAACAGGAAAAATAAAATCAGTATAATGTTATTTTATAGAGGCGAGTAATATTTATAGTTACATTCAGCTTATGAGAATCCATATACAAATTCAGCTAAAACCAATATGAACTATACAAAATGGTTCTAAATGCACCAGAAGACGACGTCTTTTTCTTCTCTTTGTTGTACAGTTTTACAACAGTTAAAAGAGTAGTAAATGTGATCTTAATATTAGCTCACAGGCGCACATGTAAACAGAAGCGACATTTGATACTCTTTATTATCATATGAAATGTATAATAGTAATTTATTGTATCTGCTTTTGTATACCAAGTGGTAAACTAATGTTATTATCTCTACATACCACCAAATTCAATATTTATATCGTATGTACAAATAAAGATATTGATATTCTTAAAGAATTAAAACGCGGATCAAAGTTATGACTTTTTTTACTTAAGTTAAATATAAAGTCAAATAAAGAAACAATTTTATTCAAATCTCTAACACTATATATACTAATATGTTGTAAATAGTTAATGTATAAAACAACAGCAAACAACAAACAAATAAAACACTTACCCTTCCCCGCCACAGTTCTCGAAGCAGATGTCACACTGCCCATCGTTAGTTGGGTACCTCCCCTCGGGACACCAGAATGTCGGTAATCCACATCTGTGAAAAATTAAATACAGTTATTATTTGTTTCGTTCTCGCGGATAATACGGTTTCAGTTATGTGTATGTTTTATAAAAGATATTCGTCAATGTTTCCGTTCCTGAGATTCGACTTACACATATTGGTGCTACGATGCCTACTTGTGTATTATAAATACTCAACAATGAGACTTACACATTTTTTGAAGATAAAACAAGTTCTTAAAGATCGAGTTTATCTACTCAAAAGCAACATGCCATTAAACTGAATTATATTGCTATATACCTTAACTCACACACGTATTAACCAATGAGTGAACTAATCATTTAACTGTTCATCATTGCGAATGTACACGCTTACACACTTCCCGTGAAATCTCCATAGTTTTACAAGTAACCTATTTCAATATTATTTTGTTTTCTCGAGCACATTTACTTATAAATACTCCCCCTCTGAACATTATCTCGCACGTGTCGAGCCTGTTTTATCTAAAACTTATCTCTCACAAAGAACTCATAAAACCTTTTTAGAAATCATAAACGACTTTTTGCCAGACTCTCTGTTAACAGTTTTAGATATACACTTTATATATATATATATTTATACTTTACGAGAAATAGAATGAGTTTGCTATTATTTCATATTGATATTTCTCTTTCTTTTTTCAGAGACAATGGTAGAGTGAATGAAAGCGCGTGGTGCCATTTTGAATTTAAGGCAAGTTAACACTTTCTAATTTGTGTGTGTGTGAAAAAATAAAATTAACCAACTGTATACAAAAGGTACACGTCGCATCTTTGTTACTTATGTTAAGGCAGTATGTAAAATGCGAAGAAACGAAATACATAGCTAGTGACTTTCATATTCTCAGAGAAACACCCTTTTGAACAGTTGAGCTAATATCAAACTCAATTTTTATGAAACAATATCAAAAACAGCAATAAATTTAAAAAAAAACACTTTAAAATAACAATAGTTGATATATTTTCCTTACAAAACAAAGCGGAACTGAACTATAAGTAAAAAACGTTGCTAATAACGGTACTGCAACTATTCAATAATTGTCTTTTAAATTAAAATAAAAATCTGTAAATTCTGCTTGTATTTTTTCATCACCAACAAAATACTTACACTAAGTCCAACCATAAGGTAATCGTCAAAATACAGCCGCACATCATGTTCAGTTCCATCTTCTACCGGACCTGCCGTTCAATTACTTCGTCAGCTCGTTTCGTTCACTTAAATTACAGATAAAATATCAATCTCCTTTTTATATTACCCCTATTTCTCGATCCGTCCGTCGGGGCTTTTTCTCTTCAAGCAGTTCTAGACCAAAGTTTAATAGAGCAAATATTATTCTTCGACGTAAAACTGTAAACTTTTGTGTCTATTTGTTCTCTTGCTTTGTCACTAATAGGTAAATAGTATTACTAATTCACGATTTGATATCTCTCTTCAAAAAGTAGCGCTTAAATTTAGTAACGGTATCTGTTAACAAAATATGAATGGAGCAATTTCAGAATAGTCAAAACTTTATAGTGCTAAGGTAACGAATTAAGTCGTATCTGATTGGTTGGCGGCCCCACGTGGAACTCACACGTCGGTATTTCAGCCAATCGCATCTCAGTTTTCTTATGACACCAAGAGGTTGAACGGCAAATTACGAAGGATTGCGAAGAATGCGTGAAATGTCGCGTATTGTAAAAATAGCTGTATGTAATCGTTACCTACTGCAATAAAACGGCGCTCCTGATATAGCGTTATGGTTAATAGGCTTACCGGATTTAAATGTTGATCTATATTTTATCAAATCAAATTGAGACCAGATAATCATGAATGTGTTCAACGAAACAAAGCAAAGTAGAAACATTTTTGATAATGTCCGTATTTTTTGGAATGATAATTTGAAAAGGTATTTGAATACTCCGCAAATTGCTATGTGTTTCTATGCTGTTGAATTTGAGAGTATATGATACCGCTCTGTGATGCCTTCTACAATGAAATGAGTTTGAAGTATCAGACTTCTAAAACAGTTCAGCTGTATTAGTTACAACTAACTGATGAACATACACGCTAGAATATAGAGCTCCGTTACTTTACAACCAAAACATAATCTGTTTCGTTATACATAGTTTTTGCCCCGTTACTGTGCTATAATTATACCCCATTTTTTCTCAGTTTTATGGTTTTATTTCATTTCTTATATCTTAATACAGACACGATTATTGTATTTTTGTTTCTATTTAAAAAAAGATAGTATTCATATAATGTGAAATGTTTGTTCTTAGTATGAAAAAAACCCGACATTAAATCAAGTACGTCCTATGGAAATACTATTTTAGTTATACAAATATAGAAATAATAATTATTATTTTGAAATATCACATACTTAAAATATAAGATCACACGTCACTTTTAAATGGGAATTGCCAACTCGTTTAACCAAAGTATTTCGAATTATGAATATATTTCAAAACACACAAAAACATGCTAAACTCATAAAACTAAACTTATTTCGACAAAAAACACATCATTTTGATATAACTACATGTAAGTGTATATATAAGGTCAGTTGAGAGGTTCCACAGATGAAGCTATTCCCACAAATGAATAACGCCTTTGTTTCGTTGTGTAGTTTTGTCCAGTATTTACACGTGCGTTTTGCAGTTATCCAACCAATTGTATACCAATGAACTCTCTGTCTGTGAAAACATGGGCTTTCATCCTTCGTGGTTTACCACTTTATTTGATCAGGTGACACTCACCGGTAAAACATTACACACCCTTCTATTTGTTTCCATTTTTACTATATTCAATACAAAACAAACAGTTTAGACATGTTATAACCTTCTCAGTTACTAATAAAGTGACAATCTGTATTCGTATTCAAATTAGATTTAACGAGAAGTGGAGAAGCAGTAACCTGTTTGAAAGTAAAGAAAGGTGTTGTTCATGTCTGACTTTCCTTTTATTTCATCAGTTCTTTGACATACGTACACTTGTACCTGTATGTTCATTCAACAGATAACATATCGATGATTGCCACCGGATTTTTTAAATAAAAATAATACCATCCCACAAAATATCGTTTTTTTTTGTAAATGCCCTTTCATGTAAATGAAAATTAACACCCTTCTCTTTATAACTACACCACAGCTTATAATAATGTTAAAACCTATAACACGTCGCCCTGGTTTCTCTTGCTGAGTATACGTTTTACATAACCGCAGGCTCGCCCCTGTACTTAACTTTATTCACACTTTTGATCACCGTTATTTATACGGTATAGAAATATGGGAAAATGCCTTAGGAGGTTCTACAACAAGGACTGCATATTCAAAATGAAACTACGTCACTGAACGAAAAATGACTCTGACGTAAAACAAACAATCTTGTTTATTTAATGAATTAATATTCCAAAGTTTAAATAATATCTATGTTATGTTGATACGGCGCATTTTCTGATACTCATTATCCGCAAGAATGTCAAAATAACATGTTTATTGGTGTTAACAAGGTAGACACATACGCAGTAACATATCTACAGCGTAGACATGGAAATCATGCTCGAGTTCAAATTGTCGATACATCATCCCAGTGAGTTCAAAAAGGTCAAATGACGATGAATTATCGCTGCACGCATGTGCGACTTTTTACACGTCACTTGTGACGCACCACCTGGCATAGTGGGGTATCGCTTTTTATCATGGGATAAGTTAGTTTACAATATATATATTTTATCAAAGACGATAAGATCTACTTCAGGTTTGATTCCATGACTATCAACGAATTCCTGCACCGTTTAATAGTAAAGGACAATAAAACTGATAAAGACTCAAGAGTGCTTCCGGTTTGGTGCCTAAGATAAACTCACGTACATTGTTCTCGTATCATTCCACGCATACTTCTCATTCTCTAAATGTTTGCAGACTGTAAAGCTGTTATTGTGTTTCTTGGTGTTTTGGTCTTTTTGTTATGGACTTCTAAAAGACACAAAACGCAAAACGTTAAACGCTAGTCTTTGATACCCTTTTTGAGGTCACAGAAAGAATACCGAATGCAAAGTGGACAGTTTAATGGTTATTTATCGTCGGTCATTTTGTGCTAGGACAGTCGTACTAGTTAAAAGAGAAACGTGTAATGCAAACTTCTAATATTTGATTTCGAAAGCCAGACCAAGTTTTGACACAAAGGCCTTTAAAGGTCCTTATTGAATCGAAAAAAAGAGATTTATTTAGATTATCCAATTATTCTCACCATAAGAGTACAGGCTAACTACGCCCCTCTAATATGGAATGACAACATTTGTAGATATCTTATTTGATGATCGGAGTTAGATACACAAAATCGGCTGTGAAATAGTCAGTAATGACTTTAACAAATACTACAGAAGTTATAGTAGTAAAGAACAAACATTGGATAGACGCGCATATGGTGTTAACATGACCGGGTTAATGAAGGGTAGAATGACACTGGTGTAAGTAGGTATATGTTTTATACTAATTTACACTAGTGTTGGGATAGACCCTTAGGTTTGTTAAGTAATTTTACAGAAGATTATCGTATGTTACTAATTTTGGACGTAAGCCTTGGAAGTTATGTCAATATGTAACATTCTTTGCGCTTTTGTCGTAACTTTGGGACTTCAACGTGTATGTTATGGAAAACAGAAACAGTCACACTACTGACGACCCTCACATACGTTTATAAACAATATATGCTTACTTTTCTTGTCATGTTGCTAATGGCGTAGACTATATAAAACCTACACCGGATTTAGTTGTTTAGCACTTCTGGCAATAACATACGCAGTGCTGTCAAACTTTGATTAAAGAACTTAAAGAGGATGCGATGTTCTGAATGTTAACCTAGCGTTGTCTGTCAATAGTAACATTGTGTATGTGGGCGTTTCTGGTTTCCGGTTATGCTGCATTATCTGAAGTATAATAGCCACGCTGTTTCAAGACTCTTTTAAATCGAAAAAAACAACAACAAAAACAACGTAAGAGTTGCTTGCTCAAATCGCGATGAAAACGAGAAAAATGAGTACCTATTCGTTTTAAAGAGAGAAGTAGTGAGGGAGCGACAGAGAAACAGAGATTTAAAGACAGAGAACGATTTAAGAAAAGAGAGAAAAGAGGCGATACGTGTTGAAGGAAGGACGCACATGTAATCTGTCTACTGCATTTTCAACCAGCTGTTCGCAAAGACATTCCAACTGGACCACTCATCCACGTAAATTACCATAATTCCTCGTTACGAAATCATTCCGGTATGTGATTCATAAACGATGTTGATTTCTTTTTAAAACGAAACGTTATCGGGGCCTTTTTTGTTTTTTTACAGAAATAGAATCCCATCTACTAGTTAAATCCACTACTCTCTGTGGGTACACAACTAATCATCCGCGATCTAAACCAGCTATCCCGTGGTCACGTGGTAGTAGGAGAGATAATAGATAGGAAATATGAGTTTTTTTACAGGATAATTGGAGTACAAAAATACCTTAGTGGTTATTTTATGTTCAGCTTCATTCAATAGCTTATTTTATGCCAATTCTTTCAAATTATTCGGCTCTTGTACTGAAATAACGCTATTAATGTTTCCGGACAGTTTAACAAGTTTATTTCCCGGCGTCAAGTGGTGATTATAAAGATGTTCAATTGTAATGCGGGGTTCGTACTAGTCATGAAAGCTCACGGACGCCTAATTTTAGCTTTATTGTCCATTATATTACATTTACAAAGATATATGTTTCCATTCCCAGCACCGTAAATCATTATAGGAGAAGTGTTCGTATATATTGGACTTCTTTTTACGATCAAGTACTACAAGCGATGTGGACGTACAAGTCTTGTCATACAGTACTTCCCATAGTCTTGAACTACAAAGGTTATTGTTATGTTCGGAGCAGCAAGACGTTTTTGTTTTCAAACTAACATATTCGAAGGGAGTAACTTAATAACAGTCCTTCCTAACATTCAACAAATGTGTCAATCTTGTCTCGCTCACGTTCTGACTTCGTGAAGAGTATGGTCCTCACTCCACCCACCCATCTCCCAGTTCAGTGAAACAGAGTTCATATGCGTTCTACAAACTTCTTGCGTCAGAAAAAAAGGTTTGTATCCTGGACATATACGCATGCCAACCGAGCTTGTACTATTGTAATGTATATCCTGTTATAAACCAAAGACATACCAACACACATGTTAAATTTGTAGGCTCAACTGTTTATGTAAATCGTCAAAAAGTTTTTTTTAAATGTCAATGATGAAACGGTTCGCCGAAGGTACAAACTACAATTCGCCTCTGTCCCATTGTAAGACCACTTCTGAGACAAAGTTTATATAACTGCATTACGCGTATGCCACTTAATTACTGGAGTATTGGCCAAGGTGATTAATAACTCAGAAGTCTACTATAATTTAGGACACACAACCATGAACCAGACACGTGCCAATAGTTAAAAACGGATACAAGTTGTTGTAACCCTGAAAGGTTATAGTCAATAGAACTAAGCCATGCAGTGAAATAGCGCCTGTTACCCTTCTTTTACTGTTTGTATTCACTATCAAATACGTGCAAATTACATTCCAAAGTACGTACGTTATTACCATGGAAGATACATTAATCCTATACCATTGATTTACTACACCAGAAATAATGTAAAACGTTTGATATCTGCAATGGGTATTCCATAACCTATATAAAACGATCGCTCCCATTACTAATAGCATTCACAACGACTAACCCTAAAGCGATAGTTAAAAAGGGTGTCTCTTAGTACATGCTACTAGTGTGGGAGGATCGTTAAACGCAGAAATAAGTTACATGAATACCAGCATGCTAATGAACCTAAATTAAATGTAAAAAACAAGTTGAACTAAGTGGTAAATGTTACAGCCGTTTTATAGACCATTAATAACACGTAACTGGCTCTGTTTTTTATGTATGAAAGAATTTGTACCTACCGTAACCTTCAATCCCCGTATCACAACTTGGTTAACCTTCTGTTCAGTCCTAACATTACTTTGAACATGTTTTGAGTGATACATAACGTGCTATGATACCACGCTGCCAATGTATTATGCAATTAACCGAACTATTTCTTGTTAATGTTACATGCGTGCTATTTGATGACTGATAGTATACGTGTCTTTAATTAGCGGCATTCATCCTCTTCAAACTATGCCGCTTATATTTATAAAAACACGACAAACACTAATTTAAAATCAATTACACGTTCTTGCGCATATTTGATTAATTACAAATACTTATTTTAGTTTGTCAAAGTTCCCGTTTTTGACTCTTAACTGCATTAAACTGTATGCATGTTAGAAGGGTTAATAAATATGTTTACACACTCTACGTATCTGTTTTTTTACTACCCATGTTGTCAAATGCAGCTGTAACTTTAACGTCTTCAATGATGTCGCAATCGTTATATCCGTTTCGTGCGTTGAACTATTACTTTTACCAGACAGCATGCTCTTCAATATCTATAACCATAAACGCTCTAAACAGTGACTTATATTGATGGCATGTGCTGGAGAAAAGAAATGAAAACACTCGTATTTGGAAACGAAATTAATAGCTTATATGGAGCGACTCTAAGCTTATCACATGATGCATACGGGATATGTATATAAACCAACAATGTAAACGCCAAGTTTTAACAAGAACTGTGCTATATCTTTCCTTGAATTCGTGAACTTTCTCGTCTACATGAGGTTATAGCACTTCAACGTTACATGAACATATTTAGGCACTGCGCAGACGCGTAGCTACCTGTACACAAAGTACGCAGTTGAGTAATTATTGTCTCCAGAAGTGAACATTTTCAATGTGTCCTTTTCCCGCTCAAAACAGTTGTCAGCATGGTCGTTTAATATGACAACGAAATTTCCCAAGGGAAGGCGGCCCATGAGAAACTGACCTTGGGAATATGACACACGGGAA
>ENA-OREC01001282-OREC01001282.1-marine-metagenome-genome-assembly--contig:-NODE-1282-length-12419-cov-12.538973_pt1 | contig 12419 bp, 6 predicted proteins | sample MGYA00248626_ERZ508543 | MGnify/ENA primary metagenome ERZ508543 (study PRJEB26211, sample SAMN05518279) | marine metagenome | isolation source: Puget Sound, Washington, USA | host: Bankia setacea... | reverse complement strand
CATAACCAAATACATAATCATTGTTATCTTTATATACCGGCATAACCAAAAACATAATCATAGTTACCTTTATATACAGGCATAACCAAACACATAATCATAGTTACCTTTATATACAGGCATAACCAAACACATAATCATAGTTACCTTTATATACAGGCATAACCAAACACATAATCATAGTAACCTTTATGTACCGGCATAACCAAAAACATAATCATAGTTATCTTTATATACCGGCATAACCAAAAACATAATCATAGTTACCTTTTATATATAGGCATAACCAAAAACATAATCATAGTTATCTTTATATACCGGCATAACCAAAAACATAATCATAGTTACCTTTTATATATAGGCATAACCAAAAACATAATCAAAGTTACCTTTTATATATAGGCATAACCAAAAACATAATATATGTAGACAGCAAATTGAGACTTTGTTACATGCCCACATGAAATATACATTCTAGTGTATACGTGTATAACAGTTCACCATGTAAGTGCCACAGTATTGTATTCTAACACGGAACTAGATCCACATCGACACTCTGTACTTTAGATAATTAGGATAAGGACACTTTCTCATCAAGCCAAGGCCATCATTGGTGCAACCATCAACTTTAAACACAGGCATGATTTACACCGGCTGCTATGTCAGGACAAAAGCAGAAAGACAATTCGTTTAACAGTAGAATTGAAGGAAAAAGCGACAAAATTGCGTTATTTCATCAGTACTTTCACACGCTGATAAATGCCACCGATCGCTGAAATTAATTAAAAACAAGTACGGACGCCATAGCTCTTGTTTGTCTTAAACTGTTCGCACTATCTAAATAACTGCACGTATTGTTTAATCCAAAGAATATTGTAACGCTAAAAGTAGCTTAACTGCACACAACATCACCATTGCTACTAACGCTTGTTATTCTGATAGTTCACATGTACTGTGCACATACTTTGCCGCTTCACACTGTCACGAGCCCTAGAAGCTGACACTAACGGTCTGATACATCACGCTTCTCTATAGGAGAACGTTTGATTTCAAATTCATTACGGAAACACATGTGACTGACCCATCACACATGTGACTGACTCATCACACATGTGACCAGGCGAATGCTATGACACTGTTAGATTTAGACATACCTTACTTTAGCACCATTCCGCAGTTACAGTTTTTGATCAGTCACAGCGCGTTTTAAGTTATTCGAACAAAAAAAAATACCATTGCATTAACCTTTAACAACCTAAAAATGTAATCAGCAAAATAGAATAGGTCAATGTTTTTCAGTATATAAATTGTTTCCGAAGTTTCCGAAATAATTCTTTACCTACGATATAGGTTCCGTGTTGTTTTACTTACCCTTCCAGATGCCATTTACACTGTGCCTGCATTACGATCTGTAAGGAGAGTGCACGACGAACACTACCTATGCAAACCCCTACCCCACCATTCTCTAGTCAACATAAGTTAAGGCGAGATATTATGCTTCATATGTCAGACTGTCGACATTGACACAGCGGCGTGAGAACATCTTTCGGATACACTGTAAGCACATAAATATGGCAAACGCCGTGTCTTTTGGAAACTTTGATTCAATCAATTAAACGTATTTTATAAAGAGTATATATATAATCTATTTTAGTGCGTAAAACTTTGATTAAACAGTTCAAATTGGTAAAGTGCTAAACTTGTTATTAAAACCAGGCACCAGTCAACTCCTTAACTAATGACGTCATTATTGGAGAATACTTTATCACCTTTTATTCGGGTAGGCGCTTCATATCAAACTTCAAAGTAGTTGTTTTGGGTTCATCGTAGAGATTTGAAAAGATTGCTGTATCGTGACGTGAGCCTAGCAACACGAATGTAGTCTGTATTACCTGTAAACATCAGAGCGAGGTCTCGAAATAATTGTGTGTATACAAACATTGATTTAAGAAAAAACAAATGAAATACTATGAAATATCGGCTGATTAACAACGGTTTCGGTTTTGGATGCGTAAGAATTAACCACGAAGGCGAACTTTTCGTTCTACAAAGAATTTATATTACTTTTAGTTTTTATCTCTTAACTACCGTGCGTGTTGAAAAGTCACGCGATTAAAAGGATGTTGCGTTTGTTTTCATGTACTTGTTGTCATCTCACCAGAGGCTCGGTTAAAAACGTTCCTTAAACTTGTTTCATAAATGTATGTATATATATAGTGTTAATTCTATATATAATTCTTATATATGTGTGTGCAAAGTATTCGTTAAAATTGCCTCTAATAATACACATAATTAAACTCCAACTCTTTCCCACGTTCAACAATTCTTTAACAACAACTTCAAAATTAACAACTGTTCGACATTACCCTTTTTTAAAAACAGTTCTTAACTATATATGTACTATAATGTATAGGTACATAGAGGGAAATATACTATCTGGATGGCCCCAGGGAAGATAAGTTTTAAAACTTACTGGGTCACCATCTTTAAATAAAGTTTTTGAATTTAATTTAATTGAGTACTTGTTCGTTAAGGACTAACATATGTTAACAAAGAAGCATCCTTTAAGAGGACATATGCCATGTTATCTGTTGCCATACGTGTTGTCCACGGGAGGTGATGTCTGCAGCATATTGATTATCGCGATAACAGAGAAAACATGCACATCTTATCAATTAAAAGTTAGAAAGTAAAATAATCAGTGTTGAAATATTGTTGATAAAGAGAACTACATTACACAAACGTGTTTATAAATCAAAATCATGTCAAATAAGAACCATCAATATGTTTCTTTAAACTTCTGTTTCAAGTGTGGCATTGTAACAACAGCCACTATTACTGATACAAACACCGACATTTGGAGAGTAAAACTTAGACTGATGCCTGAATTAATTGTACTATATGTAAACTCATAGCGTCGGTAAATGTACTTTACGATAATTGTTTAATCATTGCATGAATATTGTCCGAGTATTTGTGTGGATCATGACTATCTTTATCTTGTACAAGACATATGTACCTGGCACCACATAATCTGATACATAATACATCATACAAGCTCACCGAGTTTTCATGAACGTAAAGCCAGCACTTCCCGACGCATAACAAATTGAAGTATCATCCACAATGTTATGACAAACTTCCTACAACTTGTATGTATTACAGGCGTGCAATTATACAGGTGTAGTTTATACAGAAAGTATACACACTATTTACTAAAGTTAGATTTCTCTAGGCCCAGCCACTACTACCGCTCTGTGAAGATGTTCATATATCCAAGGTGCGTACAGAAATAACCTACACATACAACACAGTGTGCCAAATACCCATTTTTGGCAGGTAGATTCCAAGAAACATCATTAGACGATCCCATTACATGTATTAGGGATACGGTTTGAACAAGCTGTAGTTTATCTCTCCTCGGTCGCTGAACGAAACCCTGAGCATCTGTTGTGAATATTTCGACTATTATCTTCAGTGTATTAGTAAATCAGGACGTTTTTGTGCAAGCCTTGGTCATTGAACACGTTTGTGTTGATTTCAGACAAGAATTGGTGTTATTCTCAGGTGTACCGTTACCTGGACGATTAATAAACCCACCCACAGGAAATCTCGTGTGTGTCGTGGTTTTAGCGTGAGTTGGCTGACACCTGGCTAGTTATCGTCTGCAGCGATTCTCCATGCTGGAATAGCGTCTCAATTTTCGCCATTTTTTCGATTTCTGTAAGTACTATTTTGTTTATTACAATGTATAACACTTCATTGACTTTTCTACCAAAGATTACCATGCTTTGTTAAAGAACATAAAGTAAAGTAGAGCATGAAATGAATATCTGAGTAATGATCAAGTACAAGGTCATTTGATAAGTGATTAACAATGCCCAAATAACGGCATTCTTTTACTGGAACGTCTGTCTGCATATACAGAAGGAAATTGTATTGTCATATTTATTTATTTCAAAACCACTTTCAGCCGTGCGGATATCAAGCTCTGCAAAAATGTTTTACTACCAACCTAGAACGGGCAGATTTGAAAGGGTAATTCACAAATGTATCCGTTAAACGTGCTTTCCGTATGCACTTTGCACGAATAGTTAAATGTGCTAATTGCATCGCAAACGTTGAGTGTTTATGTTATTTATTTGCACTGCACGTTCAAACATGGATATGGAATATTTAACAAAATGTGTACATGTGTTTACAGTCAGTGGAGTTAAAAAACGAGCAAAGTAAGTGGGTTGTGTTTTGTTTGTTTCGTGTTCTCCTGTCAGTGAATATATTAAGTTTGTACAATATTAGAGGACTAGATTTGATGTGTAAAATCTTTGTGTGTGTAAAGTGGTCGCTTCATCACCAAACCTCAATACGTCATCACTTTCGCCATTGCACTCGTTCGACATTGCTTTCTGTTATGTTGGTCATAAAACATGTATAATCTTATAACATGGCACTGTTTGAACATCAACTATTGGGATACTTTTCTTGTTTTTCATTTTCACTAGTCCACGAGTGGCGAGTGGCATTCAATATTACAGATTAGGTCACTGAGCTTCGCGTATGTTGTCCGAAGATAAGCTTATCCGAATAGTATTAACCAACTGTGCTTACCTATGCGTGTGCTTAAAACGATAATAACTGTATCATTGATAGTGATTAGCTTCTTCTGATCAGGCGCACGATCTCCCAGCAGGGTGTACCTTTCTCCTGTAGGCTGGTGAAGAATGTCTGTTAGATTTGGGAAAGCAAATATTAAGCTGGTTACCGCATTGCATATGTACTCATGCGCGTTTATCATACCTTAATCTACACATAAAGAGTTCCTACTAATTGAGCTGTTTTCTGGTATATTATCATCTTAGCAATGTCCTAATAGTTGTTTTCGAACTTCTATGTATCCAAGTACATTTATGCACATTACTTACTTAGTTATGACTAGATACCAGAAGATGTCAACATATGTATACGCATACGCCGATATATACCAACATTGGGGACCTTTATTGTTCTAGGGTTAATAAGAACGTCTCGGAAGTATTCTTTCTAACACATACAAAACAATGGTGCTTACTGGAATCTTTATCATTTTGTTTTGTGTTTAAAGTCTGTCAGAAACTGTCTTATATCTAATTGAATTTGATCTTGAACCATTTTTGGGCGCTTGTCAGCCATTTGGGTATCGTTACGAGGTCGCTCTAAACTAAATCGAGTAAATAGAAACGTTGACGAAAATCTCATATTGTGTGAGTCTTTCCCTGAGCTTATATAATGCTTTCCTCTGCTTGTATATATATTTCTCCACCAGTACATAACTAGAGCTAAAACTATAACATTTAATACACTAAAACGTTCACTTTGATTGCTTTACCAATTAAGATTTTTTTTTAATGTAATCTAACACATTTTCGAAGTTATTTTCATGTACATGTATCACCGTTTCAAATCATTTTTCCCATAAGGCTGTACGTGTGTTGAGTGGATACCCTTACTCTTAGCTTTAGAGCATTCCTTTCCAATGATATACACTAGTTGTTAGGTAGATCATAATACAGGGAGTAATTGCGGAATGATTCTATCTGCTTCTTTATTACATAGCACTTGGAACCCGTTCACTTTCATCCCTCGATTTATTGCTTGGGATTCTACTAAGCATGATATAGGTATACTATATTTAGTTTTTAGGACCTTGATTTCTTCTATATAACGCCTGTAGGATTATCTTGGTAATAACACATTCTTATCCTGCAGTGTTAGTCACAGAACACCATGATTAATGACATCTTCATCTTCAGTTGCTATTTATGTATGATGTTGAATATATAGATAGAGAAAGGAATCACAGTTTAACTGATAACAATACAACATCTTCAAAATCACTATTTTAGAATTAACTAAACTCATATTATGGACACTGAACCATTTCTACATACAACATATCAATAGTCAGTTATTTTCTAAAAGAACTTCATTGTTTGAACATAATCTGAAGACGTATTAAATGCAATACTAAATATGTGTAACTCTGGAAAGGACGTATGTTCATAAACAATGAAGTTAAACAGATAACGAAACCGTACTGTTCTTGATATTCACACACTCTATCATACTGGTTCGGAGTTATGTGTTGGGTATACTACGTTAATCCGTTAGCTTGTAAATGCATACTAGATAATTATGTAGCTACAAATTAGGTACAAACAAACAAACAAGCCTGGCAGCCTAAGATCTGTAAGTACTGATGGAGTTACTAGGCGCCTTTCTCCTCTTGTAAATAATTAAGATTACAGAAAGCATCAGCGAGGTTCTAATTTGTGAATGTCTGTTTCTGATCCAAAACCAATCGACAAATGCTCAGATTAAATCTATATGTTGATAAAACACTACATAGGTACATATATATATCTTTAGGAAATCACTATTTTCGATAAAAAATATTGATAGCATTGCCGCTAAACAGTGTTATCTATCTCTCACTTGGAATCTAGTTAGAACAGGTTTTTCTATGATTGATGATGTGAATTGCGATGGCATCTAGGCTAAGGTATACCTTCTAGTGTAAGTGAAAGCAGAGAAATTCACCAGAACACAATGACCAGTCTATATAGAATCAGAGAGAAGGTAGAAAGTTTACCTGTATTACCTGTCTTGTTACCTTGGTTGCTGTACACATATGAGTCACCTGGTGTGTGTATAGAAACACTGCTACATTCCGCTGACATGGCAACAACTGTTTACAACCCGCTAGTCTCTCAAGATAGCTTTCTGGTTTCCTTTCAACAATTCGTACCACTGCTTGGAGTAATCTATAGTCAGAATGCCAAAACAATGAGACTGTGGAAATATTGCCTGTTGGTAAATCGTTTTGAGTTGTGGTATCCAGCTAGACATATGGGATGACAGTATTAGACTATACCCTGATTCCTTCATACCTGTTTCTGCCATTGTTGAAGCCACTTTAGTAGAGATGCCATCACCATGATTCAGGGAGAAGGGGGTACAATAAGCCAAAGCTAAGTTGTAAGCTATCACGCAAAGAAGGCTTATCATAGACGTCCAATACAATCATTTAAAGACAGCTAGTGACATACTGTGTTATAGTGTGACATAAACATGTTGTTCTGTCAGGAACATAAAAATAATACATCAAAGAGGTTACTTCACTAGCAAATGAAATGCTCCCAAAATATACTTGAACACCCGTAGCAACAATTCTTTGGACAATATTATGAGATTTATGTTTGCACGATTTAACTTGTTTATATGATAATATGCATTCTTCTTACCCGTGTGTATATTCAATTATTAGTGAAGATAATGTAAACTTATGTAAACGAAGTAAACACAAGGATGCCAAAAGTCCTCAACAATGTCCAGACTAACGGCCATGATTATCACTGCGTAAATGTCTACACACTACCAACATGAACCTTAGGTTGACTGCTAGTATTACAGTGTTTACATGTAACTAAATCACCCATTACCTCACATCTCATTATAGCTAACTGGACACATCCATGCCAACCATAATCATTGTGAAGGGTACTAAATGGTACTACAAGGTGGTTAGAATTAGTAACACTAATGATTAGTATACTGATAGTCCACTGATGTGTGTAGGGTGAACAAGAGGAGATATTAAACATATTCAATATAAAGGTTGAGCTAAAACAAATGCTACAATAGTGAAATAAAGTATGCAGTGAAATATATAAGATAGTTTCCCAGAAAAGTTACCGCTAAAGTAAATAATAATACCCACTTTATTAATTAAGTTTAGAAAACGGATAAGAAAGTGACTATGTAAGGTGAACTTGGATTGTGACGTACTTTTACAGGTTCTTATCATTATTTACAAATGTCAATGTAGATTGTACCAAGTTTATGTTAACAATTATATCGTGTGTTAATGATGTGTAGATTCTGTGGACACTAGTTGCTAAATGTAAACGCTTCACAGATTTAAAAAAAAATAACACATATACGCGTTTTAAGAATGTAATCTGCACAATGAAGGCGCAAATAAATTCAGAAACCGCAATGAGTGCTAGCCTGTTATTCTTAATGAATCATCTGTAACAAACAAACGTCGATGCCGCAAAATAGAGAAAATGGAGAGAACGTTACATGATATACCCCGCCCACGGTTATTGTTGGCTCATTACTTCTGTGGTATTTATATAAACATACCGCGGTACTTCAAGTGTTGGGAGGATCAACATTCTCTGGAATCTCGCGATTTTGTATAATTATACATGTCGGATATTTGCATTATTTGGCATCGAACAGTTTGGAAATTGTCTGGAAACCACTTACATGTATCAGAATTACTTATGTGAATACAGTGAATTCATACAGGTGTATACATGTAATAAAAGAATATAATTAAGAAAGAAAGAAAACACATTTTAATTGAACAATTGATCATTTGGATCCCTGTATAAAGTTAGTGCAAGACTTTAATTATAAATATACTAATAATGAAGCAAAACCATGACATGGGGTATTGTGCCTTCTTGCAAACTAAGGTTATTGTTTAGTTTGTGTAGATCCGCATCAACGTCATTGGTAAACGTTTTACAAAACATTGTCAATTGCAGGAAATAAGCAGGAAAATCAAATATATGAAGAAATAGTACCCAAGTTTGCCTTCAATCTATAGAAGTCATACTGAAATTATATATGTATACCTATATTACAATGTACATGACATTTACAGTATTATATGTTAACTATAGATACTATGTTCATTCGTTTCAAGCTTTATATTGCCAACATCATGGGTTAAGTATTCACATATACGATATCCCAATGTTATGAACATATCATTGTGTCTATGGTCCTCTGTTACTCAATTCAAGAAGAAGCATACGATATCAACTTTATTAAGCAAGCGACAATCATGATTAACAGTTGTTTCAAACACATTGTACGTTCATCGAGTTCAAATTATTACGAAAATATATGCTTTTATATGAATAGTTGGCATAAATTATTGCCAAAATTATATAACGATGTTCAACTGTTTTCCATTCAGACCACTGAAAGCGAGTAATCTGTAACCATGGTAACAAAACGAACCCGTTTTATGCCCAAAATGGTTCGATCCCGATTTTTGGCCCCTCAGGGTGTCTATAGGTCGGGGGTAAGTGGATTGAATGGTCAGGCCTTGTCTCCCGACATACCTTCACTCGGTACACTCCGGACTCCTCACTTAACATCCAACTCTTTACTTTTATTATCTATGTATACTCGACTATTTAATCCACCTGGAGTTCCCTATAACAAGGACCCTTATATCATACATCTGTTATATCCCAACTCCCTCGGGTGATGGTTTTTTCTTATGATTGTGTTGTCCTTTCTTCCCTAATTTCGATCACATTGTTAATGAACAGAATTAAAAAAGAACATGGATTGTTATATATAATAAGGGCAGAGACGGTGATAAAGGTCATGGCAGGGCAGAGACGGTGATAAAGGTCATGGCGGAAATATGAACCACCTTCTGGTTTCGATACCGTCTTAATCCCTATCTATGTTTCATGTTTAAAACTAGATATACATGTTGTTTAGTGTATTGTCTCTTAACTGTTTAGTTTGGCAGAACTTCTGACTTATCATGTAGCTAGGACGCTTAGGTATACAAACAAGTTCTGCGATTGCTATGTTGTGTTCAAAGCTTACACCTACGCATTTGAAAACAGATATATTTAACCTTGATACTCATTGATAACAGGAAGTTGTGTGTTTTTATAGAGCTTTTCATGTATATCTGTAATGTATTTATCTGTAAAGTAGGGTGTTTTCCAATGCTTTTATTATTGTATGTTTTCACCAGTTAGTGCGTATAACCCGGCATGAAGTTGTGTTGTTTTTATATCTAACCGCTCAATCATTAATTACCTGTGTATGCTGCTGAGTGAGACATTGCTACCTGAAGTGTTTCCTTGTGTGAATCCCCCTACTATATACAGGTACAGAACGTATTGTTTGCCAGATAGCAAGGTATTGTTGCTTTTAACACAAGCGGCGTATTTGAGGTAAAGGCAACATATATTGTAGGATAACAACAAAACGTTGGAATTATCGCCTTTAAAAGTTCAATGACGACAATGTACACCTATGAACTGTTGAAATTAACTTGTTATTCACTTCTAATCATGACACATACTAATAATTTCATGATCCACAGGTTTTGAAAACATACGGTACATGTTAATCTCTAGTATTGTTTTACCTGGCAACACCGTCATAGTTAGCTACGTTGCCGTTTTCCCCCCACGGGATAGGGTGTAACTTTATAGCTCCGCATGGCGAATGTGCTATCATGAACTGTGAGATAGAAATCAGTCTGGAATAGTCTTATTTTTATATCAATTTTGAGGTTGCTTTCCACCTACGCTCACTAAATTATGATGACTATTGCAAGACGATTGCAGCTTACAAGTACAACGCGTTTAAAACCGGAAGAATTTCATAATATAGTTGTTTTAAATGCCAAACATTATTGGTTCACTAAATCATGTCTTGCCATTTTGTAGCAAGAAGTTATTGGTGAATAATCTTCCTAATGTAATAATTACCAGTGGAGTTCACACATAATTAGTGCAATGATATGGTACACAGCCAGTATATTAGTATGTTACGGGCCTAGATGACATGTTTCTTGTACTAATGTGTATTATATTCAATTAACTGTGACGAATAACTGGCTTCACAACTATGGCATGGCTGTTTCAAAACAAATCTCATTTCAGCGTTGTTTAGTCAGCACTTTATGGCAGCTAATTTCGGTTAGTTAATCATTAAAATAATCTAAGCATTCTATCCGAGTTCTAGTATATGTTAAAAGTAAGTTATTCACGTTTGCTTGCTAGAGTACGTGAAACACCTAGCACATACATTCTATGGCTCGTACATTCTATGGCTCGTACACCCATTATTTTGACATCAGAGTAGGATATGTATATGTTGGCAGGCAGCCTACCCGTGATTGTCTAGGGTGTTGGCAGCGGATTATAATTCTGTAGGTTTGCTGAGAACAGCGCTAATATCTATGTTACAATGTAGATCTTATGTACATGACGCTACTTCTTACATAATACACGAATATAACATATGAGCTACTGATAACTTATAAAGACATCCTACTGTGTCTGTACTTTTGCATTTGATTTCGCGAGTTCGCAATTTATATTTGCAGTAGTGAAATAGGTTCGGTGATTTCCAACTGCATTCATTGTCGCCAGTTACAACAACTTTTGCGGGATTTCGAGTCGCATTACACTTACTTGTGTATGGTGCAATATTGTCCTCGATTGTTAGTACTATATTTTATCAACAACACCTCGTGAAAAGAACAATTCATTTTCGATGAAATTATTACAATACGATTAATATAGAAACACGTTAAAAACATAAACTCGTGAAGAATTATTGACATCATTTTCATATGGTGTTCAATGGAATTGTTTGCACCTATCTGCTTGTACACATACATATAGGTTCAACATTCCAAGATTGAGAGTATATTCATGTACCTGTCAAAAAGCATACGTTTACCTTGAACTCTCTCACAAGTTTAGCTTTAGATTGTTTGTCCATACACCGACGCTCATAGCTACCTATAGTTATTAAGATATACCTGTAAAACATAGTAATAAACAAACCCCACGAGATTGCATAGAGACGTTCTATTTGTTAAACAGGTGTGATACATACAACACATGGTGGGCAATATGTACAGATGTAATATGAAACATCCAGCATTTATTCCATGACGTACACACAAAGATAAGACTATGTAGCCACTATTGGAAAGACATTAAACCGTTATGAAAATGGGTATTTTAGTGGGAGTCTATTGCAGCTCTGCAGGTAAAACACGTTTATTGCAACAACTTTGAGATCAAACGCCAATATGTTGCATACGTTCGTAAACACAGAGGTAAATGTGGTGCAACGTACATTTTGATTTCATCAACACTTCTATGTAACTACCGCATGTCTAACAATAATAACCCATACCTAACATGTGACTATATACTTGCTGAACTTTGATCAGATAGTCTGTCCCTTAAACGTATTGTTCAATTGCATTATATCCGATAAAGAGGTGTATTTATTAAGAGATAACATTATTCACTTGTCACAAAAGTATCATATTGTCAACTAATTTAAATTTGTATATTCATTGTTTTCAAATCTCCGTATTTTAATTATTATCGAACTAACTTAAACACAGTTAAACATTGAATTCAATACGTGTAACTTTCTCTGTAACTGATAATGTTATTCAATGTTATAATTATTTTATTTAACCTTGTAACATTGTTATGATACAGGTACAGATAACTTTATTTTCCCCCGAAATTGTACATAACAATTACATGGGTATATACAAAATGAATCATAGAATAACA
>ENA-OREC01001281-OREC01001281.1-marine-metagenome-genome-assembly--contig:-NODE-1281-length-12419-cov-13.664479_pt1 | contig 12419 bp, 6 predicted proteins | sample MGYA00248626_ERZ508543 | MGnify/ENA primary metagenome ERZ508543 (study PRJEB26211, sample SAMN05518279) | marine metagenome | isolation source: Puget Sound, Washington, USA | host: Bankia setacea... | reverse complement strand
TTTTTTGTGTTTTTTTGTGTGTTTTGTTTTTTGTGTGGGGGGGGGGGGGGAGGGGTATTATTATGTATGATCAGAGGTAAAGTGTCTATTCATTATGTAGTTATGTGCTGTCATAAATCCAGTGTAGAATATAAGGCTTATCCTACGATGTTCTGTGTCAGCTAAACTTTATTGCTATTCAGAGCTAGCTATATATGCACATGAGTACAGTCTGGCTCTAATGGGATTCTAATCACACCATAGTGACCAGATCCTGTGTCATGTAGATCAATGTAGTGAATAATTGTAATACTTGTTTCATGTTCTAATCACTCTTGTTTGAACTTGTTTTGATCACTGTGCATTTGTGACAGATATCAGTGAAGATATAGTGTACTTTCATCATACAATCTGATGAAGTTTCTATCATGCAATTTGTTTAGATGACTGTAAAATCTTCTGTGAGATATAAATATTAAAACAGGTTTCTTGCTAAAAGCTCTGTGTGCCTGTATGAAGCATGCATTCATCTCAACTTTTGAAGGTTGTTATCAAGAAAACAAAGAAACCACTTTCAAATATTTCAACAGAATCCTTGACTTCCTAACATAAATACACAATTTTACAGTTCACCAATTACAGGTATGTGAGAGAGTTGTCACCTTTTCTGTCTTAGATAGCATATAGAGATCAAAGCAAGACTGCTGTAACGGTACAATAACTGTAAGCCAACATACACCACTTTTCCATTCACCATAGATTTATACCATACTATTGTAACTTTGCATCTGATATATTGCCGGTAACAATGGTTTTGCTTTGAGCTTATATTTTGCGACCTTTTAGAAGTATACACACTGGGATCAAATGAGCAAACTATAGTTTATTTGTGCATATAATATATAGACAATTACAATGGTATTGCTTTGAGCTCGTATATTGCCATCTAATATAAGTATATAAACACCTAGTGGGTCAAACGAACAATAAATGATTACATTACATTGTCAACAGTTTATGTGTATTTATTGTCATATTGTACATGCTGGTATAACACCCAATAAATAGCATAATACATGAACCAATAGTAACAATAATATAGTAACTGTTGTAATGATCTTATATATTTATCTGAAGGCATCGATGGGTTTGTACATCTACATAATATGGTTTGTTGAGGCAGTCTTTACACATGATGATTGATCAATAAATAAATTTATAAAACATGCAAGCGATAGTGAAACAATACTACACTGTGATCTGATATTGCATTTAAACAATTACATAACTCTACAAGCAATTTTAACAGTTATGCTATGTAATGAGCAATACACAAATATTATGATTAAAAGCAATTCCTTATTGTTTGAGACACCTTAAGAAATTTATGTAAATGACACCTATAAATCTGTATTGTTTTGTTATAAACTGAATAAAAAGGGGGTGGGGGCAATTGTCTTAAAGCACACAGAACATAAAAGATATTGAGCGATAAAAGATCACTCAAGATGACTCAATGATACATGATGACGTTTTCTCTTTCTTATAAGAGCAAAAAACACTAAAAGCTCAAAACATCTTGACTATAAGAGAAAACCCATGTTCCAATTGCCATGGACATCAGGTATTCGCTTAAATTGAGGAGATATTTGTATTCAACATTCAAGGGTCCAAGTTGTCAGAGGGTCAAGATATTTCGTACTAAACAATTTGTGTGAATATGAACCAGAATTGTCATTTCACAGATAATGAACAGTTTAATGTTTGACAATTCATGCAGGCAAAGATTGGAGCCCGAAGTTAAAGTCAAATTTCAAGAGACTAAAATTATCACTCACAAATAGGAATTGAGTAAAACAAAAAACAAACTCATGAGATACAAGCTGATCAAACCAAGCCAATAAGAAAGGAACAAGCTACAACTGACACAAGATCCACTCGAAACGAAAGAGAGAAGATGGAAATTGAAAGTATAGATGTAGAAGCTCTTTCACTATCAGGTGGGTAATCAAGTATGGAAAGGTGATCAGGTAGGCATAGCAAGAGCATATAAAGGTGAAAATCAATAATCATTAACAGTTATTCAATAAGTATTGATCTCTGCTGTTTTGTACATGTATATAGATTGGTGAAATGTAAATTTTGTTGAATAAGAATTCAGACAAATTAAATGTGTTATTAGCTTATGCAAGCGTTTGTTTTCTTAGAACTGAAAGACTGCTTGATTGCTAGAACTACCGTGTTATTTGATTATTGTTGTCTTTCAATAATAGTTTACAGTACACAACAAAAAGGAAAAAATGAAGTTGGTATTCACATGTGATTGATTATTCAACAGCAATGTGTGGCTATTAGAATATAAACCAAGTAGGAAAATACTTAGACATCAGTTCATCACATGACTACTTGTTTCCAGTGTAATGTAACTATTACCAATATTGTTATTACACATGTTTGATATAAACTAAGATACTACATGAGAGAAACTTTTGTGTATGCTAAACATCAGGTGATAAAAGGAATCTTACACTTGAAGTCATTAAATATACCATTATATTAAGTGATCCAGAAATATTTTAAAGTATACCAAAGGCTTGCTCATTAACATTTCCTAAACTCCTTTGATAAAAGTTGATATTAAATGGCAATTCATGTTAGAATCTGTATCAGATAGGAAAATGGGAAAGAAATACAATGGCAAGGTCATGACAGCGCTATAAACCTGTTAGTGATGAGTGATGAATTTCTACATGCTACATATCGAATAATCACAGAAAAGAGCCATGTAACTTTATATACAATCAGTCTACAACAATATCAACTGCATGGTGAGCAAGTTATAAGTTGGTCTGATGCTTATTTACTGGAGCTACTTTTGTTGATTGTTTATACCTATCCAAGATTTTGCATGGTATCTGTAAATGTACACATGTGGAATAGTGAACAAAATAGTGTTCGTAAAAATGTACCCCATTATGACAAATATAATATACAAATTCACAATAAAAGCATTCAAATTTAGCATACTTAATGTAGATAAGAAAAAACATACTTTCCAAACAACAACAGTAAACCATCTTTAAAATGTAGATAATATAACAATTATGTATAAATTGAAGCAGTACAGGTATACTCGTTTTATAAGTAACTTGCAATAAGTAAAATCTCACCAAAACATCACTTACTATATCATACCATCATCAACAAATAAAAGTAACATGCAAATGAAGACTTATACATTATACAAGCAATCATCTAAAAATATTCACTTTAATTAGATTACACAGAAAATACATTGTTTATAATAGCTGTGTAAGATCACTGCAGATTATACATTGTATTTTGACTAAGCAGAGCACATGTACAGTCATAAATGTTTCAGTCACATCCATACATCTTATATCTATTTCTTAAACAACTTTCCCTTTCCTTTCAGAAACCCTTTCTTGCCCTTCTTCTGGGGTCCCTTTGTGTTGCCTTTCTTGACAACTGCCTCAGTCTCGGTACCATTCACACCATTTGTTGACCCATTTACTATGTCCTTTTGACCACTGCTTTCATTACTAGAGTCTCTCTTCTTGCACTCAACTTCTAGCATGTTGCAAGCTTTTTTAGCAAATTCAAGATGAGCTCTTTCCACGGTTTCTTCATTATGTTCCTCAGAATTTGTTCTAGTCTTTTTGCCTTTCAGATTACTCATATACACAGCATCAATGTCTGTTTCTAGAGCTTCTGTATTACCTTTTTGAGGTTCATCAGTTGGAGACAGCAAGTTGAGAACAGCGTTGTGGCATGTTGTTGATGAAGATGATGTTTTTCTTGACCTTGGTTCGTCAAATACAGTCTTATCATTCAAGCTTGTATTAGACCCACGAGACTCAGATTTGGATTTGTTGAGACTTTCCGTTGAGCCAGAGTCTGACCAAGAGAGATGAGACAGGCTTCTTCCTTCACCAGCACTTGAGGTTCCCACAGACACTTTGTCATTTTCTCCCGCAGACTCTGACCTTGACCCCGATGGTGAACGATTTTCCTTGGCTTTTGTCCACACTGATTCACCACTTTCACTGCTTTTACTACTATGTCTACCACTTGAATCATTCTTGATAAATGGATTGTCAACTATGGTAGTGAATTGTCCTTTTGATTCAACTGGCTCAATGTCTATATCTAGTAATCCTTTCCGTCTCGGGCTGGTAGGAGCAGACCTTGGAGAAGCAAACCTTTTGGACTTAGCTGCTGCTCTTGGCGAGTGCAGAGCATTCAAATCAATGCTTGTGACTGCCTTAGCTTTAGCTTTTGATGTTCTTGTATCTCTGAGAAGATTTGTATTATTTGATTTCTTTGATACGTTTTGCATCAGGTGAACTTGTTCTACACTTTTACTTTTTGACAGTTTAGATCTTTTATTATCCAGTTCTAGTTGTCTTGTTCTCTCTAAACTTGTAGCTCTAAACAGTGACAAAGCAGGTTTCACCTTTTCTTTACTTTCAAATCCTTTCGCTTTTTGTCCTACACCATATTTTGCGGTTCCCCTAGCTTTTGTTGTTCCAGTGTTACCATCAGGGTATAGCATGTTTTCTGGTGAGATTAACTTCCCATTAGAGTTTTCATTGCCTGTTTTCAGTCTACTAGCGGTTGTACCTTTCATATAACTGGCTGTGGAACTAGACGTGGTTTTTGGCTTCACATGTGTTTTGTCTGACTTTGAACTAAGCTCCCCTAGAGATTTCACAGAGTCTTTGGAGCTGAAGTTATGTTCACTGTTTTTAGACTTGTCAGACCCCTTTGCACTGCCAATAGTCATTTCAATGTTCTTCTCAGTTAACATAGTAGATACATCTTCAGCACTCGACTTTCCACAATGTTTACATACATAGTCATTGTCAATAGTAAACATCATATCAGTTTGAACACTCATCTCTTTCATTTCTGGTTTAGGTATTGGTTCTATTTCAACAATCATTGACTGCACTTCAGAAGTTGCCACTGGTGAATTTGGAACGGAATTTTCACGTACAAATTCTCTTAGTTCTCTGACATCTTTCTTCAGATCTCTGGAATAAGGTTTTGGTGAAGTAGCATCTTGTACCCTAGAATACTTTGTTTTACTTGACCGTGTACCACTCATGTAACTCGGGACTGATTTCTTCAAGTCAGTTTCCCCTTGTGACTTACGCCTAGTTTTCTCAGAGGTCATAGCTTCAAGTTTGGTCAGTTTTTCAGTTATACTATTAGATCTATCATTTCTTGCAGGAGGACTTGGTTTGTTTGCTGGAGGACTTGGTTTGTTTGCTGGAGGACTAGATTTGTTTGGAGAAGTTCCAGTCCTTGGCTTCCTTTCTACTAATGTTTCCCCATCGCTCTCTGAGTTTGGTTTTGAATCATTTTCACTGCCTGAGCTTCTTCCTATTCCATTTGAAGTATTCTTAAGTCTATTGACAGGTGTGGATCCCCGTTTAGTTGGCTTTGCTGCTATCTTTGGCTTGACTTTCTTTTTCACGCTAGTGTCTTTCTCTGTCTCAGCCTCAGAAGCTTTAGGTCTTTCTTTCACTGGTGTGTCACTTACAGAGGAAAAGCTTTTGTCAAATTCACTGCGTATTTTTTCACCATCAAGTACTCGGCTGATATTTGGATCATAATCAACCTCGCGGCCAGTAAAGAAGGCCTGCATTTCATCTAGGTCTCCTGGACCTTGATCTACAACACCCCATTCAGACATTCTAATGTTTTTCTGAATTGGTAAACGTTTCCCTTCCTCATCCCCTGAACTGTCGTAATCAACTTGAACAATATCATAAGCCATAGAAGCATTTGGATTCTCAACGGTATGAGTCTCACTGGAAAACTTAGTGGAGGTTGGACTTTTAGCCTCAGTGCCAAATGCATAACTGATATCTTTGGCGATTGATACAATATCTTCTGCCTGCTCAACTTCCCCATCGGATGAATTATGTTGCAGTGGCGGAACTGTTGGTATAGAGCCAAATACAAAGCTATTATTGTTGCCAAAGCTGTTCCTTCTACTTCCACCATTTTTCAATCTTTCAATGAAGTGTAAAGGTTCCTCGTCATCATCATCGTGGTACTGCTCATGGCCATTTTGTTCAAAGTGTCCATTAGTGTTATTTTCATTAGTTGTTTCAGTATATTCTACCTCTTCTGTTATCTCATCCTCAAAATTCCCTCCATTCGTTCTAAAGCCTCCATTGTCTCTATCATATGTCTGCCGTTCATATGAAGTTGTTCTGGGTTTTGATAGTGAGTTTGAAACACCAGAAAACAAAGAACTACTCTCTCCATCTTGAGGTTGGGATGAAGTGCGACTATATCCGCTATACCCTGGCCTATCTGACAACCCAACCTTTGATCTTGAACTGGAGGATGTGGTTGTAGAATCTTCTGAATCAGTACTATCAAACCGTGTTCGACTCGCTGTGCTATAATCTCTATCACTTCTCATTGTTCTTCTAGAACCCATTAAAGAAGTTGTCACATCACTAAACAAGCTCCAGTTATTGCTGTCCTGGTTGGTATCCTTTGTAAAACCACCATTCTTTGGCCTAGCACCACCGTAGTTCTCCTTGTTCTCGGTATCCTCTCTCAGAGACATGGCCCGCCTTAGACCCAGGCCAGAAGACAGTGAGAATGGTTCATTGGTTACTACTTTAACTTCTGCAGCGACAGAGGATATAGGAGCTCTGGTGCGAGGGGTCCGAGTTATCACCCCTGTTGTAGCTTGGCCTGTGTTTTTTAGGATATCCAGACGTTTGGCTTCACGTTCTTTGCGCATGTTTTCAAGTTCTTGAAGACGTCGTAGCCTGTCATTGATCTCACTTCCCTCTGGCGCCCACATCCCCCCTAACAAGTTGCTATAACTGGATGTACTGGCACTCATGTTGACAATTTGAACTTGTCCTAGTTGTAAACAGTTCTAGTTTCTCACACAAAATCAACTTCCTACAGCCACTCAGTTGTTGTTAACACATAACAATCAGTTACACTATTACCCAACATATGACAAACTGGTTAATATTTAATGCATGTTCAAGTAAATGTTTGTTCCTTTTTTTCTGATCGATAATCCCACTGGTATATACCTTGTATCAGACTGTCCTTGATCAAAGTCTATAAAATACAGCCACCAGAGTAAATCAATTGAAATTAATCCTGCTTCTCCCAACAGTTGCACTACACTAGTCTTTTGTCTCAGTGCTTAAGTACGTTTTTGTCTAAACCAAATTCTCTATGTACCGTAATACAAATCACTTTAATCCGTTCACAACACAATCAATATTCTAGTCCATGTGGAAAGTTCAACACAGTTTTAAATATGTCCACCACACACTCTAGACTTGTTTTTCCACGTACCAACATGTAAGTTAATGTAGCTATACCATTTAAATTTTCAAAACACCTAGTAGGTAGTGAAAACCATTGAAGCAAATCCTCGATTCAGTTCAATCTACAGCAGTCTATAAAGCTTTTACATTATTCAGAAAATACTGCTAAACCTGTCTCCAATGATTCAACACTCGCCCACTTGCCGTGTCGTTTCCCAAGCTTATACCTTCATACTTTCATGCGATAACGTTTAACCACACTTCAAGTAGTATATGAATGAAAAAAGTTCTTCATTTTTGTGATAAACCAGCCAGGTAAATCAGTTATCGTTTACTTGTGTCACGCCTCCCTGCACACAATAAATACTTTCACTCTCTTGCCAACTTTCTATTTGAATTAAACTCCACAGGTCGTGCTATAATATAAGCCGTATCAGAGTATTGTTATTTCAGTAAATACCAAATACGAAACATGACAAATACCACCTAGCCTGTCCTAACACTCGTACTATGTAGAGCTTCGCAAAATTGTCACATATTCAAATATTCAAACAGCCAACGTATCATTATCATTTACACAGGTATACAGTATACAGTAACAACCGCTGACGTGAGTAAAAACCGTTAAGACAATAGTTTGGTAAACCAGTCTTCAACCTATTTGCGTTTCATTGGTAGATAAGAAAAAGTCATGGTCTCCGCTTACTCTCTCCACCTCAATCTCTCATTAACAAGTCTGCGCCCGCGACACACAACAAATTACACCTATCAATCAACATAAATCTATAGAAGGCACATCAAGAAGGCTTTGAGTTAAACGACTGGGAAAGACAGTAGGGCGAGAGAGTATGTGTGTATACAGGTAAACAAGTTGTGAGCAATGACACCTTTTGTACACTCCTTACATCTTGTGCCTTCTTTGTTTATGACTGATGTCTAATAGCTGCTGCAGCCTTCCCTGGTTGTTTATGAGTCTTACCCATCATGTTGTGCAACATCCATATTTGTTAATGATTCTTTATTGCCTTTTATGTTTATTTACAATTGTTTGTTCCCCTATTTAGCTCCATCTTTTCCTTTCGTTGGTAATTTTCTTCACTACTGCAATTTTTTGTTTGCTTGCAATTGTGCATATTTATTTCTGCATTCTGTTTGCACTGTTTTTCCCCAAGGATGCTTTTTCTGCAAATAATGTTCTGAACTAAGGCCTTGTTCGTTTGGAATGTTGCCAGTCAGAGTATTGCGTCTGCAGCCTTGTAGTTTATGTCATATCTTCTGTACCTGCACTGTGTAATCCCCACTTATTTATCATTATGTCATTATGTACATCTGCAAACTGTTTGCCTGAGTTTGTACAAAATGACAGTATCAAAAGCAAGCTTGTTATTTTATCTCTGTTTGCAGATGGACAAAAACCAACAAAAATACATAATATAAGATGCATGCCATACCACTGTAAGTTCTACCAAATTAAGTATTAGATGCTATGGTCTTCCTTTCATACTTCAATATCTGCAGATAACTTCTAGTACTTCCTCTGTGTCAGTAAAAAGTGATGCTTTATGTCTGAATTGTGCAAACATAAAATGCCTGACCTTGTGATATCATGTTATCTGTATAAGGGATGTATATGTAGATCAAGGCATTTAAATGAGGAGTGTATGACTTATGTTTGGACATATAAAGCCTTATGTGAATACAAAATCAAAGTTAAAGTTTTGGAAATGTTTGTTCTATATGTATGTAAAAGAAACAAACATATAGGTGAAATAAAGATCACTAAATCAATGTTGGTGGTTGATTTTTCGACAGTGACCACAAATATATAAAACACTCAATTAGTACGTTTAGCAGTATTGACTTCACACACAAAATAATCATACATGAAAATTGCAGAACAAACAAATTGAATGTGCTTTTGAGACAATAAATCAAAGGTTAAAATTGTGTAAAAAGAACTTTATTTATGCTACATATATCCATATTTGTAAATTCCTACTGCAAAAATATGTTATACTTCCAAATAGAGCAAAACGTAATAAAAAACATTGGGTGGGTGTTGTTTTTTAGAGTATATATAAATCAAAGTTTATGACCACAAGCACTAAAAGATTTTAAAAGCGTGGGTGGGTATTTTGTGATGATGATTGAATATGAAAGTTAAAATTATGATTAGGAAAGTTGTAAATGCACTATGAGAAAACTGTTAACTGAAAATCAGCAGACTTATATCACATGCAAATGACAAGCATTTTAATGTCACTATCTTAACGTGGGTGGAAAAACGAATACATCCGTGGGTGGGTGTTTTTTAATTTTTCAGTGCATGATCCCCCATAATCCTACGACAACTCAATCTATTATAAGCACCTGGGATTAAGCAAGATTTCATGTGTGTGTCTTCATTTGTTTTTTTCTACTTTTTTACCTGTATTTTTACGATTAATATTAAGCAGTTAACAGTGTGTGTGGGTAGCCTCACAATCCACTGTACACATAAATGAAACCACTGTGTCATTGTTACTGATATCTACGCTTTTCATTTTATTTAAACAGCACATTTTCATCAAACAATTTCTAATAGAATTTAACACCCCAATAAATCAGCATGCCCTTTCCACCATTTATAAACACATGGCTACCATTACACAACATTTGAATTGTATCGCCTCTATAATTTAAATTCAATTGTAAATATTTTTCGATTTCTTTTCTGTACCTAACCAACTATGGACAAACAAGTCAAGCTATGTATTATATCATGTTAACAATGCTTGGCTATTTCAAGGCTACAATAATAGCAGTAATTATGCCATAAAACTGCAACATTGTGGTAACTTGAGACTGAAAACATCACAATCGATGCATTGTTTGAACCAAGTATACTGTGTATTTTGAATTTCAATAAAAGTGAAAAATTAAACAAGAAGTACATGGAAATTCTGTTTTGGGGGCAGTAAACTAGAAAGGCCGAGTATATCAAGATAGAATTTTTCATAAGGACAATGTATGCCTTTGGAGGTGTCTCAGATAAAATGTCTTAAAACTACAAACCTAGGAATAAAATGTCTATAAAATTCAAACTTAACAATCTGATCATACAAGGTTGAAGCTATAGTAATGTCAGCATATTTAAAGAAGCCTACGTTTCAAACACTAAGATTTCCTCATACTGTAGGTAGACTACTTGAAAATGATATTTATGACTTCCATTTAGATTCATTAAGCAAAGAGAAAAAGATGTTTAACTCTTTCGCGCTATGATGACAAACTCTTCAGATCACAAACACTGATACGAACCCCAACTTTCGAAGATTTGAAAATTTGAAATATTAACCAATAAATTGTTCTTGTATGTTTGCTGTGTGAAGGTTTGTGAAAGTTGATATAAGCTTGTACTTGGTCCCACTTTAAGAAATACATGTAAGTAGCTAAAAGCCCAAATGTTGATATGACTTCCAATTGTTGTTTTAACCAGTTTAAAAATACAAAACTTAACGAAACATTTTAACCCTTTTGAATATCAAATTTGAAGTCATTATTTAGGGGTATTAAAGCCATTACAAACTTGACAATGGGCATTACTGTCTCACACCTTAACTGACAATTATCTAAATATGTGTATAGAGTGACCAGCTTAGCCAAGAATAAATAAAGAAAAAACACTTTCACAACCTGAGAGATGAATGCAGAAAGAATGTATCTGCTACTTTATTAAATTTACACCTAGAACCATTGCGCTTTCACACCTAGAGTTACTGAATAATGCTTCTAATTATTTCTATTCTATTTTTTTTCTTTCACCTCATGCATATAATAGCCATAACTAAATCTATTTGTGGTTTTTAATGGCCAACAGCATGATATCTGCCTACTATATACCAATAAACTTTGAACTTTGCTATTAACTTATATAAAGCACACATTTTAGCTGACAAAGAATTTCAAATGTTCAACTCTTCCTTCTCACCAACACATTAAATGATCATGCAAAACTGGGTAGTAATCAAAATTTCATTAACATTTTTTCCCAGCCGTAATCATATATAATTTACACCTTGTGACATTGAAATAGATAGCTAAACATTAAAGTCTTGGTTGAAAAGGACTCCCAATGAAAACAGAGGAGAAAAATAACTTTTGTGCCACCATGAATGTTCTCAAATTTCGTCACATACAATGATAACACAGCTTATAGTAGATTCTATTTACAAAGTTTCAAAGAAGACACGATTGAAACTACAATGAACAACCTTGGATATGATGATGACTTTTTAAATGATAATGACATAGATCATATGTAAGAAACAGTTTATCATTTTTCAAAGTAGAAAATAATGGAGGTGACAAACTGGGATGTTTTCCTTTCCACAAACCCAGGATAATAATAAATAATAATAGAGAAGAAACCAGTTTTATTATGGGGCAATGGTTGAACAACAAGGGCCAATTATTAGATGCAAAACAAAGAGTGTGACAGCATGGGAAGGTTGGGAGGAGAGGGAGGGGGAATGTTTCTATAAGCCATCAAGACGAGGGGAAGGTTGGGAGGAGAGGGAGGGGGAATGTTTCTATAAGCCATCAAGACGAGCGGAAGGTTGGGAGGAGAGGGAGAGGGAATGTTTCTATAAGCCATCAAGATGAAGGGAAGGTTGGGAGGAGAGGGAGGGGGAATGTTTCTATAAGCCATCAAGACGAGCGGAAGGTTGGTAGGAGAGGGAGAGGGAATGTTTCTATAAGCCATCAAGGCCTTCCACTGACAATGACGCAAATAACAGCACACTCATGAACAGAAGTCAAAATGGGCTGGTCTAGAAAAACCTGATTCACCTCTTACCATGTAATTGATGTCATATGTAACCCCTGGTCAGTTGTCATTGTTTATAATCATAATAATAATGAATAGGTGACAATCCTTCTGACAGCTGCTATATATGGTTTCTTGAACTAACAGATATCTTACATACATTCTGTGTTTCGAGCATAGGCTACTGACACTGACGATATCTTACATACAGTGCGTGGCCCGAGCATAGGCTACTGACACTGACGATATCTTACATACAGTACGTGGCCCGAGCATAGGCTACTGACACT
>ENA-OREC01001280-OREC01001280.1-marine-metagenome-genome-assembly--contig:-NODE-1280-length-12425-cov-14.227891_pt1 | contig 12425 bp, 4 predicted proteins | sample MGYA00248626_ERZ508543 | MGnify/ENA primary metagenome ERZ508543 (study PRJEB26211, sample SAMN05518279) | marine metagenome | isolation source: Puget Sound, Washington, USA | host: Bankia setacea... | reverse complement strand
AGATTTTTGCAGGGCGTTCAACAAAATGATGGAAGAAAATCAAAAGGATCTCCTTTCTTCTCATAATAATGCATTTGGCAGTCCCTAAACACGATGTCCTTGTCATAACCTTTAAAAATTCTGATCAATGTTTTCATTCTATCAGATGAATACATAGACCAAATTACTTAGAATAGGTACACAATAATATAGTTCCTACATATATTGCCAATTTCAAACAGTATTTTTACCTCAAGTAATAATATTATATTTTATATCGCAACAAAACCTATTTACAAAAAGGAAAATAGCTTTTAAAAAGCAAAATCTATAACATTATTTGTTTTACAAGAATCTTGTAACTGTAAAAGAAAACCTATGGTAACCATGGTAAGAAAGTGTACAATTGTGTGTCAGTAATTTATGAGATTCTCCACTCTTTGTGACGGTATCGATAGACGTGTTACAAATTTGAGTATTTAGGTCAGATTAAGGTTTCTAAATTATTTTATCAGTTTGAGGTCGTCATGACAAAATGCTATATACTTTTAATTCTTTCTATTGTAAACTTGATTCTGTTTGTAATGGGTAAGTTTTGTGGATCTCTTTCATGTTACAAAAATAGTCCAGTAAAGCTTCATAACATTAGCATCATTAAGAACAAACAAATCAGAACAATGATAATGTAAGCATATGGATCTTGCATTTTACCAATAAAACACAGGGGCAGCAAGTTGAGTGGTATATATTGGTGATACAGTTTAACCCAGTATACAGCCTACGACATACGACATATTGCACTATACCAGTCTGACCCTATATACGCCCTATACAGATATACTGACACACTTATGTCCAACAACCACTTACAATACAGGTGTAAACATGACAAAACACCTTGACAATAGTATTCATGACATATTGGATTTGTTGCTTGATCTCGCTCTGGCATGCTAAGTAATGTTCCATGTAGTGATGATGTGGCAAGGGCATGTTGACTTACTATTTATGCATGAAAAGTATAAAGTCTGTTTTCTATGGTTGATTTTAGTGTTTCTCTTTTATTATATCTTAACTTAAGTTTAATAAAATGAACATTTATGGCATTGAAGAACTGGCTGTTTTACAACTTATGCTTGCATCCATGTCCTGTCTGATTTAGGTGTAAGGTTTAAGTGAAGTTGTTTATGGTCAGGTGCATTTTATACTGTATCTAAAGTGTTGGTTCTTACCGCGGCATATGGACTGATAAAGGCAGTGATGCAAACAATGCCTCCATCAGAGAAGAGCTTGGACACCTCAGAGATACGACGGATGTTTTCCTCTCTGTCCTCCTGGGTAAAGCCAAGGTTCTTGTTGAGACCAGTACGGATATTATCACCATCCAAACTGTATGCTGGGATACCCTGACTCACCAAGTACTCTGTGAAATAGGAAAAATAATGGTTCAGAAAAAAGCTCTTCTTTATATTAAAGTGTGAACTAAGACCAGCTGATCAGTTAGACCTCTAGGATCAATATAACCAGTAATAAGAACACAATACAAGTTTGACAGATATATAATTCCTAGTGTGTTCATTGTATATGCCTACTCCAATTCCTTCTTATTATTGAATGACTTTCATACAAGTGCTAATGTTGAACTAAAGAGAAAGCCTACCTTCAAGAGCGAATGAGATGGTTGTTTTACCAGCCCCAGACAGACCAGTGAGCCATACAGTACAGCCACGGAATCCAGATCTTGCACCTAGTACCTTCCCTCTCTTATCTCTGGACACACTGTGCTCCTGGTACACAACATTGGTGGCCCGCTGTACAGCCTGCAAATATACCAAACATCTATACATTAACAAACTATTGGGAAATTAGTAAATCATAAAAATCACCCTGTAATATATACTACACACCAATGCAGGTTTCATCCTTTTTGGGTTATTTCATCCCGTAGTACATACAATTGAATCATAAAACTGGGTTCATTAACTTGCTGATCTTGGTTCATATTTATTTTTATTAACATTCATAGGGGCGTATTTATACATATAGACTACACTTCTGCGCTATGTGAAAGCCTTTTTGCACATTCTATGACATTGAATAAGAGAGAGATTACATTTACCCAGTAAATATATAATAGGGGTGTGTGACTGAAATCATTCTTGCATCTGATTGCACGTTATTCAACAAGCCACATAAGCTGTGCCATGTTTACCAACTCAAGGGTATTGCTTGGATCACCCTCGTCAACTGTTTATCAATTCAAGTGAATCTTTTTAATTCTGACTAATAGACAGTTTTACATTTGATGTTTACGCCGTATAAATTGGTGTATACATATTCTGACAGGGTTCCTTTTTCTTGTGCATTAGATTGTACAATCCTATATAAGACGACAGCCATTTATAAGAATTTGTCACACATTTGGGCCAAGAAGACTTGAATACAAATGTATCTTTTATTCTCTTTCACTTTAAAATATTCAAGAAGATTACATCAACGTCAACCTCAATTTTGTTTCTTGACTCAATTTTTAAACGAAATATTAAACAGCAGGAGTTATCCAATATCCAATAAGTTTGTTTTCTATTTATTAAACTAACTTTAATGTAAATCACAACTTGGTGCTAATGAATGTTATTGTAAATCTTTTATCTATTACATTAAACTTTAACTCTGCATACATCGACATCTTATGATAAATCATCTTTTGGTAACTCCTACAGAATGCAAAGTTAAATGTACACATAAATATTCTGTCCCACCATCTGGTACATGCCCATACATGAGATAACTGTAATTAATATTCTAGGAATGCCCAGTCAGATACATGGATGAATGAGCGCTGTCTCTAAACATTTGAATAGACTTTGACATTATACTAGGACACGTAATACAAGTCCCATCTCTGAGTGGCCAACAGATGGTATAACACGACTTCCAGGTCAATGTACAGACCTAAATGTATGACAATTCAGAGGCGAGGACAAGAGGTGAACTGATTCTGTATCCAAGATCTTTGTCTGTTAATTATATCATTTAAATAAGCAAATCCAAATAGGTATAAATCAATCAATTATTGAAGGAAGGAATGTCTCCATTTTAAGTCATGTTACACCCTACAGGGTTACCAATTATATTAGAATAAGCTTCTAACTAGCACAAGTCCTCACATAGAGTTAGTACTGTTTTGCAATGATCTCTCACATAGAAACCACTCTATCTCATCTGGCTACATTATACCATTTCCATTGATCTGTTTTACAAGGTATGCAAATGAAGTCAACACTCAACAGTATAGTCAACACATAGATGGACAGAATCCCAGAGTCTGGAGTAATAGACATTTTGTTTAATTCATTTCAAAGTCTGTTTCCCTTTTAATGCTATCAGACACCTATCTACAACAAGGAAAGCCACTTAGGTCGGCACTTTCACTTGCATATCCAACATGTTTATCAACATACTATACATTGATCAAACAGACTAAGGTTGTAAACTGGAGAAAGAGAGCATACAACTAGGTCTGTAACGTGACAAACAAATCTGCTTCATCATCAAAACACAACTACATATCTTCGTCACATCCTAGTTGTTGAACAATCAGCCATTAACCAAACAGAGTATTATCCATTCATGCACTATCATGTGTACCTCTATTTTGGGCAAACAAGAAAGATTCCTTAGAAAGGGAACTAATCCCAACAGTGTGATCAATATACATTAACACAGGAATCAGCTTAAGACTGGATTAAGGTATTATTGGGAGAGGAGTCTTAACATGGAGTAACGGTTGGTAATAAATCAAGCATGATGGTGCTATGTTAAAACATGCAACCAATGCATGACTTGTTGGTTCAAGTTTACATAATTGTATGCACAAAACAACAAAACAGATTGTTGCATTTTTTTTGTTTCCTTGTCCCCTTTGTTCAACTGTTTTAATGTTCTTATAGCAGGTGTTTGCTTTTCTAACAGTTATCCACCAAACAATGTTTTTAAGTGTAAATATATTGAATCATTACTACATGTATAGTAAATGTTTTTCACAAACTGTTTACAACAAACACATCATTAACTGACATAAAAACATTAAGATCTACATGCTGATCTACGTTCACACGCTTAAATATATATTTTTAGAACATGCGCATCCAACATAACGATTGGTAAAAAATTGAACACTTACGTATGATTGAGCCATGCTTCAATAAGGTTAAACAGCCCACTTGCAGGATAACACGTTTTTTCTTTACTATTTACCTTCCAATACACGCGTTTTATTGTACACACAAGTCCTGATGTCACGCTATTTGTTAAGATATTTAATCTAGCCAAAGTTATAATGCTTGAACTACTACAAACACAATTATCCCCAAATTCTTCACGTAGTTTACCGTCCCACTATTTACTACTAGTCTACTCCATGAAAACCAGTCAAACCACTCCTTTCGTTATAAAATATCAGCATGAACACACAATACAATAGTGGCTTGTCATTAAATATAAATGTTGCCAATTAGTTGTAACCAATAACTAACAATGCTGTACTAGCACATGACAGTGGTCTTGTGTACCAACCTAGAAATTTATTCTGACCTAAAGTCAATACCTTACACTAGTTCATACAATACTGAACTATCTATCTATCATTTTATATAATTATAGAACTTCTGGCATATTTGCTATTACAATGGTGGTGTAATATAACAATTTAAGACTTAATACAATAATGTGCTAACTGTCTACTTATATGAACTATAGATACAGTTTTTTGCTGTTTATACTCCTCTTATACGGTCCTAGTGTTTTGAGAGTTTCATGTTCTGGTTAAGTTACCAACATGTTACAGCCTGACCAGTGGACTCCAGTACTTCTATTGTTAGTGGATTATCGAGCTCAACCTTACTTACTACAATACAATGAGTTACTGATGATTAAAGGGACATATTAGGTGTATGTTTGGCGTAAATATTGGAGTTTAAAAGTAGATATCTGTACTGATTTCTTTCCTTAAGACTATATTTATATAATACCTAAGTTTGTAGTTGGTGTTTGTTTTGATGTAGCAGATATGACTGATTAGCTGTCAAACATTTGGTTATACAGTCCATATAACCCATTCACAGCATTTTATTGACTTATACCTAGAAAAAGTAAGATTTTTGGTACATGTATCAACTTCGACATGTGTATATCATTTTCAAATTCCTATCAACTGAAGTGAACAATTTAAGCTTACTAAATTACACTTGAAAACATGTCTGGTTACGGCTAATCTCTTATGAACAATGATAACACTTGCATATGTTTCTGTTAATTATTTTTAGAAGATGCATCAAATTTAAACATTATATTTAAATAAGTGTGATATGTATAAACAGATATAAATGAATTCAAAGTCACATAACCTTTACAACCATTTGAATATGAAAATAATCATCAGACAATCTCAAATACTATGCATACTGCATATGAAAAAAGTCTAAGATTGAATACAAAAAAGGTAGCAAGTTGCAATGATAAATGATAACATACAGCGAGACGCAAATATTTGCCACATATCAGACAAGCAGACAGAGGCCTTACTCACAACTGTAAGAATACAACTTGTATGTACTGTTTAAAATACCGTCACATCCTAACTAGCTTTAGTGACATTTTCTGTATATTTAAACATGTTTGCTTTTATTTACCTATCAAATGGCATTCTTCCACCATAAGTTGTATCTGGTTCTAATATAATCCATTTAGTGACTTGGCTTGGAACTAATCAAACGTTTACAATACAGGAAAAAATCAAATAGTGAATATATTTAAGAAAGATGAAATAATTCTGTAACAAGTGATTAAACATTTACACACCCGTTTCCTCAGTGCATGGATGGCACTCACATCACGCTTGCTGCTCATATTTCCTACAACACTTTTACAACAACACTTATGTAATCAGTACAGACCCTTCAACAAGTCAACTAAAGTCTTTCCTTCAAATACACTGTTAGTATTGCCAACCAATTTAGTTAATAATGTTTTCGCTTGCAACCTACCCAAATATATACTTACCAAACCAAAACACAGTGAACAGGTTTAAAAACAGGGACCCCGTCACCTATCAACTTCATAATCTTATTTTAACTCTTTTTTTTTCAGCATATAATATGATAAACTTAAAAGTTTTCTTTGAAAGTAAATCACTAGAGGTTTAAAATATAGGTTTACAGCCACAGTTGGTACCGAAAGGACAGATTGGGGGTATAGTGTTAAAAAGGTGGTCGCTACTTTATTTCCCGTCTCTAACAATGTGAACTTACTCATCGTTGATAAGCTACATAGTGTTCCGTGTTTTAGCCTGCTATTTTAAATTTCATGATGTAAATAATGTTTAAGAAGGGTTTATGCACTCTCCAAATTGTTAGATAACCTGACACAGCTAGTCTGCATCGTTACACTTCTTTCCCTCCTTGGAACCCACATGAAAAATCGTATTCGTACAAACACAAACTACCATTTTGAGGTTATCAAATAGTGCTATTTTGAACTGGTATCCTATTAACCTAAAATAAACACTATTAAAGCTTCCAAATGAGCTTCAAGGGTTTAAACTTCCTCAGGCTGTGGGTCCTAAGGCATTTTTGGATTGTTACACATTTTGACCTATAGTTTCACACCCCATTTGGAGTTAAATACTAATAAATTCTATAAAAACTGTGACAAGACCAATTCTGCTTACTAAATAACTGTCACATTTGTTACTGGATCCAACAAGTACTAACCAATTAGGGTAAAATTTCTTGCTCAAGGAAATTACAGGCTATTAAATTATAGGCTGGAATTACACGGACAAACAATCTACTGAGGTGTTTATCCCTGTGCAATGCTACCCTTCAAACTTTCATATAAAAGGGAGATAACTTCTTGCCAGTGATGTCTTTGATCTGAATCTTGCTGAAGATAATCATAATTAAGAAACCTACTGTGATTATAAATACGCAGATACTAATTATACAAAGCATGCAGACATTTCTAATATATGCAAATACTTCTACTACACCAGTAACAAGAACCATCTTAAACATGAACACAGACCCAAACTCAGAGACACATTCCTGTCAGCTTGATGATATTCAGGACACATCCCCATCCTCAAAGTTATACACTATGTACTAGATTTCAAAATATGTGCAAAGTCCCTTCACTATTTATTTCACGTATTCATCTTCTCAGGCCATTTCGTTTTTATATTACTGTCAGTACTATAAAATTCCTTGCTAGCCCTGACAAACTATTATTTTCTTGACCTTATATAGTCAGTGTGAGATCTAATTTTTGTGGGGTGAAACACATACAGGTCAATATCCTCTCGATGTAAACTCACCGTTCAGCCGATGATTGTAAGCACAGTGATTTTCATGTCATTTCAGTCAATGGAATAGAAATGTCTTCTGCTTCATTACCGCTGGTATTAAGCTTGTAGTTATAAGTAATTTCAATATAGATTGTGTAATTAATTGACAATCAGTAGCAGAGGAAACTGTTGGCAGTATCATTAAAGACATGACAGACAGCACTTTTGAAAGCTGGTCTTTTTTTTCTTAGGTAGTCATATCATTGAGATAACATGTTCTTAGTAAGTTATATGAAGCTTTATTGTTTACTGAATTAATGAAAACATTTCTTTTTAGCAACTGTGCATTTTGAGCTTTTCTCGAAACAATCATCTGAGCAGGAGAAAGCTCATCACAGATTAGACCTTGTGACACTAACTATAGCAGAAGTAATACAAATACCGATATTCAACATTTAACATCTAACAAAACAGTTGTAAGAGAGTGCTCAGATTACAGGAAATATGAGTAGAAAGCTATTAACCTCCTTCCACACTCCACGCAACCATAGTGATCTGATATGTACTGTATTATGACAGATTTGAAGTACGGTTTGGATAAATATTTTCCTCATAATCTGCTATTGAATGTGTACTTTCCTGTAGTCACATTATGTGCAATCCACATCCTTTTAACTGTCACACACTTGAAAACTGTAGTTTGACATATGGATTTATAAGAATTTCAAAAAGGGGCATAACTCAGAAACTCCCTTAGCTCGGCCTCACAAATAATATGCCATGCACATCTACAGTTCATAGGGATCATGTGTAGAATATGCTACATTTAGATGACTTTTCACCAAGAGACCCACCACACCCTACTGACCAACTGTCCGATTGGCTGCAGTGTACCCCCCTTCTCCCCAATTGTATTATTGGAGTTTGAAAAATCACACAAACCAATAGCTAACCAAATGTGATAACACTGAATTGTGACAACCATAACAATTTAGAAGGCTTAGAATTCTTTTCTTGGGTGGTTCCAATATTTAAAATTATACTTTACCTTTATCACAGAGATCAAACCAGTGTTACTGGGTTTGAAATTGATTGTTTTAAACACAAGGTCTGTAAGTAGAGGTTCTGTGTTCCATTAGAGAGGTTCTCCTGCACATAACCTTCTAGTGCTACCATTACTCATGTTTAGTTATGTGGAACTTAAATGCATGATTTCTCATCCCATACAAATGCCCCATTTTACCACAAGACAACCTGCCACATGTTCAAATACACTGTGTACACGGAGGATGCAGTGGCAGAAAAAAACTGATGGTAAACAGCACAAAATTCAGCTTTGGAAATGTGAAATGAAAGAATTGGAGAAGAAAAAAAACTTACAAAACAACAACAGCAAAACTGAAATATAAGTAACTGACTTCTATGTAGGGTTATTCTTAAGCAATACAATTAATATAAAGATAATGTTTCCATTGTGAAATTTTTATAAATACTGGTTCATTTCAGGAAAAGAGTTTCGGAAATAGCTGTTGTCATCGTTATAAACTAAGGTACCAATTATTTCCTACTTTTGAGCTGAATCATTTTACTTAACAACAACTCATCAGACAGATTTGGTCACTCAACCATTTATTTTATAGTGTTGATGTTTTTCCCTAAAATATCTTTATATAAAAGAGACTTAGTGTGTTAAATCACAAAACTTTATAAGTGGGTGTGGTTGTATATCTTACCCAACAACAATAGGGTATAATGGTATACACCCAATACAATTCATTGAGATCCGTCACAACTTACTTCATAAACTGATCATCAGTACAAGTTGTAAAACATAAACAGGATATATCTCTAGTCATGTTTTCCTATCACAGAAGATTATCCATCAGAAAGCCAGAGTGAAAATGATGCCTATAAAATATAAATCCCTATAAAATTGTTAAAGTCAAAGATTAACTAGAAACTAAAGTAATATGGGATATCTGTGTAAGAGTCTATACACTGTGGGGTATCTGTGCAAGAGTCTATACACTGCGGGGTATCTGTGTAAGAGTCTATACACTGTGGGGTATCTGTGTAAGAGTCTATACACTGTGGGGTATCTGTGTAAGAGTCTATACACTGTGGGGTATCTGTGCAAGAGTCTATACACTGTGGGGTATCTGTGTAAGAGTCTATACACTGTGGGGTATCTGTGTAAGAGTCTATACACTGTGGGGTATCTGTGCAAGAGTCTATACACTGTGGGGTATCTGTGTAAGAGTCTATACACTGTGGGGTATCTGTGTAAGAGTCTATACACCATCTATAATGAGTAGGAACACATAGCTGTGAGTATTTTCCATACACACCTGTACAGATAGTAAAATACTGATAAGCAGTTGCATAAAGTTTAAAGAGACTGTCATTAAGATTGATTTGTGTTTTTTTCTTCAGATTAACAGGGTTAAAACGAGATAGTGTAATGGTTCTGCCTATGCCTTTAGTTAGACAAAGTATGGTAGCAATTCAGTTTAACAATCACTCCTCAAGTTATCTTATTACTTTATTTTTATTCGACGAAATTAAGCAAATGGAACAAAGTTTTTATCTACACAAGTTGTTTTGAAATCCCACTTGATCAGCATTGACATATGGTATCCTGAGCAAAGGTAGACATAAATTCAGAACAAACTCATGCTGCAGTGGAAGTCTGTTACTACTACATAATACCTTTGAGCACCTATTCAACTTGAGGCAAAAATCTATAATCATATAAATCAATTATGTACAGCCACATACAGGTACAGGCGGGTGTATCTGTTCTGCATCTTCATTATAGGTTGTCATACTTTCAACAGGTCACACTCTATAGTCAGTCAATATCATATGAAGGTCAAGATGTGAGTTAATTATGATATATTATGGACCATGGGTGAAGAACAGTAACCCAAGTATTCAGAAGCTAGAAGTGTTTAAAAGTCCCATAGATGGATGGAGGCCCTAACCCAAGTCCCACTCACTGACATACAAGTACACAGTCACACATTTTGACCCACACATATCCACTCAGATAAATCATCATGCCCTTTGGATGACTGGTGCAATAACAACATCAGCCTTACTCATACAGCCTACAACAGCATAAAGTTTGTATATGTGAGAAGACATATTTATAATTAGATTAGTGTTCTCATTTTTAATCTCTGGCCTTAAATTCTGGCATAGACTAAATAGACAATAATGGTCTGAGTGAGTGGAAAGCACTTGCTGAGTTGCCTCTTTTGAACATTATTTACTCGTGAACTTTTCTAGCCTTTGTTTTTATCCACATAAATTTTAAATAAGTCTTCATGTAGTGTTTTCATGTAGTAAACACTGATTTTTTCCTTCAATAAAATACAAAACAAAATCAATGTTTTCCTGGTCAATATTTGTGAAATATTAGAATATTCAACAAAGCAAACAATGGTCAAAGTTTGTATAACTGTAGATTTATTTCTCGTCAATAGTTTCAATTTTGTCATTAACTTTATTACAATGATCCTTAGTTGCTAGATGTTTTCGTTCAGTTGACAGTGTGGGTTAATGAGTCCCAGGGTTAAATTGTAGGCTGCAACTGTCAAACATGATGCAAAGAATGCAGTGACAAACATCACCTGTAAAAACCTGAATAGCTGGCTGACGAAAGGTTTGACGATCTTAAATAAATACTCTACACCTGAATGTTGAACTGTTCTAGTTTCAAGGGACAAAAATCTGTCAACTCAAGTCAATATTGAGAAGTAAAACAGCAGCCTAGCTTTTAACCAAGACACCTCAAGTAACATCCAGTTTACAGATTAAAAACGAGGACGTTGTACTGATATAAATTTTCTGTTCAAACATAAAACTTCTAAACATACCTGGAATCTACATGTATTTTTAAAATATGTTTTTTCGTCACAAATTATAAACGCTACTTCTCTATATATACAACCCATTTTATTTATCCTAAACTGTACTATTACTACAACTCGTACCATAATTGTTTAATCTAGTATAAAAGCACATAGGAGCTTCATCAAAGTGAAAATAAAAATTCAGCAACATACCTTAGACATTGTGCAGATTTTCGAAGTTTGTAGTATACAGAAAAATCAGTTTCACACCAGATATTTCAGCAGCAGACGGCTTTGTAATACAGATATCTAGTGATAGGGAGAAAACCTCTGCAGAGTGTCGAGTAGAAATGTGAGCTGGAGCGTAGAGAAGCTTAACTAGTGTACGTCTAGAAGCTTTACTTGTATACGTGTGCAGTACAGAGGCTTGCTTTGTAGTATACTGTGGTCGAGTGGCAAGGCTGTACGTTATTCAATATTGGTGATGTGGCAGGAAGGTCTGATTATTAACTTGTATAAACAACTTTTATAAAAACGGTAGCTTACTAAAACGGCAGCTTACAGAAAGAGCTTAGCTAGCCATTTATGGGACCTCTTACACTACTACAAAGGGGAACTAAGTTAACATAAGTATTGTAACAGCAAGATAATACACTACTGCTCTAACCAGTTGAATACAGAAATAAATGACGAGCAATCTAAAATACTTTACAAAAACATTTGCTCAAAGTGAATTGGTGGCTAAAAGAAACAAATGATCCAACTGTGACAAGAGTGTTGAAGTAACCTTTTCATGCATACATAAAGTGATTATCTTAATTATTAAATGATAGATTTTAGTTATAAGGACAATAAAACACATTACACGACCGTTTATACTTATACTTAAAACATAATAGCCTGTCGCATTATTTATTGGTAGTTTATACGCAAGTTGACGCACATAAATACGTGTTTTCGGACAGAAATTAAAATATTTACAAAAATATTTTTCATTTAGATTATCATTGCTCAATCTTAAACGATAGTGTAAAATTAGAATGTTCCAATAAGATTTATGCTCCTAAAAAAGAACACTTTTACTTTTTCAACTTAGACTTCTACTTCAATCATAATTCATTCTTGTTAAGAGTAACCTGATGGAACACCTTAACTATCAACAATAACGTAACCTGATGGAACACCTTAACTATCAACAATAACGTAACCTGATGGAACACCTTAACTATCAACAATAACGTAAC
>ENA-OREC01001279-OREC01001279.1-marine-metagenome-genome-assembly--contig:-NODE-1279-length-12433-cov-15.955568_pt1 | contig 12433 bp, 4 predicted proteins | sample MGYA00248626_ERZ508543 | MGnify/ENA primary metagenome ERZ508543 (study PRJEB26211, sample SAMN05518279) | marine metagenome | isolation source: Puget Sound, Washington, USA | host: Bankia setacea... | reverse complement strand
TTCCCATACATTAAAGAATAGCATAGGATTTCTGAGTAGGTATGATTGCTTTGCACAAGTGTCAGAATTTATATCCACTATACCTTATAAATGATGACTACATGTACCAGTTTGACCATGTTAGCATCATTTCATTTCTGTACAATATGTATTACAGTGTGAAGCTTGTTCAGGGTAAATAGAAAGCATGATTGTGTATTATAGTTATATCAAGAGGGAAGTGTGCATTACATTACCAAGGATACTCTGAACATAAATACTTTATTAAATATCATCAGTATTTAAACAGAACTAAGTAGTCTCATGAAATAGTTATTGAAGAAAACTGTCATTTTGTAGTCATGTGAGTTGTTGATTCAATAATTCTAGGTTTTTACCATTTTAAACATAGATAAAAATGCAGTATTGTATAGCATATTTACAAATAAAAGATTTTTCTATAGCTAACTTGGAGCGTGTGCAAGGCTAATTTTACTGTGGGATTTTTCAGTCACTAAGCTCTAATTTTATAACCATGTTTCTCATTACAAGGTGTGATAGTCATGTTTATTAGAAAGTTCAGAATAAAAGGTTGTTTATTTCCTTTACTATACTTTGACTGAAAAATTGGTTTTATTTAAAAGTTGAAAATTGACCAGAACTCGGTCCAGACGTTCTTTCTGTTAAATGTTAGATTTTTGTATCAACTGGCGAATAAGATTTTGTGTAATGTGAGCAGATGGCTTGGGTTATTGTTTGAATACTTGTTTGTACCTAATTTACAATGACTTAACCAAAACTGGTTCTTAACCTGTATACTTGACTTCAATAAGAACCATTTGTTATTTTCTGTTGTTCATTTCGGGCGTTGTTAGTTATATTTTCCAGTATTGTTTTTCATGCTTTTATGTTGTGACAATCATCTTTTTTTATGTTGAATCTTTAGTTGTGTACTGACCAGGAATATTAGAGTATGTATTATATTGGAGTAGAGTATGATTTGTATATTTTACCATTTTTAATTCATTCATTAGAGGGTTGTGTAGAATGGTTGTTTCATACTGTGACTCAAATATTTTAGATTTGTTCGTGTTTATTAAACCTCAATTTTCAGCATATTTTTTTTGGTCGTATTTTAACCTTTTTTACCCTATACATGTAGTTTAAAGACAAAGCAATTCTCACACTGTTTGTACCACGTTTCTCCATTCTGTGAAAACCAAATATTTATATCATAGTTCTTTTCGTGAATTTACTCATACAAAAATAGAGCCAATTATACTTGAAATTCTTCTCATACATTTGTCAACATAGGTTATCACTTATCACTATATAAAGGGTGCGATCAGGTATCAGTGAAAATAGTTGCATGTAGAAGTTTATCAAGGGAATTGTAAGCATAGGTATTCAAATAAAGGGAAGTGACTTATTGTAAACTTGTTCTTAGATGGATAAAGGGCAGTAACTTATTTTCTTTACTCACGCTCTGTTGAATAATGGGGAATAATGCATTTTGTAAATTCATTCTCAGTTGAATAAAGGGAAGTAACTCATGGTGTAAACTCATTCTAAGTTGCATAAAGGGGAGTAACTGATCATAAAGCTCATTACCTAAGTTGTTTAAAGGAAAGTAGCTTATAAAAAACCTCATTCTCAGTTAAATATATCAGAGACAAATAAAGGGAAGTTACTCATCATGGAAACACACATCAATACAAATAAAGGGAACTAACTCATCATGAAAGCGTATTCTCTTCAGTCTCCTTACCTGTAGCATATTCAACATGTATAAAAAAATCTACCTCAGAAGAAAGTCATAGTATATTTTATGATTTTTACTGATGTGTTGTAATTGTATATTTGATAATGATATTTATAGTGTAGAATGAATAGTAATGTTTTCTGAATGAATGTTGGTTTCATTTTGGGAAAGAAAGTACGAAAACTCGCAGTTCCATTAAATTTAAATGTTGAATAAACATTAAAATTGCCAACTGCTTTTAAGCTCAAATTGTTCTTTTTGGTCTTGCAGTGGTTTCAAATGTGAAACATATGTGAATGAAGACTATTTTTTTCAAACTCTGGCAACAAAATATTTAAATACAGATGCTTTCTTATCTTTGATAGTGAAAAAGTTAAATATTGTGTTAAACCTGTCTTACCAAAGTCAATGGTATGATACTGCATAACATACAAGTATTATTTACATGTAATTGTATGTAATTTTAGTTGATTTACATGTAATTGTATGTAATTTTAGTTGATGGATTACGTTTTATGAATGTTTGAGATGACTTAGTATTGAATATTACTTTCTGTGTGTTGAGTAAACACTACCTTAGATCTATGTTAAATGTGTTTGCTATAAACTTTTGTTTCACTGTAATTTATCTCATGTGATATAATCATATGTTGCATATTGTGTCACTAGTATTGTATACTTGTCTAAAATGAATTTTGAATCTTTGAAAAAAAAGAACAATAAACACCAAACCTTAGATTGTGTATCGTGTTTGTGTATCGCCTGATCCATGCCTGTCAAGTCTCACGATGTTGGCAATGAAATCACGGTCTCACACTGACCACGTAATTTCTCACGCACTTCAATTAAAACAAAATTTACGAAAATAAATATGGTTTAATGAATAAATCGGTAAAATCAATATTTCTTATCACGTATCTCACTTATATCTAGTTATACCATTACAAATAAAACATGGATTCTTTCTTTATTTTGTAAACGGCGATGGTCATATTTTCCCGCCTGAAAGACTGAGATAAATACTGCGATCGTTTCTCAAACTTGAAAGATTACGATATAACAACAACAACGGATACTTCGTTAATCATCAAAAGTTAAGAACATGGCGAGCGGTCTCTGATGCCATGTTTAAACCATGATGATCATTATTTCAAGTTTTGCATCTTGTGTTCTGCTGTGTTAACACAATTCAGAAAGTCCCTTGTCCGCCTTTGTACAACTGGGACGTCGTGATAAAAACGCTATTGCATCGTCAAAAACGATTGTTTAGCTTTCAAAACATGTTCTGTATTTCTTAACCAACAGTTTACTAAGGACCACAAACATAGTCTGGTTCGAAGTGCATGCATTTGACTGTTTTTAAGTTCGGACTCCTTGATTTGAAATGTTAGGAGTCCGACTCCTTGATTTGAAAAGTTAGAGTTAAACGCTGAAAAAATCATTTAAGTCTAATCATTTTTTGGTAAAATAATTGACTGAAACTGTTATATCAACTATTAACTTGAACAATCTGCTATGGTGCGTGTTGATTTTACAGTGAATTGAGACTAAAACACTATTACTTTGAATAAAAAGTTGACCATTAAAGCTTAAGTATCATTACGTCATGGCAAAATGATGGTATGGGCATTTCTAAATTGTGGTGAGTAGTTTAATTTGAACACCAATAAACACTCAATACTCCAAAGCAATTTGTTCATTAAAGGCAGTGTGATGCATGGTAAATATATATTCCTTCAATGAAAGCAAACAACCTTTTCATCAATAGTAGAATTCATAAAAATAAATACCATATACATTCTTTGTTTCCCCACTGTTTAAGTCCAAAAGCTGCCTTAGACACATCGAGGGATTACCTGACTAGATTAGAGCTATACCAAATTTACTGTTTAATCCAAATCTACTCACTAGTACTGTCGAATACTGAAACAGAAAACTATAGTATGGTAACATATGTATGATGAATCCTAAATAAATATCTAAGCTATGTTTTATAAAAGCAATGATAAATAAACATCTTCATTAAAATGACGGGAGAGCGTAACAAAACCTATAGTCCATTCAGTGTACTGTAAAATAGGTATTTTTTGAGAGATTTTTAATTTTACTAAAACATTCGGGAATTTAAGTAATTACAGTTATTATTACACATTATAACAAATAGTCTAAAAAACAGATTTTAAATGATGCCCAAATTTAAGCAAAAACATTTTAGATTAAGAATTACGCAAATAACAGTGTAACAGTTTATTTATATACAAATCAGGTACTTGTTCAAAGAATAGATAAGCAGTACATTGATGGACAGGAGAACAAGAACGGCAACTTAGAATTCAAGAAATGCGTGTTGACAAAGGTATGGTTTCCTTTTGTTGTGTGGTTTAAATGTTCAGAGCAACAACTTTGTTTTGTTTACGAAGTAATTAAACCGTTTTGAGACGCTCCCTGACCTGAAAATAGACACTTAGTTGAATGATTCTTTACTGGGGAAACTGACCTGGTACCTGGGGAAGCTAGTGACATGGTTTAACGTATATTATCTTTAACTTTACATAGTGCATATGTAAGGGCTTGAAAATGTCTATCACAACACATCTATTGAGCCTTTATTTTGTTTGATAAGAAACGATGTGCACATAAAATCTGCTTAGTGGTTCGTCACTGGCAAACTTTCTGTATGAATAAATAAAATAGAACGCATAAACTGAAATTTTACAAAAGTTGATAGTTGAAAACTACACCTTTTCAATTGACAAGAGTCTTAATACAATATAAACAAAACAAATAGCAGTACGTTTTATATCAGGAACACTTAAAACCTATTTTTCTTATAAAGAGGGACACAACTGTGTTAGTAAAAAAGCCGGTGTAGGTACCGGAATTTAGTATGTGTCTCCACAGAGACGTAAACAATATGGCGGAAAGCACTCCACTCTGACTTCCTGTACATATCAAAACACACACACTGTTGATAGTTATCAACCTAAAGATTGACCACTAATAAAAAAAATATTTAGCAGACCAATCCCTAAAAAGTGAGTTACGTTTTCTGTGTCTTTTTTCGCCCATCAACCGATGTCATGTCACTAAATTAAATCACAATTTCATGAACATAAGAGCTCCTGACAAACCAACATCTACTTTTGCTTGTCTTAACCCATCTATTTCATGTTCAGTTTGAACAATATCAGGTACCTCGTATTGGATATATGTGTACTGGTCCAGGACTCAATATCCATTATAATTTGTTATTGTGGTGGACGCTGTCAGCATGAAAGGCACACACTGACACAGTTCATACACTGCCACAGACATTTTCAATATTATAATTATGTACTGTTTCTTTTTGCCATTAATGATTCAACAAAAAAATCCAGTGTTGTCAACTAATAAAAATCATTCTTCTTGGTACCTATTTTCATGTTACCTTTTGTGTTGTCCAAATTTGTTGGAGGGAACCCGGAGTACCCAGCGGAAACCAACCTTTCCTATTTTATGATATCTTGACAATATCACATGCTCACATATGTCACCTTGCAGTGCTGAGAGACGCCTGTGTTACAACTACAAACGCCAGACAGACCAATATGTGAACCGTCTCGTCTAGATTTAACTTTTAACAGGTTATTCTTTACAAAAGTTGAATCATAACGAAAACAAGTTCATACTGCTTATTAGTTTTGTTTCCGTTGCAGATTTACATTCTATTATTATTAAGAAACAAGATGGCTAGTTGGGGTAAAACGGCTACAAGCAGGATTGACAGATCACAGTTTATGCAAGATGAGCTTCTACAACAGCTAGGAACTCAGTTTGATGTCAACTTTACAGATTATGATAAATGGAAAAGGAAAGGAAACTCCAGACCTACAGTCAAAGAAGGTGTGAACTCGTTTTTAGCGCCTTGATAGATCGAAATATGAGTGTTTTAAATAATTGTTCAAAATATATATTGACTGTTGTGTAAGAACATGTGCAACTGTAACAATGTTTCTTCATAGCTATTTCATGTTTAACTTATTTCTTTATAAGCCCAGTTTGACATGCATGTATCTTCCATCTTGAGCTATAAGAATATTTGAATTAATCTTACATTTATGAACACCTTACTTTCACATTAGTGACTCTTAATTTCTTAGAAGGACATCTCAATGCTTTGAACCTATATTGTAACTTTAATTAAAATCAAGTTTATATTTGTGTGCTGAGAATAAAACGGTATTATTTTCAGCTGAAAAAGAACGGGCCAGGAGAGCAGCCTCAGCAGAGTCATGCAGGCACGGTCAGCTAACCTACAGGGAGAAGAAAGAGATGGCACGCATGCAGGAAATAGAAAAAGAAAGAGATGAACGAATGAAGATAACAGATGTATGTGATGGATAATTTGTCTAAGATTTTCATTTGTGTATAGAGTGTTTTAAAGTTTAAAAGAATAAAAGAGAACAAAAGTATGTCCCATAAAATATAGACATAGACAAAAAAGTTAAACAATCTGCAAATACCTTCACCGATTGTAGTATAGTGAAACATATAAACTATTCAATGTTTTTGTTTGTTCACCATGACACCAAACCTAATTAACAGCAAATGTATTGTTATACCAAATCATTTCATCAAAAGAAAAAAGTTTGTTTTATCAACTTGTAACATTGTTTCCCTTAATGTGTTTAGCAGTGTGTTTTCTCTCCTTTAGTTGAGAATCCGGACAAGAAAAAAGACACTAGATGAGTATGAGAAAAGATATGCAGAACTGTATCCTTGCTGACGTTATCTACTCAACATAATCACATATATTTATCTAGCCAGTACGACACTGAAGATAATTACAATATATAAATTCCTTTTTATAATAAATTCCTTTTATAAGAGTTTAAATTATTCTAAAGTGTATGGTGAATAGCTCTGTCTTTTTAGTAGTATAATTTCAAAATAAATTGGCTTCAATGTATGTACCAATTTTCTAAGCAGAAAGAAGTCCGTCAGTTTCATACCTTATTTTTCAGACACTAATTTTTAAAATGAGTAACACTATCTGAATATTTGGAGTAAATTCGTTATATTTTGTCAACTTATTGTCCTTAACCTGGGAAGTATTGAACAGAATATCATTCTACGAGATCAAATCATGGATAAAGAAAAAGGCACGTTAGATGATGTGAAAGGTTTGCTGCGAAGATACGAAAAATATCGGGTATGTTTGGGTTGCTATTTACATTTGTTGTCAAAATTTGGATCTAGGAAGGCTGTGGTTAGTTTATTTCACACTTTTTCATAAGGTTTAACACTTGCAAAATACCTCTAATAGTACAAGTGTGTTTTTTTTAACCCTGAGCATGTTGGCAAACAGGTAAGAATAGGTCAAGGACATTATCACTGTTCCATGCATTTGTCCATCTGTACCTTCATCTTACTAGAGTGTCCTATGAGTACAGTTCAAGGGTGAATGGAAAACTGTTGTAACTAACTTTTTATGACAGTTACTCGACTTTACCATTCAACCCTAGTTTGCTATTTGTGTCTTGTTTTTTATTATGAATACATAAGATGCAGTACTATTTAACTGTCAAAAATCATCGAAATTTGTTATCTGTAAAAGGGTTCTAAATGCTTTTAAATAAAGAAGCCAATATAACTCTTGCACATTCTCCCCTCTGTATACAGTATGAAGATATAATCGCTGTGTTTTAGTCTAAGATCTAAAACCATTGTTTGTGTTGTTTTATAGGGAGGCATTGCCACACTAAACAGACACTTCAACAGAGAGAATATGGACGCATTAAAACAGCTGGCTGATGCTGAAGCAAAGCTTAGGAAAAGACAAGAAGGTAGAACTTTGAACCAGATACTGTGAAATCATTTATTTTCGTGGGCACAAAATTTCATGTTTTTTCCTAAGCAGAACATTTTCTCGTCACTTATATTAGTGTACTTCAAAATTGACTAGCACGGATATTGCTTGACACTTAAATTTGTTGACAAAACATTTGTTGTTCAGCTAACCCATGAAACCATGAACATTTAGGATCTCACAGCAATAGATTTTAGGAAGTGTGTATTTGTGGAACAGATTGCAGTGATTTGAACTAATAGTACTTATAATTATATGTTAGAGTTTAAAGAGTCCATTAATTATTCTAGTATGTCTTTGACTAAACTTGCACATGTTTTCCTTTTCTTGAAATCTTATTCTTACCAACAAATATTATACTGCAGTATTAAATCTATAAGTGCTATCAATAGTTAACAATGCTTTACACAGTCTTTGGAAATAGAACCATCACAACTTGGAAATAGAAACATTTTGTTAGCAGTAGTAACAAATGTTGGGTGTGTACACAATATGAAGTGTTAGCTTTAGTTAGTGAGTGTGATTGTATTGACCAGTAACGAGTAGTTGTACTCAAACTTCCATTCACTACTGTGCAGTGTACATGCGTACATATATAGTATCTCTTTCATTCTCATTGCAATTTGGATCTCTCATTGATAGAAGAACTAGTTTATGTAATATGTAATTTTTCTATTTTTATTATTAAAGTGCTCAAAGGTAGGTATATTTCTATGGCAACAAGTTTTTTTTTAAACAGGTTTTTTTACGTTCCAAATTTACCAAATTGAAATAAATTATAACATTATGGTGGTAGAGAATTAATGACCATTAACAGTTATTTTATTATGAATAGAAATTAAAATGCAGAGACATGACATAACAAAAAGAATCATTTTGATCTTATGTTCATTTCGTCTTAAACAGAAGGACCAAATCAGTTAAATTCTCTCTGTAATAAAACTATTAACACTTTTCTATTACCTGATTACATGTAGTTGTTTATGCATTACTAGATATATATCTCTCGATCCCCATACAATCCACTTTACCCAGTAGTAGAAGAAACAGCCTGGTAATATACTTATATGAAGCTACATTTATAGCCACACTTCTGTTAATTCTCATGTCCTGTTGTAATAGAGTTAACGAAAAATGACGTAATTTGCAGATTTTTTTTTATGTAATTTGCAGATTTTTTTTTATGTAGATCTAATTTGCAGGAAAAAAATGTAATTTGCATAAAGAAAAACGTAATTTGCAACGGCGGGATTTTTGAACTTATTGTTTGTATTAGTCTAATGATAAACGGTGACCTAGATTGATTTATAGTTTAAATCTAATACAGGAATGATAGTTTTATAATATTGGTGTTTCAATGTATGGTATTAACATCACAAGTTATTGGCATGTTATTTGTTAGTTTATTTGTTTTTGAAAAAAAGTTATTGTTAATTACCTTTAAAACTTAAGATTGTTATTTGCGCTTGTGATTGACGCTTTGTCTTTTTTAAGTATCTAGAGAAAGTGCATAAAGAAATTGAATGCACTGGACTGTGTATATATCTGTATTATAGAAGTGATTATGTTTAGTTATATAATGTGGTGATGATAATTATATGAAATTATAATTATACTTTTACCATACTGATCGAATAAATGTGATAAGTAGATTATTTAAGCTTCAACAATACGTTATCAATACAACATTTAATATTAAAGCCACTCAATATAGCTTGACAGTCTACACCATTTTGTGATTGCTCTAAATATAAGCTTCATATTAAAATTCTTTAAAAAATCTGCTTAAAATACATGAATTTGGCAAAATACAATAAACAAAATATAGGCAATATACAAAACAGAACAAGTGCTCAAGTCATATGCTCTTAATCTACTGGTAATTACATGTATATTGATTTACACGACCAATTTGCTAACTTGTATTGTTTTCCTCATTAACAACGATATATATTAAACTGGGGTTATTTTTAGCCTTGTAGCTATTCATTTAAAATCACTTATCAAGATTCCGATATGTTTTATTGGTAAAAAAATCAATTACTAGTTTATGCTATGTTCATCGTATTTAAATGCACATACAATTTAACACTATTGTTCTTTGAAATGAAATGATTGGTTTGGACATTTATCTATATAGAGGGGCTTTAAACTACAGAATCATATACAGTCGTTAGTAACATAGTAATGTACTTTAGATGTTAGTTTCTATACATAGCACTGTTAGAATCTGTACTTGCACACCCTTGTACAACATGTGTATACAATGTAACAGAGGAGAGATCATAGTGTTAATTGTACAGTACGTAGAGTATTCATTATCTAAAAAATATAAACATTATCCCTATTTCTAGTAGTCTGGTCTTTGTTATACTACAGTAAAGTTCGAATATTAAGACCACTCGATATTAAGACCGCTTAGCTATTAGGACTATCTTATTTCAGTTCCAAGCTGCTAATCTATGTAATTGGGATCTGCCATTAGGACTGTCTCGTTATTAAGATCACTTTTTGTTGGTCCCATGGGTGGTCTTTTTAGCTAAACTTTTCTGTTTACTCATTTGAATGTATGCTAGAGAGATACATCAGTGTTTAATCAATTACAGCTACTTCAATTTCTGGAGTAAAATATTTGGTATACTTTTAAAACTCGTCATTAGAAAAACAGATTTATATTGCAGATGTAATTAAAGAATATTTGATATCTTGACCTTATTAAGTTTTCACACAATTTTGTTTAGCTTCTGCTCAAATTAAAGAGTTTGTCTTGAGTACCGGTATGTGAAGTCTGACATTGGTCATCAGTTTTATTGCATGAAAGAATTGGCTAAAACTCACATTTTTACAAACACAGATTTTAATGAAACAAGACTTCAACACTGTGTGCCCTTCACGTTTAATGTGGAGATATGATGGTTCACTTAATGTTTCTTCTGCTGCCATATAGCAAACTCTTGTAAGATTTAGTCATATGGCTTAAAGGTGTACTCTCACTCAAAATCAAGAATAATTTATAACAGGTCAGTGATAGAATATTTTTAGTACTTGCGGGTAATTTGAAAGTAGGAAAACCAATGATATGTCGATTTTTCTATCAAACTCAACTAACATTCCTTCATAAGAAGTACTTAATATACTGTATATATATATATCTATGCTAATTTCTGAAAATATTCCTTTTAGGAAATTAATTCATTGGGAACAAAAGGGCAACTTTAACAAAGGGGGTCACTGGATTAAAAAAAAAGAGAGTATATTTGTTTGTGCATTGTGGTAGGTAATATTGATGATTTTGCCAGCACAATTACTAGTGTATGTTAGTGTTGTAAATGTGTTGAGTAAACTATGGTTTGGTAAACATTTGGTTAATGCTTTGTCGTACTTGTTTAATTAAGGTATAGAGAGAGAGGTGCTGGAAGTGGACGAGAAACTGAAAGAGAAACAAGATGAACTTCATGTCCTTCTAAATTACAAGGTGAGTAAATTAGTAGGTTTCTTAATTAGAGTTGTTTTGTGTTTCTTTTGCGTTCGACTGTGTCTGTTCTGCATGGTGATTCATTTTATTCATCCCAGCCACAATGCCAAATGACCTCTGACTTTAAAGGATTTCCATCCCACATTTTATCCAATACTCCATCTTAATTATTGAGAAAGAGCCAGTATTTTCATTGTTATGTTGAGTGAGGGAACTGCTGGTATCATTTTTGTAATGTCTTTGGTATGACATGTTCCTTGGCTGGGGATTGAACATGGGGCCTCCTGCACTCGAAGCCAGCACTCTACCACTAGATTGTCGAGGAGGCGGTTTAAATAGAGTAAAATGAGAGTTCAATTGTTTAATCATCATTGCTCTGAACCTGTGATCTTATGTAACAGTGCAATAATCATAATATCAGCCAAAACTGTAATCGAGCATGCTTAGAACACTTTGTTTACAGGTCAAAACTGATGCTCTACCAGAATGTTGTTAATCTAGTAGAATCTAACCTCACAAAAAAAAATTCCCTCCTAAATCTGTAAAATTTATATTCAAATGATATCCTCAAAACTGCATTTGGTTTACCATAAAATTGCCTCGGAACAAATACAGCTTTAAGGCCATTTGCAAACTTAGCTACCTGTACTTTATCTCCAAGGGTTTATATGTGTGGTTTGAGTGTGTGTTTTTTTATCTAAAATTTGATTTATTTGTTTATTTCCTCATATTATGTACTGTTTTTTTAGGACAAGGAATATCCAGTTAAAGCAATGAAAATATCAAACCTACAAAAAGAAATGCAGACTATAAAGATTTCAAATGAGGTAAGTTTGTTTATGAAATATTATTGTTTGTGAAATTGTAATCTTATGTAAACGGTTGATTTGTTGTATGCAATTTATCTTAGCAATAAAATTCAATGTAGGGAGATTGTTTGAAGCTAATAAGTGAACTCGATGTCATGGTACATTTGGGAAGCAAGTTTTTTTTAAAGATTTTATAATTTACTTAATTTTTTTTTGAAATGTATCAAGATAATTATGGTAAACTTCATATGGCATTTTTCGAGCAATAAATGTGAAAAGGTTTGATCTACTTCTATATTCACTTGCACTTATAAGCCTTTAAAACCCTCCATATTTATTTAGGGATACATTAGGGATTCAAAATATTAGAGTCTACCAGGGAAGGAATTATTCATAACATGTCTGAAAGGGATGGTTACTATTTGTATACGAATATTGACCAGGAACTATGGAATAAATTACATGGACCAATGCATTACTAAATAGGTGTTACATGTGTTTACAATGAACACAATATATATACTCTGTTGTATTGTATACAAACATTGACCAGACACTCG
>ENA-OREC01001278-OREC01001278.1-marine-metagenome-genome-assembly--contig:-NODE-1278-length-12435-cov-12.585451_pt1 | contig 12435 bp, 4 predicted proteins | sample MGYA00248626_ERZ508543 | MGnify/ENA primary metagenome ERZ508543 (study PRJEB26211, sample SAMN05518279) | marine metagenome | isolation source: Puget Sound, Washington, USA | host: Bankia setacea... | reverse complement strand
AGATACATTGGTAGAAACCTTAACAACTGATTTACAAAATGTGTTATCCTGGTGTAATTCAAATAACATGTCATTAAGTGTTTCCAAAACTAAACTTAGGTATATCTCATCTAGACACAAACAGCAGACTCTTGCAAATTTTGATCATGATATAAGTATATATGATAGTAAAATACAAGTTAAGCTCTGTTAAAAAACTTCTTGGTGTCACAATTAGTAATACTCTCTGCTGGGATGGTTACATTGATTACCTTATTAAAAAGTGTAATTCTTATTTATTCTTATTGTCAAGAATAAATGTTTTTTTTATTATCTAGAATGAACATAATACTATTTTACCTTATCTTGATTTCTGTAGTATTATCTGGGGTAACTGCAATTCTACATTTGATGATAAACTTGTAAAATTCCAAAAGAGGGCAGCACGAGTAATCTTAGATTGTGATCTTTATAATCCATCCTCAGAACTATTTAAAGAACTCAATTGACAAACATTCCCAGAAAGAGTTACATATCAAAAAGCAATTTTAATGTATAGAACAGTTAACAACATGTGTCCTGATTATTTAAAAAACTATGTCTCAGATACTAGATCTACTAACTGTAACCAACTATATACGCCAAAACCTAGCTGCGAACTTTTCCGCAAGTCATTCATGTACTCTGGAGCTGCCATCTGGAATTCTTTTACCCTACATGTTGAAATACAACGTCGGTTAACACTTTTAAATCTCTATATCTAAAATGGAAACGCTTAAACAGCCATTGAATTATTAGTATTACTACTGCCAATCTGATTCTGTATTTTTATTGATCTAATCTATGCCATACTTCATGTCTTTTATAGGACTTGTATGATTTGGTATTGATGTCCTTGTAAGTGTGTATTATTGTATTTTATGAACTGCAACAACTCTGGTGTCATTTATCTACACATGAAGTATTTAATTGTATTGGTTATTTATACTCTGACTCGTCCACCTCATGTCTAATAAAGGCATTGGTACCATAATATAGTCATTTATTATTGTTGATAAACCATGTTGTTATTGTTGTTAATCTATGTTGTGTTGAGGGCCTTATGGAAGATAGATGTGCATCTAATAAACACCCTCGTTAATATTTTTTTCATAATTTTTATTTTATTATATTGGGGTGAACTGTTAAACATTAATTACGAAGCCTTCTTCGACTTCAATTTTCCAGGGGAAAAACGTGCAACATAATAATAAAAAATCGATCGTATGGAAAAAAGCCTTTTGCCTCAAAATGTGTATAAAGCAATACTCATTGAAATCGCTCTCCTAACTGTAAAACACAACACGGGTAATCATTTTAAAAGCTTTTATTGACAATGTTGTATAGTTAACATACAATCTCAATATACATTCCATAAGTATTAAATACATTGGACTTTATAATGCGCATTAAGATACAATAACTGGATATGAATATGTATATAAAAAGTTACGCTTGGTACAGTTAACACAAGTGACTAGAAGGTGAAATACAGAACATAGAAAATTAGACAAATAAATAATCTAATATCACTTTAAATAGGTAGACAGCCCTACTGTAAGACCACCCGAGATGAAGATCACTCCACTATTAAGACCACAATTGTAAAGTCCCATTTCATGGTTTCTTCTTTATCTTAACTCAATAGTAAGACCACTACAATATAAAGACCATTTTTCACTAAATTAACAGAACACTAAATTAGACATACAACGGTGAGTTTCAAATTCCTAGGTTTTTGTAGCATTGGAGAAAAAAACTTCATATTTTGCATGGTAATCTTTGCAGTTCTTCGACAGGCCAGATGTGTCCTTATTTCAAGTAGCAGGTTCGAATTGGGCTGATAGAGTTTACAAGATCTACTCACTTTAACACATGTACAGTGGTAAGTTTGCCAATATTTAGTATGTCAAAATAAAAACTAAACAAAAAACTAAACAGTACACTATTCCAATAAACTGTTTACCGAAGATATCTTAATTGGCGGAGTAAAGAAAGATGGCCACACTACACAAGTGAGTATAAATAAAACAATTGTTTTAACAGCAATACAATACACGACATATAATACTTAACAGATAAAATATGGCACACTGAAGAATTCAAACTTTAAGCTGGTATCCATTGCAGTTTGAGCTCTCAAAGGCTCTCGTTGTTAACTTGAGAAAGAGACATCACCTACACTACTCAGTATACTAGTTGGTTCAAGGAACGATTTCGTTTTGCAACAATCACACTAAATAAAATTAGTATAAACTAAACGAAGCATTGTGCTGTAGATGTTGCCTTAAACCTGCGGATAAGAGCACTGTACATACATGTATTAATATTATGTTCTCATTTTACAAAACATATATGCTAAACGAGATATAAAGATATTTTTATTCAGAGCATTGATACAAAACCAGGTCAACACAATGGTATTTTTGAAAAACTGGTAGCGTATATACTCATATCACAAGTACGACCATGTGCATGTTTTAACATTCAATCTCATAAAAACAAAGAGATATCAAGGGAGGTGACTCTGATTTACCCTTTGCAATCATACTCGTAAAGAGTTGTCTGTACTTTTGTCAAATGATTACAGTAAGTCAGGTATTTATGGTGACGTCGGGTTATTTTTCCACATCTGATCACCCCTACTCAGATTGCAATGTATTAGACAAGTTAGTCCACTTATATGTATATATACGTACGAAGATTTATGTTAGCATACGACAAAGTCAAGTTTTGTTTTAAGGGTCACATACTTAGCGTTGCTTTGATAACTTTCCGGTTAGATGAAATACTGTCATACGCTAAATATATAAGTATAACTATATTGCAAAATCCGTATATCTTAAGAAGCGTTGTGTTTTATAAATAAATGTTTATAAAGTCTAGAAGTTGGTTACGTTATAACGGTACAAAGGTCTCTGCCGATATCTTAATATTTACATAACGTAACGTACACATGATCGTATAAGACAGTTTATGTTTCATTGTAGGTCTACCCACATTCATGTACGTATTATAAAGACACTGTTAACAAAGAACATCTGTTAACCGTATTTATGATATAATGAATATTAACCGAGATAGTGTGTTTGATCTAACTTATTCAACGTTTGTTATGATAGTGGTTTCGTTCACCAACCCTATAGATGAGATATGTCTCAGAGCGGATGATACGTTCTTGTTGATACAAACTACACACATAAATTTCAATATGTACACAGAAATGATTCAGAAATAAAACACAACTTCATTCGTATCATGGATGAAACTATTGTTTGTTCTGTTCTGCTTGATATTTGTGTTTATAATTTCGAAATAAAGCGTCTGAACCCGTGTTTTTATCGCGGAATAAACTATAGGTACGAGTTCGGGTGTGTATTAATCAAAGTCGACTATCAACTGTCATTTAGACACAACTGTTGTTCACTAAGCAGTAATGAGTCACACTTTGTGCGCCTATATGAAACATTATGACGTTTTTTTAAATTTAATTTTAACTTTAAAGATAATTTAGACCTAAGTTGAAACTTTAATATCAATACCAGACAAGCTTGAGACAGACTTTACCACACATATAGTCCACAAAACACCCCCAGGGTATGCGCGAGTGCACGATGCAAAAATATTAAAACAACATCATATAAATTCATTGTTTGATTTCATGGACATCTTATTAAATATCTTACATGAATTATAATGCCACGATATAGTAATACAGTATGATTGTTACCTATATCAATAATTATATACATGTACATATAATGACTAAATCAAGCACCTCTTGAAAATAAATATTGAAATCAATTTGACATCAATCAAATAATTATCATATCAAATAATGTTCCAATAGTGATAGTAGCATTGCCATTTTGAGTAACGTATTGATGCCTGTTATGTATAAATAACAACGGTGTATTTTTTTATATATATTTTTACACAGATTCTTCTTCTGATGTTTTATCCCTTGTAAGAGTTAACGTTTTCACATTTTCTTGTAATTCAGCTTCTTTCCATGGCTGTGCGTATTTCACTGACATGTTCTCGTGATTATATTGGTCCTTTATCTCTTCGTACAAGTTGGAACTATTTTGTGAACCGTTGTACAAATAACCGTTATCAGACGGCATATTGTATTCATACATCGTTGATAGCGGGGGCGCTTCGTATCCGCAGTTATCCCTCATCGCAGACGACAATCTGGCCAGGTCCGTGGTAGCGTAGGGATGAGCTTCCGCACGTGAGCAATCCCTCTCACCCCTTTTTCCCGGGTCTGGTAAACAATAAAATAATTTCTCCCAAAACCAGCTCTCTCCAAAATGAACATGTTTACCCTGTTTAAGATTTTGGTGTAATATTGAATCCAACTTATTATTGTCAATCTTACCCAACGTAATAACGATAAGTCTTTTAATTGAGTCCTGTCTCACACTTTGAGTGACACACTTAAGTAAAGAATTGTCTGTCACAAAATCACTGCTTAGCACCACTATCGTTCTATGACTAGATTTTACACAATTGTCAATATACGTTAACTCTGACGTCTCTCTCGGATGATCGCGGTGCTGTAGTTGCAGCAGATACCGTTCATTCCCGCGTTCTAGTCGTGTCGCCAAATCTCGCACGACGTAATTCTCGTCACGTGGGTGGTATGCAACAAACGCGTCAAAATAGCGCCTTTTATCATCCAATAAACCGAGATTATCGGACTTACAACGGAACTTTGTGAATAACCAACATTTAATAAATTCACGTCTGCATGCAACGAGGACTATGATAATGAACACAAGGGTAGCTGCAATAATGGCGGGAATCATGATTTTCAGACGATCATCCGTAATGTAAGGATTAGTTTCTCGCGATATCACACTACTGTCACGAGAGCTCGACACTAATTCTTTGTCCTGTTCTTCTACAATAGGGATAACAACGTCACTTCCGGATGACCCTTCTTCCGCTTCCGGTCGCTTAGTCGACAAACTCACATACTCGTTTCCATCAAATGTAGGAACACCGTCACCTGATTCGCACACTGTAGAATAGTCCCTAATATCTGAACTTCGGTTAATTCCATTTGAACACGTTACTATGGATTCAGGGCTTCTTACGTGGTAGGTTTCTAATGCGAATGCTTTATATCTTAACTTAACAGAAAAATAAAGAATACAGTCACAATTCCACGGATTAGAATGAAGTAACATAGTTTCGTGGTTCACCAGCACATGTGAAAGATAATCCGTCATTGTTGTCAGACGATTGTTTGACAACGTCAACACGCGCAATGACGTCATATCCGAAAATAAGTTAACCGGTATTTCGGATATCATATTATTGTTTAGGTAAAGTTCCCCTAATTGAGCCAGATCTTCAAACATGCCTTTATTTAGAGACGTTAACTGATTGTATTCCAGATGTAATGATTTCAGCTTTGGCAAACCAACAAAGCTACCATTTTCAATGGTTTCTATGTGTGTGTCGTTGAGATACAACGTTTGCAGGTTTGTCATACCTATGAAGATTGCCGTTTGAACGTGCACAAGTTCGCTTCCACTATAGTCTACTTCTGTAGCAATCCTCGGAACGTACCTGTCTATCTCTGTGATATTTTCATGCGAGCATTTGACATAATGCGTGGTGAAGAAGTCTCTACTATGATAACATTCGCAGTTCTGAGGACATGTGTACTTACAATCACAAGCATCGAAACTACAACATCTACACGACTTGTCACACACGCTTGTATAAATACATAGAAAACTGTCGTCTGGCACCAACTTCACTGGAGAGGCAGGAAAATCGTACGCACCGTCACACCACGTGTTATTTAAGTTCACTATAATTGGTCCATGAGTTGACTGGTCCCACACTTTCAGCCAATACAGTTGACAGTTACATTTAAGCGGATTATTGTCAATTCTAAAACCAGTCTGAGAATACTGCCCAGTAGAAACCGATAAAGCGTCTCTGGACAATGACTCAATCATGTTATAACGCAAGTCAACCGTTCTAATTTTGTCCAAACCATGGAATGCACGTGGCCTTATTGTTTCTATCCTATTTCTCGAGAGATCCAGCATTTCTAAGGATTTGGGAAACATGTTTCTCTGGATAGTGTCTGTAATCTCGTTACTACTAAGGTTCACTTCTTGAAGATCCTCTAGGCTCTGGAAGACGCTTCCTATTGCTTTAACCGAGTTCTCCTGAAGGAATAACTTTTGAACGTGCAGACCAATGAATACAGATGGATGAAGATACTGGATCCGATTCTGTGATACATCAACGCGAAGGAGGGATTCACAGCCTAGGAGTAGTGTGTCTGGGATTCGACTTATACGGTTGTCTGACAAGTTCAGTTCCACAAGTTTCCTCTGGCCGACAAATGTTCTGTTGGATAAAGTTTTTATATAATTTCCACTCGCATCAAGCAATGTCAGTAACCCGAGTTTTTCGAATGATGGTAAATCAGACAAAATATTTAATGAAATATTTAGAAAGTTCAAAGCACTTGCTGAGTTCAGAAAGTCTGGATTCATGCTGTAAATTCCATTTTCTTGTAATTCTAGTCGATTCAAATAGAACAATCCGAATAAAGCTTCCTTATCAATTGTCTGAATGTTGTTTCCTGCAAGATTAAGCGTCTGCAGATTCTGATGATTTTGGAATGTTCGAACGGGAATTGCCCCAATATTGTTTTCTTCTAAATATAGATGGCGAAGATGTGTCAACTTTTCGAGTGTCGTCTGGTTCAGGAAAGTGAGTTCATTGTAACTTATATCTAGGTATATCAAAGCAGGAAGATTCGAGAGGCAAACCCAGACAGTGTCACCGAGTTCGTTGTTCTGCAGTTCTAGTTTCAGGGTTCGTTTTGAATGTCTAAAAAATTCGTCTGGTATTAATTCAACCATGTTTCCAGACAGTCTTACTTCTTCAATTTTACTGTTCTCTTTGAAAATTTCAGGAAGAGTTTCTATCTCGTTCATAGACAAATCTACCAAAGTAAGTTCCGGAAAATGAATAAATGGCTTATCGTCCGCTGTGAAACTGACACTATTTCCCGCCATATTTAAAACTCGTAAATTAGGGAATGCTTCTCCGTGAGTTTCTAGCTCATCTAAATTGTGGAAATAGTTCTCAGATAGGTCTACATTCTGGACATTTCTTAGTTGTTCCTTTTCACAGTTCAAACCGGAAGTGTTAAAAGACACTAACGAGTTTGCGGTCAAATTCACGGCAATCAATTGTTCCAACATACACAAATTTGGTAACGTGAGTATTCCACTATTTGTACATTCCAGAATTGTTAATTTAGTTGTCTCGTCAAGAGAATTCGGATGAAATTGTAGATGAAAACTCGACGCTGAATGAATTCTTATTTCTTGAAGACTTTGTAGCCCAGAAAATGCTCCTTTGTAAATGTACGATATTTTGCAGTTGTTGAAGGTTAAACCCGTCAGTTTTGGTAAGTACCCGAACATGCTGTCCTTGAATTCGATCGGGACGCCAGAATCGCAATGAAAGGACACGGAAAACGGTTCTTGTATAGTTGACAACACGTATCTATCGACGTCATTAACATCCCAGACGTAGCAAGATATTTCTAAATGTCGATCTACAGTGTTTCTTGTAACGTATCGACAGTCACATCCGGTCGGGCAAGTCGTCGCGATGGAAACTACTGACGTCACACAGCAACCTACCACAAGGAGGACAGCTGGGAAGGACATCCTGAAAGCAGAAAGCAAGAATTTAACAAAATAATCGGGTAACATCGACAACAACGTGATTTCTCGATCGTTTACATAAGATCCCTATTCCATTCCATTCATCTGGATAAATAATCTATGAACATTTTTCTTAGCCCCGAGTAAAATGGTCGAAAAGTTATAATACCAACACAACTGGTCTGCCAACTAATTTAGCTGCAAAAATCTTCTTTATTTTAGTCCTCACTCCATATCAAGGTACGCTGCTCTAAGACATCAACAGACTAAACTATACTACATGGAATGCAATTTATGGTAAATAGCTGATCACAATAACTAATAAAAATCAGTCCAAAACTTGAAATTCATTTTCTTCAATCTCAAGATCCGGGTCTAATTCATTAAGAAGCTATTTGAAAATTCAGTTATCTTAATATTTCAATACCTTTAACTCACATTTATTTAATATAAAATATAACATAATTCTAAGTTCAGCTAATTTAGTCTTTAAAATTAAGATACCTACCATCCTGGGCTAACTCGTGAAGATTAGAGTATTTATGAATTCAAACTGAGAGTTATTTTACGCTTAGACCAAAAAGTAAAGATACGCAGTCAAGTGATGAAAATATCTAAGTTTTTTTATGAGTTTGTGACCTGGACATGTCTGTGGATGATAACATTTACATTCTTTGTGAGACTTAATTACATGATGAACTTTATAACATTCTATGGAGAAGTCAGTGAGAACAGAAAGGATGAACAACTAACAGTGGTTTCAGTATGAAGACAAGCGTTAGTCACAAAGCGATGTTAAACAAGCGATAGATAAATACATAAAATAATTAACAAATACAAACATAAATAATCAAATAAAATAATGAACTAATAAATAACCAAATGAACTTATAGATAAATAAATTTATACCCACATGTACTAATACACAAACAAAAACGTATTAATTGGTAAATAATTTGTAAGTCATTGTTATAACTAATCAATAGCGAATTGTGTTTAATGATTGAATAAATTTAATCATTACAATCAATTTTAACAGTGACCAATATAAAAACAACAACATTATTTTCAATCGATGTTTAAATAAGAGGACTCTACTCGCTGCATGTATTTGAGGAGATAATGATGACACTGTTATGAAGGTCATACAGAGGTTTTTTTAGTCAAAATAATACCCAAGTTACTTACTTACTCATCTAGTTTTGGTGTCCAGAAATCATATTTATAATATTCTAAACATTTCACACAACTCAGAAACTGTTACGCGTTCAGAATTTACAAGTCACCCTGGTAGACTGTCAGCCACGTACCAAACACAGATTCTGATAATACATTCCCTTGTTCAAAAACATCACAATAAAAATCAATGGTGTTAAAGATAAATCCAGAACGTTAAACACCTAGTGACAGACGTAAATCACTAAGTATGACACTGTCGTCAATAAAGTCTATTTAGATGAACAACTTTCACAGCTATGTTAAGTGTCCTCCTTGTACGCAACAACGTCTGGTGTATCGTGGTTTGTAACTGTTGTGGGAGGGGGAGGGAGGTCCTTAAGGGGTGCTTCCTGTGCATAGACAGGGCCTTCTTTTGTTGAAATGTTCATGAGAAACAAGGGAGTTTCGTGGAATTTATATCCGGTCAAAAAATAGATGAGATAGTACAACTTTACAATTGAAAGGGTTACAGGAGGGACATTTACTCTTTCTGAACATATTGACCCTGGTCATTTATCACGCTTTTGAATAATTTTCGGACATGACATTGGTCAACTGTCAGCGAACTTGTTCGGAAAGTCGTACAACGAAATAAACATGACGTGCGAACACACGCAAAGACTTGGTCGCGCATTGCTTGTATATGGCAGAACGTTATAATTGTTTTCTACTGGTAAACATCTACTTCTCATGTAGTTTAATGTTTTAAATGTGAACTTAATGTAACATTATTGTTTGCACATCCGAATGCTCCAAACGCTTGACATTTGCAATGCTTACGATGCAGCCGGACATTCCTCGACCCTTTACAAGTGTCCATGAAGAGGTGTTCCATGGCTATAGTCACCTTTTAAGTGGTCATACAGCTGACAATTTCACATTCTTGAGTGGTCTTTTAGTGTAGTTTTCACTTCGGCTTAAGAGTTCAGAAACTCCGGACAATATGGGCCATTATTCGGATTGTTCTGTTTTCAAGTAGTTTCATTTGCGATTATGATTGCTGTACCGTTTATATCTGGAAATAATCTGGGCAGTTCGTGTCTAGTCAGAGGAAAGTAGGTCAGTTATAAGTGTCACATATTTCTGTTCCTGGGAAAATAGTTAACAGTTATTTTGAGAACGGTATCTGAGTAAGAATATACGGAAGTGTCGTTGAAAGAAACATGATACAGTTTGTTTGGTAACTAAAGGTGACGATGCCGTTGACGATGATGATGACGACGACAACGACGACAACGAAGAAAGTGAAGAAGATGATGATGCTAATGATGATGATGATACTATATATGGTTTGGTTGTGGTAGATTTAAGGTCTTTTAAATAGTGTAGTGCGTTATTTATTTAACTACAAACAGTCCAAATAACTATATAATCCTGCACAAGCTAGCTGCTCCTCCTCTTAAAACAATGGTGTTATAAAGACTATATATAGGCTCGAACCCTTGAGTGAACGAGTCATGAAATGCAAGTCAAGCTTTAAGTCATCCTATAAATAAGTAGTTCTAACAAGAATACTTTTACAGCCATATATTCTTCCCAAACTTGGTGTGGCATGACAACATGGAAACTGCAGACTTATTGAGGCACAACTTTACACCAAGTGATTTTTTAAACCAGATCACATTCAATGAGGAGAAAACAAAAACAAAGATTCTCTGAATCCAGTGACTCATAACAGTGTAATGAACAGAGCGACAGCAGAAAAGGTGGCGGGTCAGGGCTGAATCTCGCACATCTTCCCAAGATCCATGATCGAGTGTTTTTTGTGTTTAAAGAGTGAAGGACTAGCAAGCGTTATTAGTTCTAAAATGGTCCTGGAAGAAGCAATTCCAAAATCTCACAGAATACTCTAAGTGCACATAAACATGTTAAACCAGTATCGGACTGTGTGGTGTATTTTGCAAATAAGTGCATTTGTTCATGCAATACATGTACATGTATGTTGTGTCTGGTAAACTGTTTTAATGCTCTATGATAACTGCTGTGATCATTAAGATTTATTCAGGTGCTAGTTTGATTGATTGATTTAACTTTGAAGCCATTAAGACTGAAACTTGAGTTTTATGTCATTTTGGAGTTTTTTTAAACTACAGCGAACATCATTTAAACTCATATTTCATAAATTATACATGGTAAAGTGTCTTAATTTCTATTTCCTTACTTCAGTTAGTAATTGTGGTAAATAATTGTAGCTGTTTTTGTTAGTTGTCCAATTCTTATTTTTCGTTATTTTAGGCAATCGTTGATGGTACATTATTAACAATATGTGAAAAAGGTGCTATTCTTTTCATTTATATAGAAGTTCTGCCATTATTTTAACTTTCAAAATTTGGAATAACATCTATCCAATATCTCTGAGTACCAAACTTCTTTTTACTTTCTTATAAAAATAATCTGAAAATGTTTACCTTTGCATTTGTTGAATTTCCATGTTTTTTTTCGACATGAGGTTGTTGAAGAAATATTTATATCTAAATCTATGGTAAACTTTTTTTATATTTTGGCTATGAATTCCTTAATAAATGCTGAATGCATAAATATAAACATTGTACCATTTTACCTCAATGACCATTACGGGTGGAATACCTTATAACAGAGGGAAAAAAAGCAGTTTCCTATTCGTCATTTCTTTCTGACCCTAACAAATAGATTCCTAACGCATTTCATGACAATATAAAGTTTTGTTTAGCTGAGACAAAACGCAAAAAGATGCTAAAATATTCAAATTACTGTAAAAACAAAATATCTATAAAGACCAATGCTTCTGTAAATCCCCAAATCCATTTCCCCAACATTCTTTCTCCCCATCTAACACTCTTAAACAGACTACTATTAGATGTTGTAGTGCAATCGATAAGGTCTGTAGAAACAGCATCGAATAAATCAAATTAGGATATGCAAGGGGAAAACAGAACAATATCGGATGAGGGATATATGATCAAATTTAGTTTTCCATTCGTCTGATGTGCTATCTACATAATCAGATTTAATATCTCCCATGGATCGCTTTGACTAACTCATGAAGTTGTGAGCCATAGAGTGGAGACTGCAGTTCTAGGTTACAGAGATTAGAATATGATCAGAGCGAAAGTACATATAGCAGTATAAGAAATAAAAATGATAGAAAACGCAATCCTTTTATCTAGAAATTTAGGCGCAGATGGTGAGAGAGAGAGAGAGAGAGAGAGGGGGGTGTTGAGAAAGAGAGGGTGAGAGAGAGAGAGAAATAGTGAGATGGAGAGGAAGAGAGAAGGAGTGAGAGACAGAGAGAGAGAGAGAGAGAGAAATACACAGAGAGAAAGACAGAGAGAGAGAGAGAGAGAGATAGAGAGAGAAAGAAAAAGAGAGAAAGAGATAGAGAGAGGGAAGAGAGAGGGGGGAAGAGAGAGAGAGAGAGACAGACAGAGACAAAGACAGAGAGACAAAGAGAGCGAGAGAGAGAGAGAGAGAGAGAGAGAGAGAGAGAGAGAGAGAGAGAGA
>ENA-OREC01001277-OREC01001277.1-marine-metagenome-genome-assembly--contig:-NODE-1277-length-12441-cov-15.061711_pt1 | contig 12441 bp, 5 predicted proteins | sample MGYA00248626_ERZ508543 | MGnify/ENA primary metagenome ERZ508543 (study PRJEB26211, sample SAMN05518279) | marine metagenome | isolation source: Puget Sound, Washington, USA | host: Bankia setacea... | reverse complement strand
ACAGACAGACAGACAGACAGACAGACAGACAGACAGACAGACAGATGAAGTGCATTCCTATAATCCCCTCCAACTTTATGAAGGTGGATTAAAAAGGAACAGTGTATATGTAAATCTGAAAGAACTGCCAAAATCAAGTTTACGAAGCAACGACCTTCAAGGGGATCGACGTGGTTCAACTGGATACCAAAGCAGGATGTGTTATGGGTTGAGTGATGTGCTGTTCTGATGACCATAAATCAATCTCAAAGAGTGGACAGATTCACGAGTTTAGATATCCAAAATGAAAATACTACAAATATTGATAAACTATATAATTACATGTTTGAATGCACACTGAATGCGAGAATACTATGTCTTAACGTGCCTAAGTTAAAGGATGGATTTTGTGTTATGGTGAAATACTAAACTGCTGTAAACATAAGTGGTTAAACGGTCAGCTATCGTATGCCAATGTGAGTGTCAGCATGCTGAGAGTTGTATAACATTACAGCAATGGTTAAGATTTTCCTACGAAGAAGTTGTGTTACATTGTTTTGTTCTTCATAGTTGCATATTGATGACTTGAAGATGCAATGTTCTGATGCTGTAAGTTTCAAAAGAGATACTACGTTACTTATCAAATGTTATCATCAAGCATGCTCAATAGTCACAGATGAATTGTTTATAATATGACCATTCGTTCATGAATGCTTCTTTCCATCTGTAAAAGAGATAGTGATGAAGGTGTAAGTGTTCAGGGACCTCTATACACACCATAAACGACCCCTGCTATTTTTCAACGGATTTGTTACCCTTAATTTGTTTACATGTTCTCCAAGGACAGATAAGGCAAAATAAGCAATTTGGTTAAACTTTTGTATACTTTTAGCGATGCACTTGTTTCACATATACCTGTATCTGTCTTGTGTCTAGTTTTATTTGTTAGCTAAGTTGTTTATACTTTTATTTTAATTAAGTTTTAGGTAAAACTTTTTTAAATAGAAAGTGGATTCTAATATGTCATCTTTAAATGGCATTGCTTTTTTGTTGACACTATTGTTTGTCGAAATTTCAACTTGATTGATAAAACAGTAATGCATATACTTTCCCGAAACAAGACAATGTATACACAGTTTTAAAAACATATGTTGGTTTAACATAATGTAATATACACGGTAACGTATCTGTTGGTAACTTTCGAGTGCAGTTACAAATATAGGTATATCTTTGAAATGTATCGATAGTTAACTCTAAAATGTTGAAATATTGAAGTACATACATATTGCCAGCACATACTAAAATGTATGAAGTCAATCTGAAATATAAAATATTGTTTTCAAATCACACTTTAACTTTGGTACCTTATCTGGAGAATTATGAACACTCTGGTTTATAGGTTCGTGTAGAAATGTAATTTTCAAGTCACATTTAATATTGTAATTGATAATCCAAATAAACTATACAATATCAATAGTCGGAATAAAGACCTTTTAATTAAAATTTACTCAACCTGTAAGAATTCACAACTTCCAAATATAAAACACATCTTGTGCGTATTTACATGTCGTTGGTTTACTTATTTCCTTGTCCCACTTTCTTTGCGATTATCACGACCTGTTTCTTTCGCAAGCAGAAAAACAAGTTCAGAGGACAACATCCAGTAGCATAGGTAATAGACGATTTTCATGCATTATTTAATTAACTGTATGGTTGTTTCGACTTTAATCAATTGAGTATTGTCTTAACTTTAATGTTAGAGATAAATATCAAAATAAAGTTGAGTATTTCATTCATAGATGTGTCACCGGTCTCGGTACAAGTGAAATTTCAAGATCAAATAGTGCGACGTGACTTCCTACAACGTATTTTTACACTTAAAAGGTCAATATATGGCACATTTGTTAGTTATGATATACATGTCATTCTTTGATATTCTGATTTCGTATCATAAATTATACATAGTTGGCAAAGTAAACAAACATTTTATAACATGTTTCAGTTATTAACACAACTGCACTACCATTTCATAAGAGTTGTCAGTTATCATGGACCTATAAACCATGGATTGGCAACTCCCTTCTTAAGCTATAGAGTTACTCTGAACGCTCGTAAAACGCGGGATTTCATCCGAGATCTCATCATTTGGCAATCGTACAAACTAATAACGCGAACACGATACGGAAATGCATGAAAATAACCGAATACCGCCGATCGACAGAATGACTATATCTCCCGATACGTACTGCGTACGTGCTAGGGCTGCTGTGTAAAATATTATTCGTTATCATTTAACGATATCGGGGAGTTGCCTAATGCATGGTTTATAAGTTTGTGTAGTTATGTAACAACTAACACTGAACAGTTGAATGCCTATCATTGATGTCACTAAACAATGAACCTTGATTTAAAAACAATTAAGTATTTTCTCAAATTTGGCTATAGTTCAGTGTTGTGGATAGTTCACCGTCACTTTACTGCATGTTTACTGTTAACTCAAGACTAAAGCTGTCAAACCTGTTGAAATGCGAAGCTAAGAAAACCTCACATTTTGTGATATTTTCCATTGGGCAAATGCATTTGACACATCAAAAATTAACACAGATTCCATTTTATTCAAGTTAGAGGCATATTTGAGAATCACATATATCTTCAAAGTGGCTGCACTAAAACATGTAGATGGTAGAACAACTTTGCTATTAATGAGGATTTTATTTCACTATAATAACTAATTTTTTATTTCTCATTGGGAACAAGGGGTAAATGGTTGAAACTAAAAGCACACTTAGTTACTTAGTTGTAATTAAGCACAGAACGAGATGGTTGTAAACATTTAAAAAATAAAATAGGACAACAAAATAAGTGTTGGCCTCCCAAAAGAGCTTCTCAAAAATATAAGTACATGTATCTCAAATGGGGACAAGGCTATATGTGAATTGAAAAAAGTCGCTGAAAACCTGTTCTTACCGATATCTGTTTTCTGACCTTGGTATTTTTGCATAATGTAAGTAGTCATACCAAACTTGTTTTTCGAGAAGCACAAGATCGTTCCAAAGTAGTCTTGACAAACAATTCTATTACCTATTACCCGGTACCTCACATGTATACATTATGTTGAAGGTTTTTGTTTGTACATGTAACACTAACATAGACCACAATTTGACCTACAGTTAAAAAGGTAACACCTTTCTTGGTGTCATTGAATCGTAGGGAATTCACAATACCACATCATTAAATTTAAAACTGTTGACTTATGAAATATATCCTTTCGTCATTCTTTCATAAAGCTCCTCTGTATATGTATGGTATCAATAAAACATGTGTGATTCCGTTTCATTATGAGATACTTTCAAAATAATCTGTTTGTTTAAAAATACTTGGCATTACTCTTTGAACACTTATTCATCCATATCAAATTGATGTAGACATCGTCATAACTTAAATATAGAAAAGTTTCTTGATCCAACTCCTAACTCTTTATGCAAAATAATCTTTAGAGCTCCAATGTAACTTTCCACGTAAAAATATGATAACAATTCTTTTATTTGAACAGTTTGTAATGGCTTTTGTTAATACAGGTCTCACTGTACATACATTTAGCAGGTACATGTATGTTTTTTGCTGATTCATGAGACCGACTTTATAAATGCAATCATACGATGAATCAAAAACTCAGTCTAAACTTTTACCTGCTTTACTCATCTCCTGTATTGCTTAAAAAATCTTGTGATAATGAGCACAGCTAAAAAATAGGACATCTTTTTTAGTTTGTCATTCCGTACAGTTTAAAAAGTAGGACACTACTTGACTGGTAGTTCACATTCTATGATAAGTAAGGCTTCTTTACATGTCTGTCATCATCATGTGGATATTTTCAACTTAACTCATGCTATCCAAAAATCTTTTTGTTTAGGTTTGGTATTTGTAATATACCATTTCCCTCTTACCTTCCAAACCCCAAGTTGGAATTGAGCACTTTGTGTTTGGTATATTATACAAATTTATATCTCCATTTGGCATATCAGTAATCAACAAAGACATAGGTGTGACTTTTGATACAGAAAAACAACAACTAAGAAATGCCAAATTTATCTGCTTAAAAAAATTATCATTTACATCTAAATTGCATCCACACCATTACATCTTGAAGACCAAACATAGCGTAGGCCTGATATCCTAGTGCTTACCTCACATGTTTCCTTGAATTCTATAGAAATCTTCCTTTCATAAAAATAACAATAGGCCCACATTCAATAACTTAACATTTCAATATTGATGGTATTTCTAGCTCTAACAGTTCTATGTAGAGTTCTGAGACGCAACAGTTCTCAGGATATTGCTTGTTCGGTTGCGATTAAAATAGTCCTGTGTGCCGATAATGGGTGCCTTCTATGGAAATCCAGTGATTTTCTTTAGAATGAAGCTACAGACAGAGTCATTTGTCATGCAATTTACTGTCTAATGGAAAATCCTGGTGGTAAAGATTTGTTGTTCTAGTTTGTTATTTAAACATGACATCTTGACGAAACATTATAAGAGTATATGTCCACAGTTTAAACCTTTTGTGAATGTGTTTACTGTGTTGAGCATAACCGTATACATTTTAGTGGATGATTATATGGAATATTTTAAAGTATATTGAATGACAGTGGTACAGATGTAACTGTTAGTTATTACACAGTGTTTGTCTACAAATCAATATCTTGGTAGAGAATCTGAAGCAGTGAGAGAATGAACAGTTAAGGTTAGGGGATTAACAGCATGAGGGCAATAAAAACAGCAGCTCAGAGGAGAAAATATTGTGACAAGAAATAATCTGTGGCATACTGATTAATGACTGTAGGGTTTGACAGCGAAACCTTTTAATTGTAAATGAAGCTAATAGGTAGGAATGACATCGTTGCAGGCACTCTCAGACAGTTGTTTTCTCTATATAGTGAATATTAGGTCCCTGTCTTTGTACACGGCAGGCCGATTTCTGTTAAATATAGCAACAATGGTAGGATAAAATTTACTCCATAAGCATTTGTACAAAGTAGATCTTTGTAGCCAAAGATATATCCACATGTTGTATATGTCTCCACAAAACGACATCTATCTTTTGACATAAAAAAGAAACAGTATTGTTATAAAATAATTATGATTAATATTTATAATAATAATGTATGAAAGATTTGACTTAAACTTCATCCTAATGTGTAATCGCTTCTGAGACAAAAACGCTTGTTTCATATAAATTTTACAGTAGTTTTATGCTCACATAATGTACTCTTAACTGCTCTAAGGTCAAATGCAAATTTGTCTTATTTCATTTTCATCTTGTTTGTGTACTAAATTGAAAGAGCCATTTACCATTTGTGGTTATCATGTGGCATAACTATGGTGTGTTTGAGTTACAGAGGGCTAGAGTGTCTGGCTGTGGAGCATACCAGTACTGAGTGTCCTCATTGTACATGTAGAAGAGGAACTATAGATATATCACTCCCACTCTATTTTACCTTGTATTGACACTGAAGGAGGATAAATTTAGTACTCTATATTTAGTACGTTAACCCGGGGTAAAGTCACGTATGTTTTTACTCTTGAAAGTCAAACAGTACAATTTAAATTTATACACTCTATCATTGTAAATCCAACTTTTTATTATGCCTCGCAGCCTGATTGCTCGATACTGTACCTAACGTACAATACCCTGAATGAAAGGTTTAAAGTCGTGACTTTTAAATCATGCTTGACATAAGCTTCTAGATTTCCACCCTGTGAAAGCATAAATTTATTGATATAAAAAAACAACCTGGGACATCTTATAATGACTTTTGATTTTTTTTAAAAAGGATCACTATTTGCCCCTTTCTGTCTTAAATGTGTAAAGTTACCAGCCACAGTAACCTGAATTGAGGAACTACAATTGTTACACACTATAGTCTCCCAAAATATAGTTATTTCCAATATTTAAATTAATGTATAAAGACATGTACAAATTTATAATAAGACATTTTTTTACGCTTAACACATCAACAGATTAAGTTTTATTTTCTAAGGCAAATTAAATTAAATTAAATTCCAATCAATTTCCATCATCATAAAAGTGTACAACAATAACCTGCTGCATAAATGGTTTGGCTCAGCCTGTGTACATGTATTCCAATAATGAACAGTAATTTCAAGTAACAGGTATCTCTTTCAAGATGAGGTCAGTTTTGTCTTCATGAACTTAACAACAATTTGGCTTTGAAATCATTAATATTACTACAATATATAAGCCCCAGAGTTGTCTGTGTAGTAAACTCAAAGAACATCTTATAGCGTGTTTATTACGAGGTGAGATGCTTAACATGCAAAACCCAACTAAAGTCATAGCTATATGTCTTACTTACATGTCTAGTACATTGTATCTGGTATTACTGTGAACAGTTAACATCATTATTCTGTCCTTGGCATTTTACAGTACATAACATAATTATGAGTCTGCTTTTCCTAATTGTACAAAAGTGCAAGTACAGTAACTGAGTATTATAGTAGTTCTGGTATACTGTAAATCTAGGTAAGTGATAGATGAAATCACTATTTGTTAGGTAATAAATTTTGCGGCAAATTGAAATGTCAACAAATCTAATGTTCATTACTATGTTTTTCAGTATGGCTTCCACACCTCTTTAGTATTATTGTCCTCATTTTATGAGAATAAATAACGACATGAAATTCTATGCACAGAGATATTTCGTCATGAAATAATGAAAAAAACAAAAACAACACTACCAGCACCGCATTTACAGTACTTTTTTTATATTTCATATCAGCCAGAACATACATGTAACCCTACTTAGTTCACAGTTGACTTCATAAGAAGAGTAGAATAAAGGTACCATCATCTTTTATTTTGGTGATAGCTGCAAGTTAAAACATTTTTGATTTCAGCTCTTAATTGTTTAGTATGTGTACTTAAAACATTGCCTCTGAACAGTGGTCAATAATCTCTATTTTCAGACCCGAACAGGAAGAGGAAATACAGACGTTTCAAAGATACAAGTTTCACTTTAAGAAGGAGTAAACTTGACAGTAAGTTGTGGATAAATATTAAAGAACGTTATTTGTGTTAACATTATAGAAAAAAGACCTGTTGAAGTTCCTAGTCTAAAATTTCAATAAGTAGAATAAAACAGTTGTCTTAAATAATCAGGAAGTTGTTAGTCATAGATTAAGCAATTGGTTGAATCATGTGTTTTTTTGTGTTTGACAAATACAGTATTACATGTTGTTAAAATTACCATGACCAATTAGTTTTACATTGTAACTGCTAACTAGGAAGTAAGGAAATAGAATCCATTGCCCCATGCACCCATTGTATAAATACAGCTCTATAAACACACTCCTCATCTTTCCTGTGAACTAATGACAGCAAATGAATGGAGGTTGTATGATTCAAATAAGGTGTGTTGTGTTGGTTTTCCTGATTCTTTGACATAATATGAAAATTACTTAAACATTTCATGATAAAGAATTTTGAAAGATGCCTGGAAATGATAATTTAATGTTAATTTTAAAAAGAGTTGGGCAATGAAACTATATTTTCTACTGGTTTGTTATTCAGTGTTCATGTAATAATGTTGTTTAGCCAGTCTCACTGTAGAAGTGTCTCCATTATATGTGCAGATAAATCGCAAACATTTTCGCAAACTGAATAAATATGTACACATGTAAGATAAGATAAAATCTGTATTGACCAGCTGAATGGACAGATGGTTCAAATGGTTTACTGTGATAAGCCTTCCAGATAATTCCAAAGTTGACCTTGATTACTTTTAAAGACTGTGAGTAGGATCTGCTTAATGTTGTTCAATCTATATAGAGCATTGTAAGTTGTAACAATGTTTCTCTTTCTTTCACTGTGTATTTGTTGTTATAGACCAGACTGTGGTTACATTGCAGTTTTGTACAATTCAAGGAGATGTAATGTGACACTGTATAAAGCAAGTTTCAGTCTTTTTTTGAGTTCATGTATATGCGTGCTCTTTGGTTGAATGATCAGATGTTAAATTATAAGTGCATGATGTGCATTTTGATAAGATATTATGTTACGCCGAAGTTAACATGGAGATAAACATAACATGATTCAGCATAAACAGAACAAACTGAATGAATAATAAACTCTTTAGGAACAAGCAAAGTTGTAGATTATGTTGAGTAACTGAAACATCCTGCTATTAACCTTTCATGAGCAGCTCCCTACAGAAATAAGTAAATTATAAATGAAACAAAATATGGTACAGGTAGTCTCTGCTGGGAAAAAAATCTAAATTGTTGTGATTATTATGTGAAGTAAAAAGCTCTTAGAATAGGTTGTTTTAAATTTCATTCCATAATGTTGTTAATGGTTGGTTAAAAACATCAGATAATACAAGACGGATTCTATTATTAGGTTTGTGTTTTATTGTAGCAAAAAATATTTCATACAATTTTCCATGCCATACATTAAATATCAACACAACAGCCTCAATCACCTCTACTCCATTGAAAAGAAAGCCAATTGAGTTTATGATAAACATTGCAAAAAACATTGCACAATAAAGACAACAAGAGAAAGCAAACAAATAGTCAAATGATTACATATAAATTTATTCAGTGCTAAAAGAGAGAAAAAAGCAATACACATATGTTTTATTCAATAGGTACTATAAAAAGTGTACAATATTATTAAATTTGTATAGTGTTATCTTTAGAAATCTTAAGACATGTATTATGCCTCTTTACAGGGAAAAAATATTGGTTAAAAATTTCAATCGAAATTTTAATTTACGGTTCACAAAGTAGTAACATAATTGTAGACTTAAGATGCCAGGCATAAAACACTTTCAACAAATGTTATGTACACTAAAAAGATGTAAAATCATCAGAAGTGAGAATGAATCAGTACTGATAAATGCCCTGAAGGACTGTCGTGTTTAACATAAAGCTGTCATCTGTTACGAGCTCAGGACACGATAAGGTAAAATCATTACGAAACCACGAGCCTCATTACACCAGTTGGAAAAATAAGGCCAAATAAAACTCACTACTCTACTGAAAATTTGAAACAGTCTGTGACGACAAGTGTTGTTTTTCATTGAGGTAGTGAGTGTGAGGAGGATAGCATCATTTAATTTGTTGTTTACTGTACTAGGACCAAAATGTAAGTATATAAGTTTGATCTTTATATTATCGCTGAAACTATTTATACATTTTCTCTATTCACTAATCTATTTGGGGGAAGTAAGTAACGTGTATGGATAACTGTTATGTTCTTTTTCATCAAATAGTCAACATATTTAATCCATTTAAATGAATGCATTTATTTTCCCCAGGACAGCTTAATAAGTAAAGAAACTGTTTTATGTATACTATAAGCAAAGAAAGCAATGTTTGGGATTTTTGTTGATACATGTATTTATTGAAGCATTAAATGTGATCTCCGTACAATATTCTTCATTTGTCCAGCCATTTGAGCCATAAATGACGAGTTATAGTAGATCAGTTTGTGTTTGTAAAATCTGTACTATATAACGTTGCTAATCTGGTCACTGTTGAAAGTTAAGTCTTAGAAGGAGATCCTGTGGTCATAGAATTTAATGTGACCCAACACTAAACCCGCCCACACACATGTGCTTCTAAAGATATTAATTAACCAAGAGTGGAAATTAGGCAAAACAATACAAAATGCTTGTTAATACATGTACCATGTATGAATCTCTCCTGGTACATGAATGTGCTTTATTTGCTGTGGGGGGGGGGATTACAATGGTTGTTTTGTAAATCAAATTGAATGAGCAATTTTGTTGTATGATATCAGTTTAATGAAACTGTTTTCCAACGAGAGCTAAGTTGTGTAATTATATATGTAATAAACTAATGTTTAGGAAGGTTTTTGAAATAGATTGTAGCATTTTATCTTTTTACACTCTTCTTTATTTATCTGTCTATTTGAGCCATTATTGACCATTTAAAGGGTCAGGAATGTTTGGGTCAGGTCGTGTTTGTGAAATCTGTCTTACGTTGTTGAAAGATAAGTCTTAGAAGGCCAAGACCATAGAATTTGAGGTGACCCAAAACTGCACTCTCATAGACCCAAAACTGCACTCTCATATTTATACTTGTGTGCTTTTTGAACTAAGGGAGAAATTAGGTAGGAGATATAAAGATATACAATGCGGAGATGCTTTACTTCTGGTACTTGCTTTCTTGAATTCTGAATACATGAAGTTGTACATTAAGTTGATGAAGAAGTTTAATTAATGTACAGGTAAATGTGATGTACTTAAAAGGACAATTCTTTAGAACTAATTGACACAAATTAATTACGAAATTGCCTGATGTCGTTGATAGGTATAATGACACCTTTGAGAATAGGGAGACCCTGTTTCTGTGTGATAAAATGATTGATTTTTGTTATCTAAGGTATGGAGTTAATAAATTAACCTATGTAACAAATTATTCAAATAAGCCTCTCTTAGCTAGTTACAGTACAGGAAAGGTTGGTGACCACCGTATCTTGATAAAAACATCACATTTTTACCATCAACAGGTAGTTCAATCAGTGGTAGAATTGTCAGACATTACCAGTAGGCAGAACGAAGCACTTAGCATTTTATTGAGATAGAAAATTAGAATAAAATTTTACAGAAACAGTAATCAATGTGCAGAAAATTAAAGCCATCTGATCAATAGCTGTTGAATGGACAGATTATAAGAAGACTGATATAATAACCTCAATCAATAATTTGCTCTGTAGTGAAGCAATGGGGCCATATATCCAAATAATAATGCCTGTATAGCACTTCTTGACCGTAAAGAAAAACCGGTTCTCAATTTTTTTCCGCAAGAACCTCAAAAGATAAGAATCCAAGAGTTTTGAAAATAAATGTTTGCATTGATGACGTCATGTTCATCGTAGTATTTCTCAAGGAAATTTGAGAAAACACACGCTCATTATTTGTTTACCCAGGTTTCCCCATGAAAGTAAGAGCATTGAAAGTTGATCTGCCTGTAAATAGGAATGTACAGAAGAAGTTGGGCGGTATAAGACAGTGGCTTCGCTGTTTCCTGCACGTACACTGGTGTTGTGAATGTCAGAGAGGCCCATTGTATATAATAGAGGTGATATATTTCATAGAGAGAAATTCAGCAAACTCTGTGAGATAAGTTGATACACATCAGACAAATCTGTCAACATAATTAGTGCTAACAGGCCATGGCATAACAGCTATTACAATATCATCAGTCCTAGTCAAGATCTGTCTGTACTCTCGATCGATGTGACGATATTGTGTCTAATTCTCAAGACTTCAATAGTTCTTGACGTCATGTTGTTTGAATACAGAGACAAAACTAGCCACATTTCCTCTTATTAAGCTGTTGGAACATTATGTTTGTTAACTTAATTTGTCCTTCAAAAGGCAGAAATAGGAGAATGTTGAGTTTGAAATGTTAGCGCAAATAAGGCACTAATTGGCTGATTGAACTCAATGAAGATGTTAGGTGAATAATGCTTTAATTGAGTAGAAATATACGCTGCCACGCAATGTTACTAATTAAACATCTCTTGTGAAATAGACAGTGTCAACTGACTGGAAAAGAAATAAAGTATGATGATGCTAACTTATAATCAGTTGTGGACATGTTTACACCGATGTGTTTATTTTAAGAGTTGTAACAACATTTATGGGTTTTTCTAACTTAACAGTGTGGTTTCATTTGTGAGGTTTTTGTGGATTTGAATTTGTTAGACTGCAGTTTTAGTTGTGTTAAGGTTGTGTATCCATTGTCAAGGTCATCCAGGCTGCAGACAGGGGAATTGTAGTGAAAACTGGAGAGAGAAAAAAGAATTTCAGTCTATGCATGCTATTGTTAAGATATAGAAAATCGCACCAGTCATTTTATCCATAAAGAAGCAACATAATGGCCCATGATTCACCATTACCAGAGCTGCTACTTTTCCATCTGACTGATTTGTAAACAAGTTTTAATGTATCTGTGTTTTCTAACCCTTACACGCACTGCTTGTGATAGTTGTCCTCTCACTATTTACTATAAATAACTCCTCCATAAGCTAATTGATAAAAATACAATCGTGACTTTAAAATTATCGGTATGTAAGTTTTGTATGGAAGTTATGTTTTGGGTGAATAGGTTTATAAATGACTTATTTATCAGATTTTTTCAAGCATAAATATAATACATGTTGTTTTAACAATGAATGGGTTTTTTAAATATATGTTTAATGTTACGTAACGATACACTGAGGCTAACACGTGATGAAAAAGTCTTGTAGATAGAAAACATGTTACAAAGATATGTTTTGATTAAATTCATGACTGAACCAGATGATGATCTAGGGACAAAAAGAAACATTGGTCTATATGGGAAGAACATTTGGGCATTTACTTTAGTACTCGTGTTTAGTTAATTTTTTAAATGTCATTAAGTTAA
>ENA-OREC01001276-OREC01001276.1-marine-metagenome-genome-assembly--contig:-NODE-1276-length-12442-cov-14.275051_pt1 | contig 12442 bp, 4 predicted proteins | sample MGYA00248626_ERZ508543 | MGnify/ENA primary metagenome ERZ508543 (study PRJEB26211, sample SAMN05518279) | marine metagenome | isolation source: Puget Sound, Washington, USA | host: Bankia setacea... | reverse complement strand
TAAGACGATTTTATTTAGACGAAAATGATTTACTACGTTACATCGAAGGGTGAAAGCAAGATGGTTTAACTGCTGTTGAATAGAGAAACAGTTAGAAGCATTTCGCTTTCAACCCAACACATATGTCGATAGTATCGAATTTAGCCCTGGTCAGTTATTGTTGGCACTGTTTGAATGTGTGAAAAATCAATGCAAAATCTTAATCCAGGATTAAAGTTCTTGTGGACGGGTTAAGTAGATCTTAGTTCTTACATTGTTATACAAAAAAGACACGACTTTCCTACAGAACAAAAGCAGGGAAACATTGCAACATTGAACTTTGGAATCCGGATAATTATGACAAACGATTTATTAAAAGCAATCCCCCAATTATGTGACACAATATAATAAAAATCAAACGACCTGTGTCAATAATACGTAGGTTAGGACACATCCCATAAAGTATTATTTTAAAAGACTATTTACAAGCGTTATCTTTAACCATATAGTATATGTACTGAGGAACCTTTTACTGTATATATCACTGAATGGACTCCTACATGTTTTAGCTTTCTTTGTTTCTAATGTTTAGCAATTAAACCGTAAAACACCCTCATCTCTCACAAATGCGTCTTTAGTGTTACCATATATATTTAACATTACCCTTTGTGATCGATTACATCTAAAAAAAACTCGAAGAAAGAGCGAGAGATAGGACTAGTGAGAGATATGCTTTGATAACACTCTCTATCACGTTTGTGGTCTCGTGATTTGAGTTGAAAATACATGTTAACAGTACTTGATAGTTGGGTAAAAAGAAGTGAAGACTTACTGATAAGCAAAGGGTGGACATATATTGCAATGCATTGTACTTATGTACTTGCATTATTCGTTTGTATGTTTTACGATTTCAAGAGTTGAACATTCTTTTGTGATAACGCATTAGTCCTGTTTAGTTTCCTCTCTGCTTTACTTTAATGACAACTGCTTTATAGTTGGCTGTGTATTTTCCTGGTTGGATGCATGTGCTCTTAAAGTGTACTTGATCCTAGTTCACTGGAGTGTTCAAAATATTAACCAGTTTAGCACCTTTTATGGTTTTACTTACGTCAGAAATTGATTTTTATATTCTGTGCAAGATAAGGAAAGTATTTACATGTTTGTTGGGTGTGATTCTTTGTTAAAAAGGCATCTTTAATCTGGGGATAGCCTTTTACGGTCGCATGCACTCTTTTGCTTGGTTTTGTTTTGTTTCTCCGTCTCGGCGGAAGAATACAGTTGTGGTTACAACCCAGTAAACAAAAGCTTTAATCGATTACTCTATGCTATAGCTAGCTTCGATTAGATTTTACGTGCAGTGAACAATGTTATAATCTATATTGATCATAAATCGACAGAGAACTTGAAAACGTATTTATGACTATATTTGTGGAATGTTTATAGCAAACCTGTTCTAAATGACAACACAGCAAGACGATGTATACAGCTGTTTTATGTGAAGAGGTGAACCTTAAGAGCGTATGAATCCAATTGACGCGCATTCTCACCTTTTCAATATACTTCACTCTTTAGACATAATTAAAGTGTTCTGATAAAAACAGGGATATAAAACATGTTTGATGACAGTTTTGAGCTCATTGTCGATAACTGTACTAAAGGCGTCCAATGTCAAAGAACTATTTATGGATGTAGATACAATAGGCGTTGGAGATCATTAGTATGGCGTGATAAATATTTGATGAAGAATTCCTTCCCATGTAAATCTGTATACATACATAAACAAGGCCGCTTTTTATTCAGGCCTGTTTTCCCCAGAGTTGGAGGTCATACACGTTTACGGTCATCAATAGTGTCTAATGCATTCGTTTCTCTGATTTCTCTGCATCGATTCTTGTACAGTGCAGTCGATATTTAGTTTAGTTGTTCAAAATAACAACTTATCTACCTGTATTTCCCCAATAATATTTCCTTCTGAGAATCTCCAAAAAAGCAATACAATCGACATAAAGTTGTGTACACGTGCAAACGTCGAATATTATATAGATGTTCTAGTCATTTAAAGCAAACACAAGATAATTTCTCTCAATTCATCTAAATATATAAATGACGTAGCCACTTTTAACGTTGTCAGCAAACGATAACTTAAACGTGTCCTTTGTTGCAGAAGTGCGGCCTATCACTCCAACAGACGAGCGGGAAAAGAGGCAGACGAAACACATACGGGCTCCAGAACGGAAGGTGATTGTCACAGGTGACACCGACCTCCTTCTGAAACACCTCTTTGCTGACGTCATGGAAGAGAAGAAATCTCACGGGAACGCTGCTCATCTTAAACGTGGAAGGTAATTTGACAATGTAACGGGTTGTGATTTAAATGTGTAACTCTAGAAAGCATTCCGTATCTTACAGTGGATTTTCTTTCAAATATGTATGTACAGAAAAACGCCCCTTCAAACCACCCGACAGTACTTTGTATACCAATTCGGAAGTCCACCTCATACATAAGAGCATAGTTCCTTGGAATAAATGTTGATCTACATACGGAGTTTCACTGTACATGTACCTTGTTTCTAAAAAGGTTTCCGTCAATCGTACTGAACATTGTTTTGTTTTACAAACTGAAAAAAACGTTATCCTTATTTACAGGCCTCCAAAGAAGATGATGACACTTCCGGCAAAGACGAGCGCGAAAGGTCTGCTGTCTGGAGACGACCCTTACCTTATAGACTGCTCCGTTACCCAGAAGTTGTTCCCACAGTTGTCATTGGAGTCGAGTACACGTCAAGGTCACGGTGGAACGTCGTCATTACAGCTGATTACGTTACGCGAAGGAGACAAAAGTGTTACGTTACCGTCGCTCAGTATCGAACAGAATTATTCACAGATGCTGTCTGAGCTTGTGATGAACATTTAAAGTGAATATGTCAATGTTGAACCCTTTTGTGGTCGATTGAACATCATTCGGTTTCTTGAGTTTAGCACTGAATATGACGTCATTTCCGTTATTCTACGACAAGTGACGTAACACGTGTTTCAGTATCGTCAATTTTACGACGCTGGTTCATCTAAATAAACACTGCGATACTGAACATAATTATAATAAAATGGAAAACATCGTTTCATTTTTGCGAATTACCCAACATGCAACTGTATACCGCTATGTGATCCTAAGGGACCACACAGCTCAAAAAAGGTCAGCGTTTGTTCATTTCCGCTAAAAGAGAGCTGTTAGATCCTTGAGTGATAATGGCAGAAACTTTGTTTTAGTGAATAATTAGCTAGAGGTAGATCGTGAATTTGTGTGATTAAAGTGACGTCACTATCACAAATGACACATTTCTTGCTCTTTTGTGAATGACATCTTACACGAGTGATTCAAGTTACAGTCTTAAACCACGACTCTCACGTGACGTATTTTGACTAACTAGTTTATTTCACGCTCGAGAACTATACTACTATTGTGATAAGCGTGGTCGCCATGTATCAGCTTGTTAGATATGTGCTTTGCCAGATCTCGTTTTCTGGAGACAATAAGTCATGTGACCAAACATTAGCCTCATATCTTCTGTGTAATGTATCTACATCATTAACCGTATGTAAAGTTTCGTGTCTTACTGTTTAACTAGTGATACTGAATTAAGGAAGACTTGTATGTACATAGAACTGTTAAGTTGTGATATCTTTCTTCAGTTTACACATAGTCCATGATTACATTTGCCAGTACGTTTTCTATAGAGAACATCTGCTTCTTTTAAAAGACTGGATTCAGGAGTTCTTTGGTTGCAATGTCTTAAATGTATGACCACGTGACACCTTTTTTATAATTGTCAAAGTGTATACTTTTTTTACTACTGCTTAAATTGTGAACTTGATCAGTGACTGTGTTACTAAGTTACCAATCTGAGTTGAGGTCAAAATAAGTTAGCTCTATGTTTAAAGTATCGCTGTCATGACCAACTTTATTAAACCCTAGGACAACCTGTATAAGCAAGGCATTGTGTAAAGCAACGAGACACAGTTCATGTTGACAAGTCACTGTTTTGCTACAAAGGTTTTTGTTTGATTAAGGATGAAAGTAAATTTACCTAATACCTAAAACATGATCTTAAATAGTTGTGGAGGTATCAAGAACAAAAGAATGTTTACTGATCGAAATTAAAGGCTACGAAAATGTAATCCAAAATGTATACACCTAGAAATAACAAACTATTATGATTTATTCTTTTTAATTTAGATTAGACTCAGTTAAAGGAATAATAAACCTAGACCTGTGTGAGACATTTATAAAAAGATGTCTTGTCTGAAAGAAATGATTCATCGTAAAGGTATTAACAAGTTAAAACAATAAAGGGTCATGTCCTTATCTAAACCTTGATAACTTGTGACAAACAGAATCTGGGAATAGATGGGCAAGCATTTGGAAACGCAAAGCATGGAAACGTACTTGGCATTTTAACATTTTTCATAACGGCATTATTACTTTTCTTCTTTGAGTACATCAGTCAATAGACACATTATGAAAACTTGAGTGTGCAAGACTACCACAAGTGTCTACCATCTTTTTTCTCCCAACCGTATTTTGGGAAAGTTTGAATTTCTATTTCATGAAGAGTTTTCGGATCTTAATTATTAAGATACCAGACAGGATGTTGTCTGTCCAAATATTGATTAGACACTAAGATTTTTAGAGTACATTTGTTCAGTTTCTTCACTATTAAGACACCGCGGGCTCTCGCTTTGCTCACACCCTTCAAGTATCGTGAAGAAAATGACAAATGTACTCCAGCTATATGTATTCTTTTGCAAACTAAAAAGACACAACTCATTTATATGTTTTGGTTGAGTTTGATGTTTTATAACGGTAAATTTGTCCTTCTGTACATTGAGTTAAGAAGTCTATTTAAAGCACACATTTTTATCTATAAAATTGACAGTATTTTTGTATATCTTAATATGATATGTCCTATTTAATAGTTATCTATTCTTAAATTAAGATTATGCTATTTATACATGTAACAACTAGGTATTTAATAAATCATAGTTAATTAGAGTTATATTTATTCAACATGTAGTATACGATTGTCGATAATTATGTTAAGTTTTCATAAAGTATATACGAGTATAATCAATGTAAAATTTATAAAAAGATATTGATTAGTTACATGTTCTTTGAATAGTTATCACGCCCATGTATCATTTATTATATTCACCCATAGTCAGCCATCCTCACCGGTTTAACTATTTAATGTAGTGTTTGTATATATTTGACTTGTAGTTGTTATTTATTAATCTATTGTTTCGAAGCAACCGCTGTGATATGATTATCAAATAGTAATTTTTGTAATAACCTTTATTTTAAACAAATGTTCAATTACGTAAAACAAGCATGCAGATAACTTGTCTATTATAAGTCCTAGATGCTTGACATTCTAATAATGTGTAACTCACAAATGATATAAAAAGATATGATCAAACGATCCACGCTAGGTTTCAATTTTAGCTCTCTCAGAAAATCTCTCATGTTATGTGATGTTTGTTTCCATAGCAACCAATAGGAGAAAATGTGTTGGAGACAAGAATGCTGGCTTCTGGGAAAATTATCGAGTCAATTAATTCTTGAACAAGTATTGATTGTTTTTTCTTCGTTAGGTTGGCCATTGATAACAGTATTAAGAAAAGTAACGTATATTGGACAATAAAACATGGCATTGACGACTGATATAGCAGGTTTATTAATTGAGCTGAAAGTGAAAGTTTAGAATGGTATTCAGAGCCTGGAAGATTTTGAGCATTTTTAAGTTAAATACAGTATAATGTTGGCTTTAAATGTATACTGGTTCAAAAAAAGGCACACGGTCAGGTAGAAATCAATATACAATGTAACTGTAACTGTCAAATGACTTATATTAGGTCTATATATGTATTTATGTGAAACTTGCATCTCAATTACTAACATACAAACATTCCATCTTCATAACTTTTGATACATGTAGTAATATTTTTCACAACATGTACAATGGAAATTGAACATGTTGTACAATGTTATGTATTCAATAGTTTGTTTTTTTGTTATTTTTTTAAAAATCACATTTGTTTTAGTCAAATTTTAAGTTGATCTTAAAAACAGAAAAAACATAATCCGAGACAGATCACAACTTTCTCTGAATGTCTTCATTTTTTGTATGAACATCTTTGCGTAGGTCTTCATCAAAGTTTATTTATATTTGCCGTCCATGGTTGTGTCTTTACATTATGAAAAAACGTCCATCTTGTTTAAAGTGCTTTTATACATAATTTCTCATTTTGTTCGATTTCCATTGTGTGTATTTTGTTTTTGTTTTTTTGTGATTTTATTATTTATTATCGCTCCTGTGTTATTTATTATTTCTCCTGTGTTATTTATTATGTTGTCTCATTTTTTATTCATTATAACAGTATGTAAGTTGTACTGCATTCCATTTCTTTCATAGCATTAGCTTGATAGCAAACCTTTATTTGAGCTTTGTGGAAATAAGTAATTTAATGCATGGCTCTACATATTGAGCAAAGGGCACCCAAAATACCCGTATTTCTCCACCCTCGCTCAGAGTTTCACCTGTATTTTCAAAACTATCATCAACACCTGCCATCTTTGAGAATCACCTTACTAATGTCAAATACTGTAGATTTTGGTCTGTTAGTGAGTACATGTACATTATTTTTTCATATTGGTGCAAAATCAATCAATACTTTCTGGTTAAAGCCTCGAAAGCAACTTCTTTACTATAATTATGCTTAAACTCAAGACACCTTTTAACCTAATAATCGTCCAATATTTTTTCAATTCCGCTGCATGTTTTTAATTGGTAACTTAATAAAAAGTTGGATGGCTCCAAAAATCAAAGTTTTACGGTAAGATATTTAGTCCTAAAGCATTGAGGCTGACTATATATCAGGAGAAAGGGAAATATATGGAGAAGGGATCAGTCATTGGAGATTCCCTTACCTTCTATGTACTTACTATTGATTAAAGGAAAGGTGAACTCCACAAGGTGTTAGTTTACAAATCAGGTGCTGTTCTACATCATCTATAACCAGCAATTAGAACTTTTTAAGAGCTGCTTGTTGATCAGTGAAGCACTTGTTTGGTAGATAATTTAAGATAAAGCCAAGCGAAACAGTTGAACATGGAATACTTTCTAGAATATTGTTAGATAACATCAAAATGAGTGACAATTCGTTTTCTTTTTTTTATGCCTTTCAACTACAGGTAACTAACGAAGCATGAATGAGATCTTAAAAATCAAACTTCTTTAATAGTGGCCAATATTGGTATAAATGGGAATTATAAAATATAATCTTTTTAGCGCTTATCATTCAATATTAATTTAGGCTAAAAGTCTTACCTTCAGAGTATTTACTAGCAGAATCTGGTTTTAGAAATTACCAAAACATCGTATCAGTCTATAAAAATGATTTCAAGCTAATAATTTATGTGATTGTGACGTCATGGCTGCAGTCTTATTTTTCTCACAATAATAACTAGATCTTCTTGAAAGGACAATTAAATTCCATAGTGTTATCCAATGACTAGATTTGAATTGAGAGTTTGTTTGTCAACTACATGTATATTCTGTGTAGTGTTGACCATTACAGTTTTCTAGTCTCTTGTTGTTCCAAGGCTGAAAAAGGAAACAAAGAAGCAGTTGTTTGAAGATGCTTTCTGTTTTACTCATTTATTAAAAACACAGCTAATTATAGTGCCTGTGTATTTGGCATTTATCTTGTAGTGTCCATGTTTCGTCTTTCGATGGACTTTTACAGATTAATTATGCCACTTAATGATTTTGTCTCACTAAAACTTCTGAGAAATAATTGCGGGAAAAAAATTCTGCTTATTCTACTATTAACAATAGACATAATGAGTAAATAGCACATTACTTTCAACCCTCTAAGTACCAGTGGAGTATAAAAACCATGGAAACTCTCCCTTTCATCCATTTAACACAGAAGTTCTTATCTGGATTAACTTGTTTTATATGTCAAATAGTCCTAACCCTTCAGTAGTGCAGGTAATTCACATTTAGTAACAAATCTCATTTTTTTAATCCAGCTTAATTGTTTCAAGTTGAAGATTAAAGGAACGATTGTTGTATTTTTTCCATTGTCGCTAGTGTAGACTTATAGTGTAAACTCATTTTGAACCCTTATAGCTATTTATTTCACAAAGCTATCAGCTATCAATTCATAAAAAATGTACCCATATTCATTTTCAATAGCACATCTGAAAAATAGAAATGTGTTCAAACCTTTCAAACCTTTAGACTGCATAATGTACTTAAAGCTCATATTGTTGCGTATTTTTGTGATCATTATTATCGATTTATATTTTTCATTCATTTTCACATTTGTAAATTTTCAGCTTTTTTCTCTTTTTTAAAAAAAATCTGTGTTTGCATTTATTTGATTAGTTTGTGCACAGACTCACTTATGTTTACCTCGATTTTAAGCCTTTTTTCTGTGGAAAGTTGCTCTTAGAATGTGTTAAACAGTTATTCCCCTTTTATCATATAGATCTATGAGTGGATGCAAAAGGGTTCAAACTGCTTCTGTATCCAATAGAACTAACAACGCTTTCGCTTTCACCCCTCGAAAGTATATCAAAAATAAAAGCTTGGTTAGAAATGGAGATTAACTGTACAACAGAACTATAATTGTTTCAAGGGTTGATTGATTGCATTAGAGTTCTAAGTGCTAATTGATTAAGTTATAAATAGAACCCTTTTCACTTTCGACACTCAATTTGTTACTATTGCAACCTTTCTGTATATATCCAAAAAGTACCGGGGTTTATTTTTCAAAACAAGGGGTCAGCAAATTCAACTTAAAGTATTTTACATACTAGAAGATTGTATGAAGTGTAATATTTTGACCTTTGGAACGACCTTTGAACTGTTTAAAGCTATGTAAGAGATGAGTTTCACATTTTGTTTTGTAGTGCTCTCACAGGTTGTCATGGAGATCTGTAGTTTGTCAACATAAAAGATACATGGCACAATTGGTGAATACTTGGAACTTTTATGGAATGAGGCATAATTCAAACACTGAAAGTGAAAGGGTTTATGTGCTATTGAATAAAGATACAAACAGAACTCTTTCACATTCACCCCCTTGATTTGTCTCCATTGTTTAACTGTTTATAATTACATGATTAGTTATGTAACTTATTAACAGCTTGTTATATTAAAAATAACGTCTTAAAATTATGTCTTAATCTATTTCAAACTATAATTTAATACCAGCGAACTACCTGTTTGATTTTACGTTTTATATGTGTTAAGTGATTGAACATGAACTATCTCTATTACATGAACTATCTCTGTTATGTGAACTCACTGTTATATGAACTATCTCTGTTATGTGAACTCACTGTTATATGAACTATCTCTATAACATGACCTTTTTCAATTACATGAACTATTTCTGTTATGTGAAATAGGTATGTTACATGAACTAACTCTATAACATGAACTACGTTTTTTCAATTACATGAACTACATGTATCTCTATTGTTTGAACTATCTCCATTACATGAACTATCTCTACTACATGTATATAGTTTTTGTTTCCGTGCTATAGAGCTGTTAGGGATGTTGTTGTTTTTGAAAATCCCACTGCTTCAAGAAATAAACAAAAAAGATTTCAAGAACCTTGATTTGTTGTGATGTTTGTGCCATGTGTAAATCATTATCTCGGCAAATTAGCTGCCAAAATGTGTATGTGTGTGGTGAAATTGAAATAAGTTCTTTAAACTATATGACATATGACCTAACATTACCAAGACATCGTATTGTTGCTTTTATATTTGCAGCTTTGTTTGAACTTTTATTTTACCACAAAATATATCCAATCATTTACACCAATTTCAAATATCAAAATTAGGTCTGTAAAACCAAAATATGTCCAAACTGTGGTAGCCTAAAATGTTATCCGTTTTTCTTAGTATTTAATCGGATAACAAAAAAGTTGTTGAAATGAGCAATTAGCTGGTCCTGATGTATTTCTAATTAAAAGAGAATTACAGTACAAACTTCCAACATCACTGGCCAAGAAGTATTGGTCCATGAAATCAAACAAAACAACACTTCACAAGATAGATAGTTTCTTTTTACATTTATTGTTATGGTATTTGTAACAACATGCATTTAGTAAAGTGAAATATTTGAGTTGCCTCGTTACAATGTAATACTGAGTTCTGACGTAACAAAATATAAATGTTATAACAAATATTGATACACACAAACATAAAACAGAATTACTAGTACATTGGGTTAACAATAAACAAACAAGTAGGTGCTAGGTGGTAAATACTTCTGTAAGATATAAAAAATAGAATATTTATAAAGATAACTAACCAGTTCTTTCAATCATAGTGTTAAACAATTTGGAAAAAATACAGCGACAATCGAAGGGCTGAAAGTGAAGGAGATGTAAGTGCTAGTGAATAAAGAAGCAGATAAAACTCTTTCACATTCAGCCTTTGAAGTGTTCTGCATCCTTATTTAAATACCGTCTTCTAGGCAGTTGCCTTTAACAGTGTACCGTAACTTGTTTTTCAATTTCACTATTTTTTCCACATTGATTTGTCAGTTCATTAAAAACCCACGTATGATTGTGATAAACCTACCAATCAATGCATGTTGGAGGAGAACATAAAGAATAGAAGGAACCCATATTTAGCACATAGCAAGAGCTCCTTCTGCCGAAAAGTACGAAATTTGTCCCCATGTGTTGCATCTCATGTATTAAAGTTGGAAAGTATACTATCCAAAATTATAGTAAAGCTAACATTTTGAAAAGATTGGTTTTTGGTTTTTACAATATTCTGGATCATAGAAATTTAGAATCTTTGAAATGTTTCCTGATTAAAAAAAAAGTGAATACATTTCAGCATTACTTTAGTTTGTACAAACATCACTACTGTAATATAACCTATAATATTTGTTGTAAATTTTACTTCTGCAAGATGTATTACTCTAATGTAAATTACTGATGAAACAAACGATTAAACATATTACAGAACTTGAACTAGACTCACTCAGAACCCTAAGTCTAACATGATTGCTAAATTACAATTTGTATTGTCTATAACAGCCTCGTTAGACATCAGTTCTATATCAGCCTCGTTAGACATCAGATATGAACACTTCTAAAATCACTATGAAATATTTGCACTTGCATATAGACTAAGTCCCCTATTTATCGAAACCTACAATGCGATTAAAACCATACATTAAAATATAAATATTCAAATTCAAACAAGATTCTAAAATGGTAAAATGGTATAATGTCATGTGAAATAGTCAAAGTGAAAGTGTGAACTATATATATTTATAAGTTAGGGAGTACAAGAAATATATACATCGAGACCGAGTCCATACCTGTTCATAGCATTGAATATAAAACAATATACACCTGGTGAGACATACAACATACCCTTCAATAGTTGCCGAAAATACCAACGCAACAATTTCTGATGAACATAATTTGAGGGTGAAAGCGACAGGCTTCTAAGTCCTGTTGAATAAAGAAGCAATTACAACCCTATCACATTCACACCTCGCAATGCACATACATGTTTACCACCAGATCTGTATCAAGCAGCCATCATAGGCCTTAAATAATTATAACCTTAGAAATCGTTTGCCATGTAAAACTGAGTGTACTAATTCAGCATCATTCCTTACATTGTATTAGTAACACCAGCTGACTTTTAACAGTCACTTGCCACCATTGCAGAACAGATAAACAGCACAAAAATCAAAATTTCAGCATACTATTGCATGTGGCCACTTTTCAATTTCTTTAACTGTTAATAGATCTACTCCACAGTACTTGACTGTAGAGTTAGAATAGTAAACCTAGCATCCAATCATTCATTATCCACACAAACATGTCAATCAAGAAGCTCTATATAAAGCAAGCAGACACAAATACATCCTAAGTTTCACCTTGACCTTCAACACTTCAAACAGTAGGTCAAGGTCATAGGTGGGTTCAAAGGTCAGAAAGACAAATAGTGATTCTGACAGCCTAAGGTGAAGGCCATTGTCATGGTGATACATAAATCCTACTTCCATGGTAATCATGCAACACAAGGAAACATATGTAATGATAGGACAAAGAATGCAGTCAAGCACATTTAGTTCAGATTCTTTTCGGACACTACAGAAAAAGTATGGTTGTATTGCATAACCTGTAAGACACAGTCAAGTAAGGCTTCTAAAATCATGTCAATAGCAGTGCAGTTATAAAACAAACTACCATATATATCTAAGGTCCTAAACATTTACACAAACTTGTTCTCTATCACCGCTAGTGCAGAACTTCATAATTATTCTACTCATTAAGTTAACATACCTCACACTTACACTAACTGTGTGTGTACCTCAAATCTAGGTTCATCTGACTAGCAATAACTTAC
>ENA-OREC01001275-OREC01001275.1-marine-metagenome-genome-assembly--contig:-NODE-1275-length-12446-cov-14.186515_pt1 | contig 12446 bp, 3 predicted proteins | sample MGYA00248626_ERZ508543 | MGnify/ENA primary metagenome ERZ508543 (study PRJEB26211, sample SAMN05518279) | marine metagenome | isolation source: Puget Sound, Washington, USA | host: Bankia setacea... | reverse complement strand
GTCAACTACAGGCATATTGTTATTGAATTTGTTAAAGTTTATTTAGCACATTTTAGCTTATCGTCTTTAACTGCAAAGTACAGCACATACCATTAAGAACTTATAAACTAGACAAAAACAACCACATACACACACATACACATATCAATTAATTATCTGAAAGTTGACATTGACCATATGTGTTATTGTTTACCTTTCAGCCACCTATAGTCATTCTGAATGCTACAGTGCTAGAGGCCTGCAATCTAGAAGCTAAAGATGCAGATGGTGAGTATGAAGTTTATAATACAGAGAGTTCCAAACACACCAACTTTTAATGTCTCAAATATACATCTTGTTTTTTCAAGTTGCCTAGTAAACAATTCAAATATAATAACTAGACAGACTTTATTTTTACTAGTCATGGCAACGTCTTCTTCTTATTGTTTATGATACATGTTTTAAAGGTGATCTATGTCCAAACCATTACCAAGACTTACCAAGTGCTTGTGCTGATGATCAAAGTCATTCAGTGCTGCAGCTTGAATGTTTTATAGAAATACTTATTACACATACATTTAATAAGGAATGTCAATAGATAACATAGTGAAAAAGTCTGTTTATACCACACTGACGTTGAAACAAACCCAGCATTATAGCAAGTTCTGGATTACATCTATATGTCAGTCATCCCTTGTTGTGTTGCTTCAGTTTTACAAGCAACCAGTCAAAGTTGATTGCAGTAATTTAATGTAAAAAACAAGTCTGGTGGTATGGTATACTAATAGCTTCAGTCTGGTTTTAAGTCCCTGTATAAAAAAGCAAACCATGGTAACGCATTTAGCTTTATCGTTTGTCTGCTATTGCGCATCTACTAAATAAAAAGCCTGTTTGGACGCTGGAAACTCCTTGGGGAAAGTTTAGTAAACCAATTATTCCCACATGTTTTGTTACGAGTTTTTGTTGTTACTTTGGTCTTGAAATTGATTGCATTAAGTAGATATAAAAGCAACATGGTATTTAGGTGTCTGTTTCTGGCATCAGTCTGGTTTTCTGACATGTTCTAAAAGATATGTGCCAAAAAGGCCTCAAGTGATATAAGATTAGAAGTGCAGATATTTTAAAGATTATCTAAACTTTTAAAAGATAGATTTCAGGTTACTCATGATATAAACATATAGGATGGTTATGCATTTAGCACAGATCCGTATTAGGGCATGATGTAAACTTGAAGTCTTATATATCACTATCTTCTGCAGTAAAAGGTAACGTACATTTATGGTTTGAAGGTGAATCTCCATGCAGTGGTATTGTTATTTAAATCTTAAGCCAGACAGTATGTATAGATTGATGCCAGAAGGACTTGCACTACTAGATGCACCATGCAAAAGCTTTGATCACTATTAGTATACAAGTTTTATTTATCGTTTACAAACACAAAAAAACTAGGGCAGTGTGTTGTGACATAGCTATAATTAATTGAAAATCTCAAAAGAAAAGCAGATTTATACTTTTTCCGTATACAAATGAATTGCATAAAAGACACCAATTCATGGGCATTAACAAATTATTTTGGACATCAATCCATACCATCAAGCTTCAACTGCCTATTTTGTGATATTTATTTCAATAATGCTTGTCCTTTCTTTGTTGAATTTGGTGTTGGGGCTGCATACTGTTCTAGCAAAGGATCTAGTTAAGAGCTACAAGTTACAATAAACACTAAAGAATCAAAAATCAAATACAGCCACCTTTGAAAACAGATTCAATGATTTTGTCCATTAAAAGATCGCAAATTGTAAAATCATCATAGAAGGTAAACAATGATTCCAGACAAAAGTGTTTGGCGTTACGGTTGGCTGTAAGAAGAACTGTAAATACTTTTCACCACGCAATAACAAATGGAGGATGTGCTTCAAAGCCACTCATTAGCCGTGTTCCATATAATAATGTAACATTAGACAACAAGCGTTACACCTTCAAAGACCTTAACGGCCAGTACATTGTTGAGGAAAGATGTAAGTTGGTTTCCTTATAGTGTTACCAATGTGTAGGAAGGAGAAGAAGGTTATATTGACTACCTTTGAAGGCTTTGTTATAGCTTGTTGTCTGCTGGAGAGATAAGACACTGCTCAAAGTAAAATGCTTCATGGGTGAGAAAATTGATTAACTTAAGTATGGAACTTACCGGGAATTAAAACCAGTCTCCCGGAGGGCTTCCGTGGTGATTGAACTCCTTTGAAGTCTACTCGAATCTACACCAGTAACAAATTCAATTTCTCTCAGTTCATTCGAGAGCATAGAAACAACTTTTTCTCTCTGTGATTTATGGACATTCGTTAACTGTGAAACAAAAAGCAATAACAAATATGAAAATATCCTTTTGCTACTAGTGTTATGATGCAATAAAGAGTTTGAGTTATTAGACGACCATATAACATCATCAGCGCAATTAAGTGATGAGGTTAGAAAACAGCATCTCGTTAATACTTCTGACAGATAACCAGACGGTCATGTTATGTCAATAATCAAGGATGAGTGAAATGTGTCTTTTTGTACGAGCAAGCAAAACTTTTACAAATTTTGCATTCATGCCATATTAAGAATGATGGTCTGTAAATTTTTTGAGATGTTTTTCCTCACCATGGCTGAAACAAATGACGTGATCAGCCTCATTATCTTCAAATAAACATCATTAAATTGTTGCAAGAACATATTAATAGGAGACCTTATTGCATGCCAGACTCAAATTTCTTGCAATTACAGGGATGAAATTTATGTTCACAACTTAACGGCATGTCTGACTTTGTGCGCTATTGTGTTTTAGGTTTCAGCGATCCCTACTGCATGTTGGGTATTATGCCATTGCGAAGAATGCCCAGTTTGGACTACACAGAGAGCAGCAGTTTGGGCTCCTCCGATGAAGAAAACAACCCCAGAGCCCGAGACAAGGATAAAGGAGCGTTCAAAAGATTCTCCACCAAAAAGAAGAGCACCTCAGCGGCCATTAGAGACCAGCTACCAGCCAAGTATATTCAAACAACCAGTGTAATTCCTAACACCCTTAACCCTGTCTGGAATGAACGATTTAGATTGTGAGTAACTACATGTACAAAACATGGCCTTAACCATGTTGCTTTTAGTGCATTTGTGTAGAATTGTAACATTGTCCTGTCAGTCTATAAGTTTACAAGAAAACACTGCTGTTCTGCTCTTCCAGGGCTGAACGTATTATTAATGTTTATAAGTCTTACAGAAACAAAATAATTTTTGTTAACATGGTGGGATTATTAGAACCAATCGGTGTTTGAGTTAGTATGTTTATGTTTGCCAACTGGTTTGTTGGAATGTAAAACATGTTATTTGTAAGACAATCTTCTGCAATTAAGAAGATACAACCATCAATCCTTGCACTCTTGATCATGACAATTAGAATGGATGCACCAATCAATCTTTACATAATTATGCCACTTTGAGCCTGAATCTTTCTATGGGTTCAATATGTGGCTCATCCATTTCCATCAACAACTACATGTATTTAAATAAACTTATGATAATTATTTCAAAACGATATATCACACATTTTGTACATATACATGACTGTACTTGTAGTTTAAACTGTTAACTGCTCCTTTAATGTATTGAGATCCACTGTGAAGATAATTTAAAGGAACAAATATATTCAATGATTAAGAAATATTTATTGCCATGATTTTAACACAAACTACATTATAGTCTATTTTACAGGTACTTTTTTTCTGTAGCCTCCTCCGTTGTTTACTGGTTGTCTTAAGTTGTTGTTTATATTTCAGTGGCCTCCTCTATTGTTTACCGGTTGTCTTAAGTTGTTGTTCATATTTCAGTGGCCTCCTCTATTGTTTACCGGTTGTCTTAAGTTGTTGTTTATATTTCAGTGGCCTCCTCTGTTGTTTACCGGTTGTCTTAAGTTGTTGTTTATATTTCAGTGGCCTCCTCTATTGTTTACCGGTTGTCTTAAGTTGTTGTTTATATTTCAGTGGCCTCCTCTGTTGTTTACAGGTTGTCTTAAGTTTTTTTGTTTTTTTCAGTGATTTGGAAGATACTAAGACAGACAGGATACATTTGGACATTTGGGACCACGATGATGAGTCATCAGTAATTGAAGCAGCCAAGAAGTTGAATGAGATACAGGGGTTGAAAGGGCTGGGTCGATACTTTAAACAGGTGGCGCAGAGTGCAAGAACAAAGAAAAGCAGTGGCATGAGTGTGGACGACTTCTTAGGATGTGTGAATATACCACTAGATGTAAGTTATTTGTACAAACCTTTGATATCCTAATCATGTTCACAAATGTATATAAACAATTGCATGTAATATCAGCAAAATGCTATACACAAATTTATACGGCCTGCAAACAAAGTTGTGGGGTATATTAGAATTACCCTGTTTGTCTCTCCATCTGTCCAAATGTCTTGTAAGTGCAAGATCTCCCTAACAAATGAACGCTAGTATAATACTGATGAAACTTTACAAAGAACTTGATCATTCTTATGACATTAATACGGAGGAGGTGTTTGAAAAAGATATGGCCAAACTATTGTTCAAATAGAGAAAAGTAATTTGAGGTTTGAGTAGTTTGACATTATCTTGGTTAACTATACTTTCCTTTGATGGAATTATGAATGCGTGTTTTCTGTGATTTTAGTTAGAACAGAGAAAATGTTAACAACTTTCCGTTTATGGAATATATCGGATATGGGTGTTTTTTTCAGGGCAGGATCAAATATGGTTAAATGAGTCCTGGGGATTAAGAGAAAACAAGATGAAATGAAAGTTAGCTCGACCGGGTGTCTAGTGATACAGAATTAAGGCTGAAATACAAGCTGGGTTAATGAGTCTTGGGAAATTGTCGGTCATGCCAGTTTTAAAGGCCAGTAAACAATTGCCAATCAGAGCCTAAAGTTGATTTGACATGAACATTTGTAATTCAGTCCCGGTTGCCCGGAAATTGAAAGTAGATCTCTTTTTCGTATCCAGACTCTGAATTGTTGTTTCAATTTTGAAAGCTTGCGTATATTTTTAAACTGATTGGCCATGGGATTCAAAGCTGGAAATGTGTTATGTTCCTTTTAAAGGTCATTTCTATTAAAACAAATGGTAACCAAGGGACTGCAAGACTAGTAACAAATGATATTCTAGCATGGTTGAATGTTGTTTTAACACAATTGTGAGATGTACACAACCACTCTATATCATAGAAATTACTCTCCAAAGGTTCAATCATGAGATTTATGTGGTTCTCACAATGATTTTCAATGGGTTGTTTTTATTTCACTTCAAGATGTAACTTTCTGGGCAACCACTAAACTTCAAATGGAGCTTTTAACGATAACAATTATGGGTAAACTGCATGGTTGGTCCTTTGAGGTTTTCTACTGTTGAATCTATCTGCAGAAGCAAGCTTACTTAACAGAACGTTACTAACATAAACTCCACCATAACCTGAAATTGCTATTTCCATTCCTTCAGTCAGTCAATCAGTCAGTCAGTCCTTTACTTGTTTTTGAAATGCTAGTCAGATGTGTTTGCAGTTACCAATAAGTAGTACATGTACATCACAATCTAGGGTTTCATCTGTTTTGTCTCAGTTAACCATCAAATACAATATATTTTCCAAAAAATATCGACAGTGGGTTGAACATAAAATGATTTTTAAAGTTCTGTTCTATTAAAGTATCCAACTTTTACCTAAATAAGTCCAACACTTTTAGGTACCAGTGAATTCATCATTGTTTATGCCTTTCAATAAACAATGAGATAACTTGTAGACTTTTAGCTGACCATGATATATGCCCAGTGTGACGCTATCTGTGGTTAGTACAGGTGACTGATTCCTCTGGGTATGGTTAGGTAGGTCACTAACAAGGCTGGATAATCGACAGACCATTACATAATGAGGTTACTATCAAGGAGCTCAAACTTAACAAACCATACAGTCTAGTGTGAGAGATAATTTAATAGTTTTATCTTTGTATTTTTGTAGGTTATGATCTACGGTGATTTTGAATGTCAAGCGTGGGACCAAAATAGTGATTATAAGGCTTTGTTTTATTTTAGTTGAAGGTTCATATCAACAAGCCCTCGCAAGATAGCTTTTTCTTTAGTATTTTCTTATAACATAACACTTCAAGTTGGCAGACATTAGTATTTGTATATTACATGACATTGAAAATTCGCAGATGTATTTTCATGTTACATATTTTGGGACAACCTAGATACTTTGCACATGTTTAAAAAAACTTTATTACATATAAAATCAGAGTGCTTCTGCTGGTAGTTTAAACACACCATACTGCAGTAACTTATTGATTGACAATATTTTTGTATGACTTTAACGCAATATTGACTGGTTACAAGGATTTCTGATGAGCTTTTTCAGTGATTATGACTCTAAATTGCCGATGTCAGTATTGATTTTTATAACAGGTCTTGAGTCATTTTTCACATAATCGGGTGCAAACAGAGAGATTTAAAACGAAGTCTTTGTAAATATTTTGTTCTTTGTTGGCTTTGAATTGTTTAACAAGCTAATCAATTAATCAATTTGTGGGTTCACTGATTAGGGTGGAAATACCTATTAGATACAGGATCAAGTGTAGAAAATGTTAGATGCCCTTTTAAGTTGCCCAGAGAATAGCTGTGTTAGCTCATTCAAAAAGTCAATTTGTCACATGAATTGTTAATTTTGTTTTGACGTCAGACTTTACAGAGACTTTGAAAATGCATTGTAAATGATCCAAAATATGGTGTCCAGGAATTGGTAACATCTAGAAAACCTTGGTGTGCAAGTCTGTTTAAGTTTTTTTAAACTCTAAGTCACAAACACCATTATTGAAGTTTTTACATCCTCGTGTGTGCTTTTGAATCAAGAGGTTGATAGAAGTTATATTTCTTTCCATGTATATTTTCAGGACATTCCATCTGTAGGCTATGACAGATGGTATCAGTTAGAGGGGCGTACAGCCAAGTCTAGTGTCGACGGTCAAATCAAACTTAGACTGGTCCTGGCCACGAGAGAGGATCGAGGTATACCTGAGGATGATAACTGGACTGATGTACGACAACATGAAGACCTGATGTGTCTCTTTGTAGAACATGAAGTAACAAAATGCAAGGTAGGGTGGTAAAATGATGTCTTAGAAAAAAAGTATAAAAGATATACTGATTTTAAGAGAAAAAAACTCCAGCTTTTCTATTGACGATTCTTCTTAATGTTTTGTTTTGCTTTTTTGTCATGAATTATGTATGTTTTACCCAAAAGTTCTCACATGGGAATTCTTTGCTGTTAGTGTTAAAATGAAGAAAAATGAAGAACCGCCTGTGTTAGGAAAGTGAACAAACATGATGTAAGAAATTGGGGATTTTCCTGTTGTTTATCATTTAAGCAGTAGTTTATATGAAAGTAGATCAACAAAACTCCCTGGAAAAGTGAACAATTCAAGGACTCATGTGATGGAAGTTCTTGGTATGAAATTTTAAATTATTCAAGCTAAATCCCAGCTTTTCCTTTTCCTCTCCAATTTTTAACACTTTTTGTAAGTAAATTTCACACGGAAGAAAGTATTATTTGCGCTAATAAGACATCATTGGAGTATTGGGTACATACATTTTTAGTTTCGGCCAAAAGGCAAAAAGCTTGATAATGGAGATAAGAAAAAATGTCTAATTGTTTTCTTTTAGTCCTGATATTCTCTTGCACACAGACACACACAATTCTACACTTCTGCTGCTAAGTTTACCATCTTTGAATTCTTATTGCTTCTAGATTCCTAGTAAAAAAAATTAAGTGTATGATGATGTGATATTTCCAAGTGTAGATGCATTTCAATATAATTTAACACAAAAAGCAACAACAATAAAACACAAAAAGAAAAAAAGAAAAACTATTCACATATTAAAAACTTAAAAAGCTATATTTAAATATACTTGCAATGTTCACTTTTATCTTAAGAATTAACGTCTGTTCAAAATGTATTACATTCAAATAAAACAAAAATTGAATTTTGTTTAAAGTACATAACTTAAAGTTACTTTTAATACGTGATCTTTGATACCATATGTTTTGCTATCTAAAAAAACAACATTAATTTTTGCAAGGTAATAATGTACTTTTAAGTTTCTCATGTTCTCAGTCACTGTCTGCTGTTTATGATGTGCAGACAGCTGTGTTAATGCCAGATGTAATTTTTAAAGTATCTTCTATTCTGCACACTAAAGTACACGTGATAAGCTGGTGAAATATGGGTCTAAATGACAAGTCTGTACATATTATTTACTAAAACAAAGCTTTCTGTCCCATTTATTTTCTTATATTGATATCTATGTGCCCCAGACAGTGTAAGACTACAATAAGTCAGAGGGTTTATTTATGGGGTCTGTAACACAAAAGGGCGCTTCAGTTTGGTGCAATATCATTTATCCGTAACCACAAGGGAAAAAAACTCACAAAAATAGAAGAGACAAATCTGGATTATACCATATTAAATTAAACAAAATACATTCAACCTTGATTACAGTTAATGGGGGCTGTATCCAAGCTGCTTATAGAAACCCTAACAATGTTTATCTATTTGTTTAAGTCTTTCATAAACTTTGGATTATTTTCTAAACAATTCTTCCAAACAATGATCCCACGGAAAATGTTGACGTCTCTATGGTAGATCTCTTTTGGGACATCTGGTCTATATTCTATATTTATTGAGCTGTGTATTGCTTTCCACTTCCAAAGATCTTTGTCCTATGAACTGGTGTTCTGTTACCATTTTTAGTACAAGTGCAAAAGGTTGTTAGCTTATTCTTTATACAATAGCACTTAGATTCTTTGTTTTTCACTTCTTGATTTCTTTCCATGCAGTCACAGGTCTTCTTAAAGCCCAATAATAGCAGTTGTATTTGATCGGATTAGAGTTAAGAAGTTTGGGGACTTTTTCAGGAAATCCCTATTTAATTGTTTTCTTGGTTGGAGGTCAACACAGGCTCAGGTTTAGGATTAGACTTAAGTGGGTTGTGTTATCTTTGTTTCTGTGACAGGCTCATGAGCGATGCTTACTATTCATGTCATGGCTAGAACAAATAGAACTGAAATTTAGCTTTCAAGTACAGTTTTGACATATATAGGGCAGAAGAATGAATAATGTCATATTTAAGGCTGCTGTTTGGGTTTTATGTCATATCAACACACATATGTTATATTAAATCTAAAAGAACTGTTCTATACTATAGGCAGGGTAAAACTTGTCATAGTTTGGCTGTATAACTGAGAGATTCTATCTCAATCAGTGCATATACATGTTATAGTATACCTCTGATAACAAACAAATACTCCTGATAACTGTTCCCACTAAACCAATGGTGCTATATTGAAATCTTTGGTATTCATGGTTAAACCTCCTGTAGTATTACAATATTTTGTAAAAAGAAACTTAATTTAGTTATGCCTTTGGTTTGAAGTATTCTTACAAAGTTACATTACCATGTGCCTATGTATTCATTCGCAGACAAGAATGGCTATATAATTATAATATTAAAGCTAACCATAGGTATGACATACCAGAATGCATTTTGTTGTCAATGTTTCAAATGATATTGCTTCAATCAATATCTTATCATGTTGTTTGGCTTCCATGGTTACAGGAGGGTTCGTACAGATGGAAAGGAGAGTTACCACAGGCTGCTCAAACTATCCTACATCAGCATGCCATACAAGGTGATGTGACTCCAGTACAACAGGCTGTATGGTACGTGCTTCTCGTTCTCACGGTTTGATCCATAATCTTCTTACATAGGTTGCAATTACCAAGCCACGATAACACAAACAAATAAGCACAATTTGATTTTACCACAGAAATGTAATTAGCATTTTTTTTACTTTTCTAACATGATCGTATTTTGTCTATATAGACAATGAACAAAAATACCATTGTTAATTAGCTGATATACCATGGTACTACTTTTTGGCACGGACCTATAATACTAGGTTTATGGCTATTCTGATTCAGCAAGAGTAAACCTGTTATCTGCATGCACTAAAAATAACAAACAGTTTTACCTTTTTAATTCGTTGTTGATCATGTTAGAATCAAAATAAAATATGAAATACCATCATATATCGGCTCATTAACAATTTTTTGTCGCTAATGCTTGTTATTAACCACTTAGGGCTGCGTGGGCAAAACATGAAAAATCAAAGCGCTGCAGGCTCTAGTATTCGCTGCCTGTTGGATAATTCAGTTGATGTTTGAAGTGATTGCTAACATAGCCAACAGAGCCCTGCAAGCCTCTTTCTTGTCATACTTTAATACGCCCTGCTGTGCAACACCTTACTTTGTGTACTTTGTGCAATGAAGCGAGATTCCAAGTTGCAGTAGTACATGTATATGTTAACTCTGTACAGTCTGCTATCTAGTTAATACAAAAACCATCATCAACAATATCATACTTTTATCTCAGTCGCTGGATGGCATACAGCAGGAAGCACCTAGAACATCCCCTTGACTACCAGCTTCTACTTGGCCATCTACATGAATTGGACAAAATATGGGAACCAACATCACTCTCTAGGGAGGAGGTAAAATGATCACACAAGTTTCTCATCTGATAGTTATTGTCCGCTGTTTATGTTGTGAACACAGCTGTGCTTTCATTTTTAAAATATATGTTGCTTCAAATGTTAACAATCAATGTAGTTTTGTTTTCATATTCTTTTTGTTTTCTTGCTCAAGTCTACTTTGTTTCTGTGACTTGATTTCATACTGCAATTTAAAGATACATTTAATCAGAATACCAATCGTTCATAATTGTCTTTGTAATCACAATTGACTTTTGATGTTAACATATTCTTCAGTTTTGCTTGATAAAAAATACATGTATTACCAGTAGTAAACTTTTGCTCCCCAATTCATCTGTCACAAACTATATGAATTTGAATCTTTGCAAGTATGAATCTGAATGATCATTTAAATGTTTGCATTTATTTTCCACCAGCTGCGTCTGTTTGCTTTGGTAAGACTGTATACCTAACACTGGGCAGTTTACTTACAGCTCCTGTGCACATGTTTTATATTTGAACTTAAATAAAAGCACTTTTTTTCCCTATTTGCACATTTTTTAAACTTTAATTGGGCTTAAGTAAGCAACACTCCAGATTGTGCTCACATCTTCTATTGCTGAAAGATTAGTTTGCTTGTACATTGAATCTGCAATTTTAAATCACATACTACAATGATTGAAAAGTGTTGTTACATATACAATGTATGACAAAGAGCTTTCTCAAAATCTCAAACGGAATAACAAATGTCTGTAATGAGCATGTTTTAATGTAGTCGGAAAAATATCAGAAGAGAAAAAGAATTAATTTGTAAACCTTTTTTTTATTGTTTTGCTTATAACCTTTGCACATATATTGCATGGTCACTTGTTAGGATAAAGTATCACATATGGTAAGTTAATCCAAAAGTAGTGGCTCTTAGTGCTATATGGCTACCTTCCCTAGTTGCACTTATGCCATTTGGCAAACGCAACATTTAACTAAACATACCCTTTCATCTCTTTTAACATTTACTAGATAACGTTTTAGTGACCCATGGTAATTATTTAGCTAGGTTACTTTGAAGTGAATGTAAAGTTATTGTCAAAGCTAGCCTTGCTGTTGTTGTTTCTGCTGTAATCATTTCAAACGCTATAATGTTTGTAGCTATAAGTTGACATTCCAATGTAAAAAATATATTATAATCAGTCAACTTTTGAATAATTGATATATAGTCTAATAGTTATCTAGTTATGCTTTATATTTGCTTGTTGGTGTATGGGATAGCAGCCTCTTTCTCTAACACTTTCATACTAACTTGGATTATACAATATCAATCGTTGGGGGGTTTTAGCGACAAAACTAAAAGAGTGCATTTGGGTTGAAATAATTAAATTAAACATTATGTCTGAACAGATAGCTGACATGTTTGGGATTACTTGACCTTTACAAATGACACTTAAAATGCTTTAATAAAGGAAGGTGTTCAATTGTTAGGAGAATGGTAAGAGAACATTTTGTCTACTGGCGACACCACAGAAATGTCAATGTACTATCAAGCGTAACTTTTAAGGAGCTGTAAATCAGTGAAGAGTAAGAAAACATCAATTCTTTCCTGTCTGAGTTTGTGTTCTCACAATTTAAAATGTTGGGGTCCTATTTAATTATATATCAAAAGGCGAAGGCAAGAGGATTTTAAGTGCTATTGAATATAGAAACAGATAGAACACTTAATATAGAAACAGATAGAACACTTAATATGAAACCAGATAGAACAGTTAATATAGAACCAGATAGAATACTTAATGTAGAACCAGATTGAACAGTTAATATAGAACTGGATAGAACACTTAATATAGAACCAGATAGAATACTTAATGTAGAACCAGATAGAACAGTTAAT
>ENA-OREC01001274-OREC01001274.1-marine-metagenome-genome-assembly--contig:-NODE-1274-length-12451-cov-13.246485_pt1 | contig 12451 bp, 4 predicted proteins | sample MGYA00248626_ERZ508543 | MGnify/ENA primary metagenome ERZ508543 (study PRJEB26211, sample SAMN05518279) | marine metagenome | isolation source: Puget Sound, Washington, USA | host: Bankia setacea... | reverse complement strand
TCGTGACTGGAGTTCCGACGTGTGCTCTTCCGATCTGCCTCTCATTCCTTCGTGCACATTCCGAAGCTAAGAATTCCTCCATCTCATTCATGTTTTAAATACCTCTTATCGCACACAGACATTAACATATTTCCCCCACATGTAGCCCCTATAACTGATAAGCCAAGCCTACTGCATGACTGGGTAAAACTGTTTACACATGCATGACTCATCGACTCTTCATCGCGTACCATTTAAGGAATTCCAAGATGGCCGCCATCACCTGACTAGCCATTGGAACTAAGGAAACCAAGGTGGCGGAAACCGACGGTTCAAATATGTACATAAGCACCGAAATACACATTCTTTTGTAATGTTGTTATACTTATTAGTCAGCGTTATTCATTTTTGTGTGCACGTGCGTTTTTATGTAAGAGATTCTTGTTCGTTGAGAACTAGAGAAACTAGAAAATCGTTTGTACATGTACACCGGTTAATAAAACACATGGTTTGAATAGTGTATATCAGAAAATAATAGTCCAGAAAATGTACAAATATATGTGCACGTGTCTTTTGTAGTTTAGCCCTATTTTGTTCTACAAACTAGTTTTTGTTCATATTTTGGTCAGATATAATTTGTCGTCTTGTTCGCTGAGATATAATTGGTTAAACTACTTAGAACTTGATTAGAAGAGAATACTTAGTAAAAACCTCCCCGAAACATTTTGGTAGTATGCTGTTTGCCTTGGTACTGATGCATGCTTTAAATACTTACACAGATAGATGTATGCATTTAGCTAGCTTAGTTACTAGTTTGCTTGAATGTGCCAGTTACAAACAGTTAAGAGTCTATAACGCGCTAGTCAGTTAATACTCTATTACAACCAGTTAGTAAAGACTTAACCAGTTACAAGATATTTTTTTATTTGAGTACTTATATCTCACAGTTTTTGTGATAAAGTTATAAAGTATAAAGTATTGTACCTGATGTCTGGGTCGGCCAACAATGGATGGGAAGACGGCTCTTGGGGCATCGTCTCCGGCGAAACCGGCCTTGCACATACCGGATCCATTATCCACAACAAGAGCAGCAACTTCGTCGTCACACATATTTGTTTATTTGTAATATCCGGATTATCACAGATGAGATTGGTACAGGTTCTTTACTGCTCAGAGTTTGCAGAGATACTGACGATCGGCACTCGTTTCTCACCGCTTATAACAGCGTGTGAACTCAGTTCCTAGAAAATTTGCCTCTCTCTAAGAACGCTGTCCTTATTTTGGTAACCCGTAGTATCTGCATTAGGCGGAGCGCTCACACAGGTAGGCCAGTGAGCATGACGTAGTGGAATACATTCCTGCTACATGTATACTTATGGCATAGGAGATGATTCTTGTTGACAGAATAGCAACATTCCAACATAGCATGAACAGATTGAGAAATTGTTTTGAGATTACGCTTGATGTTGGTTTTGCATAAATCATGATTTTTTTGTTCACAGTTGGTACATGTACTTTCTAAAGTTATACAGTATATACTGTTGTGAGTGGAATATATAGATGGTATTAGCTTCTCTAACTTGGGAGATCAATAAAATGGGCACAGTTTTGAACATCTGAAACTGTATATGATGATTTCTACAAAGAGTTGAAACTATTTCATAATGATATAATTGTAAACTGTACACCAATACACTGACAACTGGCCATTTGTCACAAAAGGGGTCAACATCTAGCAATCCAGGGCAATAAGTTGGCAATAGATTTTCCATTATATTTATTTATAGTAAAAATCAGTTACGGGCCATAACCTAGTAAAATCTGATCCCAGAAAAAAAATACTTTGTTTCTTGTACAATTACACATAAAGGTCTACCATCCATAAAGGATTGGTCATAATCCCTGTATTAGTGAGTATACACTTTGTGTTAGGTGCATAAACAAATACAAACAATGCTAGCATACATACTATTAAGAGTAACTAGAGAACCATCTGAAAATCAAAAGTGTTGTAAATAAAGTTATATAGTATTTCTCTCTTGTTACATAGCTGTGTGAGTGTAGTCTGGCTATAACAGAGTGTTCAACATACACAGGCAAGTGAGTTCAGGAAGTTGTCATCGACAACCATGTTATAAGTCCAAATTTACTGCCTAAGTTTAAAGAAGTGTAGTGATCTTTTTCATAAGACATGATGTTGATTTTAAACTGTTGAATACGATACTGAAGCAAACTCCCAACTCAACACTCTGAACAATGTGTAATATTTATTGTGTATTTTAAATATACCAAATTCCGCATATGTGTATACAATCATGTCTGTAATAAAATGGCATCAGCAAATAAAGTCAACTTCCAAAACTATTTCTGATATATAGCACTGAAGGCACGTTGGTAGCAAAGTCAATTTCATGAAATATTAGAAAAGTCAGTATCGGGTGTGACCAACGTGCGCATTTATCACAGCTAAACAACGAATATAACACCCAAACTGTATTTTATTTACTCATACGTTTCAGACACCTGTTTATCATTCTGTTTGGTATTTTAACCATTACAATTTAATTAATTTTATTCGCGCTAGTTGTCTGTGCATGCTGTCTTTTGCAAAATGGCTGTTGACGTAATACCAGTACAATATCTGTTAATTACATACAGGCGCTATTATGCGTATTTAAGTAATGTCGCAAGTGGATTAGATGCATATTCATCATTACACATTGTTGGTGATATTTCTCCCACAATCTTGATATGGTAGAGATTGAAAAATGCCAACTACGGGACACCCGTCTCAACGTCCAAAGTCCTTTGCTCGTCAGCGTATGTCAACATCAAAATTTGTTATTTTTAAAGACTAAATAAAAAAAAAACATGGTTGCATTGTCTAATGACAACCAATGGACAGTTGAATGACACACGTGGTTACCATATAAAACCAACCAATTCCACGTGCAACATGATTTCCTGTTTTCATCTAAAAGGCCCGTGCTCGTCCGTGCGTGCCAAATTTTAATTATTGTCAAAAAGTGTAATCAATGAAAATTATTTTGATAACTATAAAAACAAAATAAAATGTACGTCAAAATCCGTGTTGCGTTGGGAGTTTGCTTGTTGCGTTGGGAGTTTGCTTGTTGCGTTGGGAGTTTGCTTGTTGTGTTGGGAGTTTGCTTGAGTATATATATATAACACTCTTTGCTACCTTTAATTCAACACTGACCATTTCGCTTTACTATCCTACACATTATGTTTCAATTAATAGTGTTTTGTCTGTTATCGTGATAATCAATATATTGCAGATCTATATCACCTCCCGTGTACACATTGTTGGAATCTTTTACCACATGGCTTATTTCCTCTGAAAGGAATGCTTCTTTGTTTACATGTGGTCGTCTGTAACAAACAAGTACTAATTCTCTCCAGATACATGTATTATCGTTTTCTCCTTGTTCCTCTGTTGTAGTGACGGATAGAGAGAGGTAGATATAGCGTTTGGAACTTTAAATACTTCATGGTGCATATATCGAACATTTAATTAGCACGTTGATGTTTTGATTAAAGTAATGGATTTTGATTTATTAAACTTGAATGAGTTATATCTATGTATGTATGTTGACTATACGTGAGCTCATTTCCTAAAACAGTTCAACCATAGATGACAGAGTGAATATAACTAGGAATAGTTCGTCCAAATGTAGCACGGCTAATTGGAGTTCAACACACAGCATGTACAGACGATATACACGCGTTACAACCGCGGTACTGCCTTCCATTACACTGTATACGTACCGTGGGAACATTGCCTTTCATGGATATACGGGAGAGACAACTCTTCGTCCAATCAAATCGCACGTAACAATTAAATACTCTCCAAGGCCGCCATTTTAAAAGGTAAACCAAACTTTTTGATATAATACACGAGGTATTGGCTAGATATCTGTAGGGGTTCTTTGCGGAACTGATGCAACTGACTGATTGTTCATGATTATGCGATGGCCGCTAGGTTGGGGTAGTGCGGGTATACCTTGCATGTGTGGGTTATCAATACACTCGGAACTTGCATAATTATTCATTACCACCCAATGATTATAATCTACTTACATATTTGTTCCACTACAACATACTCTTTTAGGTAATTTAGTTATTAGTTATAGTTGAGAAACCACAGCATATATACTCCAGCTATTTCCCTCTAGTCATCACACCTATCAATAACCGTTTTATTGATAGCGTACTTAGTTCACGGCGACTTGCTAGTATTACCGCCCTAGCACGATATACCGATATACAACCACAGCTGGAGCCGTTAACTCGTTCAGCGCATGATAACATCGTGTGTGCGTGTATTACATAATCTGCAGGTAAATGGCATTAAATGAATTCATATGTAGATACTTATATATAAATCATGTAGTATATCATATGCATATTAATTTGCATTTTGGTTGAAGTTAGAACTTACATGCAGTTGTTCTGTGTTCTGTTCTTTATAACGATATATTTATAATATAATTTAATACATGTTCGTTTATATTGCTGTTTATGTTACGTAATTATTCAATTATAGGTACTGTATCTTTACTTGTATACGTTTGGACGGTTTATGATAATTACAGGCATGTCTTTACTTTGATTTTTTGACGTCATGGTGCTTTAACAAACGTCTGCTAGAATGCAGATATTGTGTTCTTGGCCAAAAAAACAGCTGTTTGACAAGGTAGCCATGTGACAATACCGCCTCAATGTGGCCTTTGACGTCGACGGTGATGGTGTATGGCTGTGGGATGGGGGCTAGATGATCTTCTTAGTTCCCAGAAGAGTGCCGGCTCGTGAGTAATATAGTTAACAGGGAATCAATAGGTGGTACCACATTAGCAGCACCCACCCATGTTATATAGCTAAGGCATTTTGCTCGTTACGTTTCGACACATTAGTACAGCTAGTGACCTGGGATATCAACATACTTTAACATGAACTGTTTTACATATGGATATAAGTGTTTAAACTATCGCCATTTAAATGTATTTATTTTAATTTATTCGGATTGCTCAGTTACACTTTAAACCATTTATGAAATATATGATACGTATTGGTTTATACATTATCCTAAACGATGTACATGATTTATATAATTTGTTTTAAAACTTTGTTGTTGATATGAGATGACAAGGCACACACTGACTGCTCAAACTCTACTGCTTGTATATCGCAGGCATAACTCTGCGTATAGAGTCAGTGCATTAGTGACGTACAGCTGGATAACGGACACCTTAAATACTACTATTCAGATGTTAGAATGGGGTAATAATCCTGTTTACCTCATTTGATATGCCTTACAGAGTTGTCCTTCGTGTATTTTTATCATACAATCAGCAGTTTTCTTTAGTCCATTATTTATGTAACCGTTTGCCACAGGGGTTTCTGTAGTGAAGATTGTTCGAGTAATCCTTTGTTAATAATATGGACCAGGAGTAAACTATGCTTATCAGTGTGATTTTCTCTGGTTTGGTTTACCTTTAATCACGTTAGATGGCACATATAAGGGTGGTGTATTCTGCTCCTACTAGTGCACGCTTTAGAAATGGCACATGTGTCGTATGTTTTCTCTCACACAAAACGAAACGAAGTAAGTAAACAAAGATAAAAGACAATGCACTTATTTTAATTTAATTGAGAAAAAAAGTAACAGCAATCACGTGCACGCAAATGAGTAACTATATAAAGATGTTAATTATATTATATCTAGCAAAACAACATAAAAGCACGCTCTTAAACTGATTATATTTTAATTACTATGCTTAAAGAACTGACTCATTCACAATTAAGATAATTAATGTTATTAATTAATGCAAGTCACCATCTATGGCTCACAAACGATGCACCCATTATGTTGGTTCCTTTATAACACATATATCATACTAATCTTATACAGACACAGTTCTGTAGTGTTTCACTCATTTGCTTGTGCGTCTGATCTAAACAATCGTATTTGAAAAAAACAATATTAGTAGATATGATTCCAAACACGCCATTTATCCTTTATAAAAGTACGGCCTAAATGTTCTCTTTTTATCTTACTAAGCTTCATTCAGCGCTGCAATTATCAAGTTAGCCTTTAACCTAAACCTACAATGCACCAACTAAGGCTTATGTTATACATGTAAAGCGTAATATTTGAAAGAAAACAAAATACTATCAGACGTAGCTTTAATGTATAAGAACATTAAAAACAGAGTGAAGATGCAGGTTCGATTTATAATTTACAGAAGGATGGAATGTATTCTTGGAATATGTACGATAATTATATGTTAGTACTTGTCACATCAAGTTTGTAGTTTTACTATATTTAAAAGTTAAGTAATGCATGATGTTATTTGTATTGATATGTTGACTGCCATCTGGAATATAAATAGTTAAGCCAGTTTCAGGTTATATCACTGACCCGTGACATTCAACAAAGAGTATAATTTACGAATTCATGAGACCTGACACAATGTCAGACTGTTGCTAGTGTGCGTGCCACAGTATATAATACATTGACATGGACGTACAGTATTATACAAAAACAATAACTTTGTCTACATAATCTTCCCAGATTTTGTTTAGCACGGACACATTTGTCAAAATGCAGTTGATTAAAAACGTTACCACACGATACACATGTAACCAAGGCGACATGTAACACATTAGGTGACAATTCAATTAACATATACAATTACATTCAACATGTGCTTAGAAAGGGCGATGTCATGTTATCCTCACTTGAATGAAAACACATCTTTATAACAACGAAACGGAAAAAAACACACTAACACTTCTTATTGAGACTATACAATTTAGTAGTTTATACAATCTAATAAATAGGTTGTTGTGGATTATGTATAACAGAAGTGAACAAAATCACGTCAAGGTGTAGATCAGTGTGCATGCTTGTTACCAGGCGATGGAATTCATTTTGTCGAACAAAAGATGTAAGAAATATTATGTTTCAATTAAAAATGATGTCCCAAAATCAAAACATGACTTCATAAAAAGAGTGTATCATGAAATGTTTAATCAGTTTATTGTCTACTTAAAGAAGGACACACTCGTAGAATGATCATACCCGGGTAAAAACTGTGTTGTAGTTATGTACACGCGTACTTGAATATGATACATTTTGACCTAAGTCTTTATCTATGACAAGGAGGGTACCTTTAAAAACATATATCAGTAAATCAATATTCAATTTACTCTCAGCGACTTGTTCCTGTAGCCCAACTCTTTTAAAAATGGCTGCTGCAGTTTCCAGATCAAATGTTTGATGCAAGTGTATACATACGATTCTATTATATATCGTAAAAGGTTTGTATTATATACTGCAGCAAAAGGTCGAGGTTCATAATTGGTTTTATGAATTATCGGAGTCTCCTTCGTTAATATCAAATAGACTTGGTTCATATGGAGCGTGTGGAGGAGCGAGCTCGTCCTGTGTAAGGAAGGTCTTCACTGTGGACCCTGTGCTCACGTGGCTGTTGCTGGGTTCAAGCACGTTCTTCTGAAGGGAACGTGGATGGACGCACACTGGCACAATCAGCTCATGAGCTACAAAAGCAACAGTATATATATATAGCCTAACTTACATGACGACGTGGTGTTTTAGTCAGGAGTTCTGATATCTATAATGTTTTAAAACAAACACGATGAACGTATAACCCATAACGATTCAACTGACTCAGTTGATATCCCCTCGAAAGTAAAGCAGCATACTGTTTATCAAACGAGAAACTTTTCAGACTCGATTAGTTGACCCAATGGTGATCATATGCCTGTGGTATCATTGTAGTACGTAGCGGGCTGAAACATTAACCAGCTAAACTGTTGAGTGGTGAATGGAGAAACCTATATTTTCCCTAAACTTACGTCCAGGGCGGTATCCATTGTAGCAGTTGTGTGCTGTACATCTGTGTGTATAACGTCGACGACCGTCGTTTTTCTTGCGTTTTAAGGGTGGAAGGATTTCCAGCGGTTCAGAAAGGTGTTGCATGCATTTATAGCAGTTAGCTTTACTCTTTCCTCCAAGGCCATGTCCCAACATACTTACGTCCATCGCCCCGAATGCACTTAAACATAAATCAATTTAAATTCATCGTTGAGCTATGTGTTAATAATGATCCTGTTCTGAATCACACAAATACATTTGAAATACATCGTGAATCACTTCATCGTGAAAATGTTTCAAATGGAATAACTAAAATATTGTTAAACTTGAACATTGAAATAGCTACATTGAAATAGCTACATTGATATGTTACATTGAAATAGCTACATTGAAATAGCTACATTGATATGTTACATTGAAATAGCTACATTGAAATAGCTACATTGAAATAGCTACATTGGTGTTACATTGAAATAGCTACATTGATATGTTACATTGAAATAGCTACATTGAAATAGCTACATTGATATGTTACATTGAAATAGCTACATTGAAATAGCTACATTGATATGTTACATTGTAAGAGACAAATGAGATATTTTTATTATCTGTTTCATTTTGACTGTATCGAACCATCAGGAATGTGTTTGGATTACTACTAATATCCCGAGCATGTAACAAACCACACTTACTGGAACTCGTTACCACAGACACAGATGAATTTCGCCCAGCCCCATTCTTTCTCCCGTGGTATAGGATCGTATCTTCGTCTTCCCTTACAGAGATAACACCGTGCCACCTTGCAATAAGAAATAGGTTGTGTTATGTAACGTTATATAATATGCACGTGTGTATCCTCTGTGGGATATGTGTATTACTATATGTTGTCACTCTTCTTCTTAGTCGACATACAACGTCTGGGTTCTCCTTTCGTCACTGTGAGCTTGTAGTTAAACCAAACACACAAGACTGTTAAGTATCACACACATTTAATGTTGATGTGAAACGACGAAAACCATCCAAATATGTGGAACTGAATGTTTCGCTTTCGCTTGTTTCCCCATCTACGCTGTGCTTGATGTGATAGTGGTTAAACAAACCATTCACTAAATGGAGATAAACGTAAAACAGAAGTTTTCCAGTGATAGATATAACAATGGAGACTCTCTCTGAAAATAGCGGGCTCAACATATGCTCTGAATGAAGCAAACGAATATAAACAACCCCAAAGATGACCAGTGCAAAGAACGGTTAAAACCCACTAATTTGCACATGGTTACATATGCTTGTATGAGGTAATATTTCATCTATACATAAACACATATTCTGTCCTCATTGGCATACTGTGGTTACCATTTCACTTACTGTACAGAACCGATCAATCAAGTAAGGTTTCGTGTTAAAGTTATTGTGTTAAATTGTATGTGTTTATATATGTAAGAAAAAGTCACAATTGGGGGAAAATAAGTTTAACACATTACTATTAAAATACTCATCAATTGTCATTTTGTATCATGTATATTTTATTCAATCTTCCATGAGTTTATTACGACATGCTGACTATGGGGCAGAATGTATGACACAATTCTCTAGTTTAGCATTTAATTTGATATAGTAATAGCCTACATGAAGGTTATATATATTTACATTTATACGATTATTGCACGCATTACTAGCTTACAGGTTTGCGTTTGGGCACCTTCCTCCACCACATCTTGTCACAACCAGAACATGCAAACTGTCTAAACTCAGCTCCAACCTCGTTCCTAGTAGCAAGATCCCTTAACACGTTGTTCCGTCGGACGTACGTCACCACTGTCCACTGTAAGCAATCACACACTATAATATCAAACAGTTATAGTACGTACAACAACAGGGTTCCCACAAAGATGGCAAAATAAAATTCCCTGACTTTTCACTGACTTTTCCCTGACTAAATTCAATTTTCCCTGACCAATTCACATGCTTAAAACCACACATACAGGTCATATATGAGCATGGAATGTATGTAAGATGTTGGCCTCCTTTTTTCCCTATAGCCATCCCTTACCTCCTTGTACTAATTCAAAAAATATTATGTTTATTATTTTTTTCTTTTTTGTGTGTAATATCCCTCTTCATCCTCAGTATTATCTAAAAGAATCACAGGTTCAATTAGTATTGTAAAAAGGCCAATGAAATGTTTATATCTACTGGTAGTATAAAACAAGACAAACAATCAAATTAAGAAAACAAATCCACTGTCTTTAATTGTATTTGTTTTCTCTGAATGATTTTTAAATGGATTCAACACAAAAAACTTTAAAGGTCATTTCTGTAAAAGCTATTACATACTGATACTAATACGTAGGAATGAATTAAGAGAATCATTCACCAAGCGACTTAAAATTGAAATTATGGTATCCAAAGGATAATATATGCTCAAAAGAACGTTTTACTGGTTAATAAGGTACAAAATGTGTTTATATATTAATACTGACAGCAATAATACAACATGGAAGAAACTGCCTCTTAGCCTTTTGTCACTAAATGAGAGTAGTTGTACGACCAATGCCACTTCACCATAAAATTCCCAAACTTTTCCCTGACTTTTGCCAAAAAATTATATTTCCCTGACTAATTTCGAAATTCCATGACTTTTCTCTGACCTTGAAAAAACACCTTTTCCCATGACCGTGGAAACCCTGAACAACACGACCTCTGTTCAAAACTGGCACTATGTACGATTACAGTGGTATACTAAATATATATATATATATATATATATATCAGACGTAATAATCAACGCTGCACTGCTTGTATGATAATGAAGCCATTAACTGGAAAGACCGTCTGGCTACTTTATACCGGTATACTAGACTACACCATACTATACAACGCACTACGTAATGGATACACACATGTTCTTAGTTATCAGATAGGTTTGAGCAGGTTCTAGAACTTGATACCATTTGCTGTGAGACACATTTGTACTACTTACACCGTGATCAGCCAGTACAGCTTGGACCTGTCCAGGCTGAGCTGTAATACATAGCAAAACTATGATAAGTTATGTACGTTATATAACTCATAAACCAACCTTGATTCTTAGTTTTAAGTTCAAGTGTATTGTTTATACAGTCGAAATATGCTTACAAACATAAATACACTTAAGAATTTCTAATTGGCCACTATATAAAATATGATATTGTGCAATATATTCAATCAATTTACATAAATTAGGAATAAATTGTAGTAAACTTATATTTGGTTATTTGTACTTTCTCCAAAAACTTTTCCTAATATATGATAAAAACTAGGTGGCCAATTAGAAGTTCGTTTAAGTGTTCATTAAATTTAAATACACATATAAGTCGTAGTTAGTATAAAGTATAACTTTAACAAATATGTATTTATTACACATACATATATTATATAACGCCATGTATTTGTAGTTTATGAAACACGTTTCGGAAATGTTATAATGCTCACCAATGATTCGCCTGATACTTTGTCATAAAAATGTACATAGCAATGTTAACATGTAGTTTGTTTATATGATATTTTACCCGCTCCTATTGCAAACCGAACAAAGCAACAACACGAGCTTTGTGTGTATATAATACCTTCCATGACAAATGTTACTGCAGCAGATAAATCATGTTTGTGATGCACCATCAACGCTTTACTCTCACGATCGTCAAAGCGTCCTTGAAACAACTCACGTAATCGCCGAATCTGAAACAATTATTAAACTTGAATTAGTTAGCTTTTACATGTACACGTAGAAGGGTGGTATTCCAAACGACTATGTTCAACAAGTGTGTCTTTCTTCTAAACGTTCTCTATCGCTGCTATGACTTGTCAATGATTTTACACATATTTACTTTCACGTGGATGACTAAGGTAACACGTGAGTGATGTTCATTGATACCATTCTTTATTCTATATATATAAATAGTGTGTGTCTCTACGTAAGCATCTATCTATACACCCATTAACTTGTCGGCTAAGAAGTAAACCAGTATAAATGAAAGTTAGATCCCAATCACTAATGAGATGTCTTACATTACGTATTTGTTCCCACTCCTCGCTATATTCGCTTTCTGATTCATTACCACCATCAGCATACGCCATCGTATCAGCTATAAGGTTCTGAAATAAGACCATTGCAATAAAGTATGTTCATTCATGTTTAGACATACAACACACAGTGTCTTCACAAACTTCACTCACAAATTATTGTTTTCGGTTTTCCGTTTAATACTTGATGAATATACAGTACACCTACCGTTTTCTCTTGCTCAATAGAAATGTATGTTTATAATCATAATACATTAAAGACATTCAGGTAGGTAATATGTCATTATATCTATATCTAAAGTCTGTACAAAGGCACTCAGAGTCAGTACCCAGTATACCATCTGTTCTTGTACAAAGGCACTCAGAGTCTGTACCCAGTATACCATCTGTTCTTGTACAAAGGCACTCAGAGTCTGTACCCAGTATACCATCTGTTCTTGTACAAAGGCACTCAGAGTCAGTACCCAGTATACCATCTGTTCTTGTACAAAG
>ENA-OREC01001273-OREC01001273.1-marine-metagenome-genome-assembly--contig:-NODE-1273-length-12452-cov-13.222788_pt1 | contig 12452 bp, 2 predicted proteins | sample MGYA00248626_ERZ508543 | MGnify/ENA primary metagenome ERZ508543 (study PRJEB26211, sample SAMN05518279) | marine metagenome | isolation source: Puget Sound, Washington, USA | host: Bankia setacea... | reverse complement strand
GGGGGGGGGGGGGCAAAGTGAACTTGAAAAAGAATTATCTGCATGACCCCTCCATCCAAATTATTTCATGACCCTTGAATCTTTTTTCTCAAAAGCTGGTACATCTGACACACACATGTTGGCGACTAGCAACCACATGTAGCAAATCATCCGGGCATGTAGGTATACAGTAGGGTGAAGGGTTTTAAGAGACCATGATGACACTTTAATGCTTGTTAATTCCAGGAAAAACAAAGACATAGGAATTCAGGTCCACTGTATTAAAGTTATGGTCATACAAAACTCTTGAACTGGTTTTGACTATGTTTTATTAATTGACCATAATATTTCCATTTTATTTTCTCCTAAATTCATAAAAATGTTTATCATTATTTTATATATGTCTACTGTGTTTTTAGGATTTTCCCTGAAAACGATGCAAATGGATTAATTATTTGACATAGATGGTTGTTTGAAATGCTGTAGAGTATTTAGATACTAGGACAACATGGGGGGGGGGGGAAATCTTGAGTTTTATTTGTTTATAATCTTTACTCATTAGCTAAATACAATTAATTACTGATTAACATAACTTATAAAAGTACATGTGGCTGATACTAGTTCATTCATTAATTTGAAATACAAGACCATCTAAAGCTACAACCGTAAATGCTTTAAATTCTTGAGCGATCTTTGAGAAACCATCAAACGTAAAGAAAAGCTGTTGCTGAAATTACTTCACATAAACACCAGTTCAGAAAGAGAAAATTCACATCATAAAAGCTGATCATTATATATAAACCAAAATGAAAACGTCAGATCTGTAAATGGTGTAAAATGAACCAGAACAAGAATCTGGCATTCCAGTGAATCTTGAGTCTACCTCACAAGCCTACAAGCTAGTGTCATACCTCCTGGTAATAAATTTCAAGCAAATTATGGTGGGCAAGTGTTAGCCATCTTTCCTGTGTTGTTTTTCCTGCGTTGTTTTCTGCCCCTGTCTCACACACATGTATCGTTGTAGGTAACTTGACACATCAATGATCACTGAACCCACTGTTTTTGGCAGGCCCTTTTTTTACTCCCTGCGTCAAAAATAACAAATGATAAACGCTAGGTATAATTGGTTAACGGTTTTATCACTGGGGGTGGGGGTGGGAGGGAGAAAAGTTAAAGTGGCCCCTAACGCGGGTAAGTCAAGCCTGGTTGTTCTCATTACTATGTCAAGATAGAAGTATAAACAAAACGCCAAGTGTCAAAGCGCTGGTGGAACAGGGTGCTCTCTCAGACGTGCTCACCATTGGATATCATACAAAGAATATCCCAGACCATCTACCAAACTATGAGACCTACATGAAACAAATGGGACAAACTAACAGCGCAAGATTACCTTACACATCTATTACTTAACTGTTCACTGATCAAATTAAGCAATCCAATTTGCATTTACTGTAGGTAAGACATTGAGAAAGAAATCTTGAAAAAAATTAACAAGCAAAAGGAACGTAAATATTGGGTCAATATTGGGTCGAAAGGGCGAATTGAATCTGACCACTCAAGAGTTTTTACCTTAAACTTAGAAAGCTTGACAACAATTCACTTACATTAACTACGGGATGAATGCACAACTGTTCCATCTGCTTCGTTAAAGAGGAGTAAATAGGAGTTTTAACTGCATAACGACAACATATTTTAGTTGATGTTCTTATATAACACTTTTGGATGTGCATCACAAGAATGTGTCATGATAATGTAAAGTGAACAAAAATCATAACTCCAGTTAAAGTATAACTCCAGTATGTATAACTATAGTATGTATAACTCTAGTATGTATAACTCCAGTATGTATAACACCAAATTAAGTAAAAAATCTGGAATTCAACAGTGGAGTGACAAGATATGTTTTTCAACTCATCAAAAAAAAGGTTATTTCCACACTATACACAGTCGTACCTGTCATAACCTTGTTGTTTGTACTTCAAGTAACTTGGTACACTATACATGTGTTAGTTCAGTCAGTAACGTGTCATTTTTGTAACATTTCATTCTTCATACAAAAATATTATGTAGATAAAAAAAAAAGGAATTAATTTATAAAGTACACCTCTGTTGTAGATGTTTTGGCTGGATCTTTTCTTTTAACATGTACACGGTATTATTTCATAGCACTTAGAACCCTTATAATTTCACCCTATGAGTTACTGTATAATAATAGTCATAGTTCAGTGAGTAAAACTCTTGTTTTTTTACAACCCTTTTTTCTTAATACGCAATTAATATAGTAAATATACAAAATTAATAAAAAAAAGGAAAAAGAGTAATTTAAAAGTCTAAGGTTGTTTTTTTATTCTATCTATAACAAAATCTGTCTAATATACTTTCATTGTATGTCATTGAGTACAAGATTGTTCTGGATAGACAGAGAGTGATTCGACGATACTAGTACAATACCAATTACAAATTATTTTCTATTTTGAATCTCTCAAAAAGGACAAAATTCAATTTCCAATCTTTCACGTACAATTACAAGTTGAATTAAAATTATTGGTCAATTAGATTTCCATTGAACTTCACAGGATTGTCTAATTACTGACCCACCAGGATGTTTAGTTCCGACAATTAAAGCCAATTAAAGAAGATAGGACTGTATTTACTTAAAGCTTCGATGTCAGTTATTGTATATCAAAAGATTTCAAAGATTTCTATGTAGTTACTCCAGTCTTTATCTCAATCCTTTTTGACTGTCTTGTTTTTAGTATAGTAATACAAGCAAATACCGACCTTATACTTTATCGTTATGTATGTTCGATCATATTTCTTTCTTTTTTAAATCTATTTTGTGATATGGCCCTTTTGTGTTGAGGTGAGTTTGAAACAACCTACATTAAACCTTTGGTGACTATCTTTTCAATTTACATTTGGTTTTGACGATATTTAAGGGGACTTATTTGACATTTAAATCAATCTTCCATAAGGCACTTATTTTGTTGAAGTTTGATTGTGAAATCAAGCTTGAATCTGTTCCTTGAACCAACCAGTACTAAGCAATAAGGGTAAAGTTTCTTGGGTCAAGGAAACAACGGGGCCTTTGATGGGGCTCGAACCCACGTCCTCCACATTACGAGTCAGATATGCAAACCCACTGCACCACGCCGCCCCTTCAGGATTCAGGATTTCAAGATATAGTTCTGCTTATAGGCTTCCATTTGTTCTGAAAAAGGTTTGATTAGTGACTACTGCAAAACTAATATATAACTCTAAACACAATATTTTGTTTCTTGTTTGGCGCCAATTATTTGCTTCTCAGTATAAGTTTTCTGATTTAAGACAATGGTCGGTGGAATCTGACTGATAATTCATGCTGAGGTTGGTAAAGAAACAAGAAAAATATGTAAACCTGATAAAAATCATTTGATAAACTCAGCGGAAATTCTAGTAACACATCCTATAACACTGCCAGGGTTTCACGCAATTATTAATAGGAAATAGTTAGTATAAATCAGATGAAGCTGACTAAAACTGTCTACCTATAATGTGCCACTGGGCAAAAAACCAGGTGTATAAATGATCTACCTGAGACAGCCTTTATAAATCTATTGTATGACACCTTTTTCCAAAATACATCTCCAGTCAATAAACTTATGAATCTATAATGTAAGAGCATAATATATCTCACACATATTAAAATAGTTACTTCATAGGAATAAAGATGATTCTGAAATAGTTAGCATATTACAACCACAACACAAACTTGTCCAGCAAACATGGTATAGTGAACCCTTTAACATCATCATTATACACCTGCAACTTTCGAAAGGTTGTTATTTTCTGTTTACACAATTTGTGTCTTTTATTTCCAGTTCTTGGTGGAAATGTTAGTTTGAATTTACAAGTATAGCAATAGCAAAAACAATTAATGGGCCTAACTATGCAGACTTGAATTAATATTTTGGCAAAAAAAGTATAATCAATCCAGAAACAACCAAACCTCTGAGAGAAACAATAGGCAACTGATCAGTTACATGTCCCCCTCCCCCTCCCATCCTACAGCCTTTGGGATACACATTATCTACCAAGATACAAGTATTTTCAGAGTATTTTCACCAGCAATCATTCCTCAGGCCATACCCCCAATCTGTCTGTTTCAAACACAAGAACAATACGAGACAAGATAAAAGGGCATTTGCACCCCACCAAGACTTTAGCCAAACAGTTTCCAGACATAACTAAACAGTACAAAGAAACAAACAACCTGAAAACTCATCTTTGGCTGTAAGAAGATAAACGTTAGACTGGCCATTGGAAACATGGAATCATTTCTAATTTTTCCCCGATACTTTGGAGAATTCCTACTTCAAAACAATCATTGGTCTTATTTCTGCTGCTTTGTTCAACTGAAATGCATTTGTAGATTGAACATGTTTTCCTAGATGCCCCACTGACAATATGCCATAAAAATGAACTTGACATGAAATAAGCCCTTGAACAGTGTCACTAACTCCAGGCCCTGGTTGAACAGTAAGTGTTATCTTGGTACAAAATGCTACTGTTTCTCTATTCATTAGGACTCAAACCTGCTACTTCTAGAGTGCATGCACCTGTACACTACCAAAGTTGAGCTATGCAGGTATTTCTGGGTTACCTTGACAACAAGAGTTTTAGAATTTGCTCTTCTAACAATGACAGCTCCAGAATTAATGGCAACCAAACATCAAGGAGCTAAGTATACAGTAAGGTGTTCCCTTAACCTCCCCATTAATTATCATTTATTGTCTAATAACTGTTTTGTTCCCATGGAAGCTCAGAGATATTTTGGAAGATAACATTACTTGTCAGAGTTAACAGTAATGATGCTGAGCAATAAGAGAATCTATCAGGGGCTCTTTGAAATAGTTAAAGAGAGGGGAGGGAGAGATATGAACGCTTTCAAACATTTTTATTCCTTTGAAAAGTCTTGTTTCTTTCATTTAAAATAAAAATATACATAAACCAGAGGTAGGTTTCCTTGTTGCAGAGGTTCCCTAATTAGCTAATTAACACATCAAGTATTACAGGGTCCTTGGTCTACAAGTGGATGTCATTGGCTAAGTACAAATGAAGAAAAGGGTTCAAAGCAGTCCAAGAATCCATGGAAACCTAATAGTGTCTTGTTTCTCAGGTTCTTTAGGATTAATTAAAACAAAATGGTTGGGGCTGGAAATGAAAACAAACACACAAGGTCTAAAGATGGTGAAGCCTGATTCATTTCAGAGGTGAACAGCCTGTGGTTTATTACAATTCGGATTTAATGGTAGGGTACTATCTTCTGTGAGATTCAAGTGCTCTTCAGTATCAGTCAGATGCTTGCTGAGCGTCTCTTTGATCTGGATGAGCCAGCTATCAAACCATGCATTTTTCAAGACTTGGATTTACCATTATGTGAAATATATCAAAATCAAACCAAGTTGCTGGAAAAGGAGAAGGTATATATGTAGGTAGTAACTGGGGTAGGCATATCTGCTAGAGGCAAGGTAGAGACGTAGGGAGAGAAAGAAATTGGCAACTCGTTATCATTAGGGCAAACAAAATCATTGGCAAAGTTTCCCTTGGACAAAGTCTGGAGTTAAAAAGAAATGTTTTTGCAGGGTCCCAGATTTAATTGCTATAACAGGAATCATCTGAGACCCCTGGATGGTATGGGTTTACACAATTTATTTAACTCTTGCCAAGGAATTTGTACAACCAGGTCAAAAAGGCTGGCTATTTCCTAATTTCATAATCAAGACCTTGCATAAGAGCATGAAACTAAAGCATAAAATATATCAAGGTATAACAGATATTTCCTACTGAAGCCTTGAAACATGCAGCCAATTTCTAGTGATCATTTTTGTTTTTTAATGCATAGCAAGAGGCACAATCATACAGAAGACCTGTTTCAGACTTAAGTCAACAACATAATATCTGTTTTCTCTGCAAAAAATGAACAAACATGTCTGCGTGCCATGGTCATGTCAGGAGCATTGTGACAAGAGAAAAACTTGAATTCTTTGTCCAGGGGGATAACAAGAGTACATCTAATTAGCTTAAAACTTGATAAAAATTCTACTCAAAATTCAAGACTGCACCACCAGCTTGTTTATCATGGTAAAAGGCAAAAAGGCTGGCATGTGGGCCAATTGTTTAACAGCTTGATTCAATTAGAGGGTATTCAGTATTAGATCCGTGGGTTCCCTTTAGAGCTGGTGGCTAATGTAAACTGACCTGCCTTACTATAATGGAAGAGATGATTGGCTTACATCATTGGACCTATCTTACAGCTGGACACTATCTTTGACCAGTACCAGTGTTGTTGTCCTGACCCCCTACCCACTGTCTTATCCTTATTCCAATTCTTGCTCTCCCCAAACCCCAATCCTGCAGCAAGCTCAGAGCATCTTGATAAGTGAATGCGCTGGACAGATAAATGGATAATTTGACAGATGAAGACACAGATAGACAGATCAAGTGGAGAATAAATAGATATGACACAAACTGCAGACAATGATTATTATACACAGCAGAAAACCAGGGTGTTAACTCAACAATGTCTGCAGGTAAGGAGTGCAGATGTTAGCTCCACAAACATAATGAGTTTTTCCTCCCAACTCTATAGAGTATATTGCTTCTCGTGCTGAAGGGTTTTAGCTTCAAGGAGGTAGGATATGAGCAAACTATAGTTTTTCCTTCCTTCATTAAGATTTCATTAGGTCTCATCACATTTAAACCTAAATAATTTCTCATTCATTTGTTATAACCTGAGAGCTATTCCTATGTGTTCACTAATATATACCACAGAAACATTGTTTTCAAAACAATTAAATTGTGATTTTCTGTTGTATCTTTTGTATTGAATTCTCACCTGCCTTTTTCAATGTTTACTAAAACTGAGTTCAAGGACCGTAGCCAGACTTTCAACATGGAAAACTAAACAAATCCAAAAAGCAATTCAAATGATCAGTGTTTTAGTTCTAACAAAAATCTTCATAGGATTGGCCGCTTTCAATGTAACAATATTCAAAATTGGTGGTGTTTTTTCTGCTTCTTGAGTTTTGTGATTGTTGGTATATATTATATAATGTCAAAATGTAGGTCACTAGCCAAACCATCTCCTCCCTACCATGTTACGATTGAGCTACACCACTGTGTGTCCATTTTATTTTTACAACAGATCAGTGTAAAAAATGTTGTAAAAATTTATGTCCCTATCGCCTCAATGGCAAGTAAGCCATAAAGAAAGTTTTCAAAGGATAAATAGGGGCCACTGAACCCTTAATTCTGATAACATAAATTGATAAAAATATAATTACTGGAAATATGTTAAAAAAACTTTTTATCTTCCGTCAGAATTTTGGGAGGAACATGAAAAGTTATGAGAGTGCTTTAATTAAAGTTCAACGAAGCATTATGATCTTGTCCCAATTCAAAGTTGTGTACATTGAATCTCTCTCACATCCTCAGTGCCATTACATCATAAGTTATACATATACCCCAAACATAACATCTCTATATAATGGAAAGAATACATCAATACATAAGAATGTGTTTTTTAACATTTAGAAACACAGAGTATAAATCAAAAGCAACTATTATGCTTTGAGTCACATTCAAGGGTCATTTTTTCTATTACGTGAGTTTACAATTGTATCTCGTCTAGGTGTATTACTTTACAATAGAAACCATTATGTGTTTAATGTATGTGAAAGATAGCATTGTGTCTGGATGATTTATTTTTCAGTGTTGTGCATACAGGAGTTTTATCACATGAGACTTAGAAAGGAAGAGTGTTGCACCACAATGGTTGAAGAGGTGTGCAGTAGGAATACAACTCTTGATCAACAGCTATTCATACCTGTATACATAGCAACAAGGGCTGAAAGCTTTCAAGGTAAAAAATCCCAAATTTCAAAAGTTGCTACAAATGAAACAACTACCTTGCATTAAACAATATGTACTAGGATAGCGCTAAAAAACTAAAACAACAAGACCAACAATCTAATATTTTGAAATATTTACCTCAAAATCAGAATCACAACCTTGAAGGGTTCTTCGTGCTATTGAATAAGAAGCAGATAGGAGCCTCTTGCATTCACCCCCCTCGATATAATGCAGATAACTAGACCAAGACCTATTTACTATCTGAGTTAACTCCTGGAAATGAAGTCGCAATAACATCATGACTTAATTATGACAGGAAGAAACCTGATGATTCTTTTACACCACATATTAAAATTCATTGCATTTTAAACATGGGGCGTAGTATTTCAGAAGCATCAAAGTGAACACATGCCCCACCACTACTCTCCCCACCTGCACACAAACAAGACATCCTGAAAAAAACGTTTTTATACACACGTATTTACAATGCCTCATAGATATAATCTTTATTATCCTTTATATTAAGATTATACGAGACAATTTGAATATAAAATTCACCTTTTAGCATAGCGTCCTTTGAAGTGGGCAAGCGACAGAGTTTACAGATATTGCCTTACAGCTACAGGTTAATTTTCTTATGTATCCATGTCAGAACACCATCAATACAGACCATCATATTACACTAAATCCTATTATAGACATTGGAAAATTAAGGCTAAACGTTTCATGATAGCCTTAATCAACAGTTAAACCTCTAACAATTAAATAAAAACGTGGTTAAATCCCCATAATTCATGCAAAATAAAGTGATAATATAACTTCTAGTATGACAACTATCTGACAAATTTCAAACGATGAAAACGAGGACAGCTAAATTTACATATACCACTAAAGGAGCTTATAACTAATGCAACATTTGTTGTTTTTAATGATCGCCTCAAGGTCACCGGAGGAAGCTTTTAATTTATCAGCAGTGAAAAAAAAGTTGTATCGCGACGTTATGGAAAGTCTCGCCTAATATAATTTCATTGGTCTCGTTCTAGTCAGTTAATGTATTAGTCTGCAAATAATGGTAGTGTCTAAATGCCAAATACAGATACATCTCAGCCCATACAAGTACATGTACAGCAGGGACTTGTTCTCGCCCAATAAAAGTATAGCACTGTAGAACTTTAACGTACAGATAGTTTGCAAGCTGTCTTGTCCAGATAAGGGGCAGATGAATTCCACCCAATAAAAGTTATGGCGAATCTTGTCCTCTCCCAATAAAGTAATATTGTTAAAGCACAGTGTAGGATCTCTCATCATTTGTAGTTTGAATATGTCTCGTCAAAATAAGGAAGAGATAAATGTGGCCCAATAAAAGTTTGCAAGTATTGTCTTTGTCTGATATAGGAAAGATTTGAAAAATGTCTCACCAAATATAAAACACTGCAGGATATTGCCCTTGCCCAATAAAGTATATTCACCTAACCATATTGTAGAATTTCGCCTAAATACAAAGTTAGCAAATAAAGTAACACAGAAGTCTAGCCCAATGAAACTATTATACAACCATTATCCTTGTCAAATATATGAACATTTTGCATAATATCTCGCCGAATAAAACGCCTCTCATGCTCACCAACTTACCTTCAGTATCATAAAATCCATTGTAAGTAAACTTCATGCAGAAAAACCGGTGTAGATTCCAGTTGAAAACAGCACTAATAAATTGTTGAATCTTTATTTCATTGTTTTTAATATATCTTTGCCATGCCATTGTTTAACCATTGTATACCCATGGTAATTACTTTCTAAGGGTGTTGGATTCACTTTCGTATCAAATTTACACCGTTACACGATTATGATCTACGGTAAGAATTTCAACAATTTTTTTCTCTCTTTTGTTTGCAATATTTTTTTCCCACAAGGATGATATATCTCAACCATTCACACAACAATATACACTCCACAGATGCCTGGGTTTCTTTGAATATACAAAACTCCTTTTCTCCGAGCCACAGTGTTTTTAATCCAGTTATCACTACATCACTCGGTATTTTGTTACTAAATTCCTTGATTTCGCTTTATCTACTAATTTTCTCTAATCAAATCAACAAAACACATAGCAGAAGACAAAAAACCATATACTCCAAATCTCTGAAATGTCAGAAATACTAAACTCTCCTCCCTTTCACAAAACTAAACAAAAAAACGTAAACTTATTTTGCTCGTCTGCTGTTATGTTCTCGTCTGCTACAGAATTTACCTTCACATGATGCTGGGATATATGTAAATGAGGAACACTACCTGTCAGGCAGATGTACACGTATATATATCTTTTTGCCTGTTACTGTCTGTTACACGCTTTAATCCACCAGATATCATTTAATACCGATTTACACTGAAAAATATCCACACTGTATACTGGCAAGAATAGTTGAGAAAGTTTACATTTACCTCAGCGGTTTTTCAAGGCTAAGCTAGTACACCTATATGGTCATATGAATATAAAGTCCATGAAGTCTTAATTTTACCTGTACTAAAACCTTATCCATATACTAGTAAACTTTATGTTGGCTAAAACAGTACACCTGACAACATCACAAGTATGTCCAGATTCTACAACTGTAACCCTGCATAAATCAACGGCTTTAACAGTTATATTGTTCACAATTCTTTCTTAATAAAAACCTTAATTTAAATTTCACTAAAATAACTTAAAAGTAAGTATCTCTGTGAATGTTGCTATGGAAACACATACGAAACATCATCATACTTTTAACCTTATGTTAACATTTTTAAATGAATACATGTATAGTAGGTGGTTACTATGTATGTTTTGGTCATTGTTTGTAAATGAAAACTTGCACTGTAAACATTAAGTTTCTGTCACAGTATCTTAGAACAAATATTTCCTAAACTTCACAATTTTCTCAAAAGTTACGTCCACAAGAGTATTAATATTAACTTCTACTTAACTTCACTTAATACAGGTAAGATATGCACAGATTCTTTATGAAGACTTGTATCTAACATGAGCATCCACTGCACCAAGTACCATCCACAGTACAGAGTGAAGAAGTTACTGTTGTGGTTGGTTTATCTATTTCTTCCATCTTTTTTACGTCTGCTAGCCATCTGCACATTATTAGATCACTGCAAAGAAGGTGTAAATAACTCCTAGCTGGCTAGTTTCTATTTAAGTACAGTTAAAGTCTGATAAATGAAACCTCTGAATACATTCAATCCAATCTCGAGATAAATGCAATCTTTTGTACACAATGCAAAACTGAAAACTGAAAACCTAACATCGCACATAGTGGCTAAAAGACCTTGGATATATGGTTAGAAAGGGTTAGAAAAAGTTTTTAGTTTGGAAAAAACACTTTATCTCCTTTTGAAAACTTTTATAGACAGAAAAAAATGTTGCACCTTGCGATATCAAGTTCAAGTTCTGTCTGCAGATACTGTTGATAATCTAAAGTGTATCTACATCGGAAACTGCAAGGCAACATTTGGAACACCTTGGCCAAAACATTTCCTCCTTAAGATAAAATATACCTTTTTTGCAAGGCTGATAATACAACAGAAAAGGCAGATGTTTTTGACATTACTTTCTAAAACATGAATGAGCCGTCTGCAGCTCTCTGGAATGTTTTACTCTTCAAAGATCACTTTTCTTCTTACACAGTTGTCAAGAACTTCATTTAACTTTTTAACTTTCTCTTCTTAACTATATTCAAAAGCCCTTCTGATCGTTCTCTTGTTATTCTTCTGGTTTATCCCTTGTTATCATTCTGTTCCGAAATACTTTTTATTCCAATTTACACACACATCCCCTTTGAACATGCAAGCAATAATATAAACATCATTATTGCTTGCATGTTCAAAGGGGATGTGTGTGTAAATTGTCTTGAGATGATTCTATGCTTTCTCTTGATAGTCTTGAGATGATTCTATGCTTTCTTTTGATTGTCTCAAGATGATTCTATGCTTTCATTTGATTGTCTATAGATGATTCTATGCTTTCTCTTGATTGTCTTGAGATGATTCTATGCTTTCTTTTGATTGTCTTGAGATGATTATATGCTTTCTTTTGATTGTCTCGAGATGATTCTATGCTTTCTTTTGATTGTCTTGAGATGATTATATGCTTTCTTTTGATTGCCTCGAGATGATTCTATGCTTTCATTTGATTGTATTGAGATGATTCTATGCTTTCTTTTGATTGTCTTGAGATGATTCTATGCTTTCTCTTGATTGTCTTGAGATGATTCTATGCTTTCTTTTGATTGTTCAAAGCTGAGTAGAAGAAAATGTTCAAATCTAAAGCAATGATGCAAGTGGATACTTAGAGTGTTCCTGGTCTTCACATTTGCATGACTCTTACACAGACCAACCATGTATACCCGACTCTTACACAGACCAACCATGTATACCCGACTCTTACACAGACCAACCATGTATACCCGACTCTTACACAGACAAACCATGTATACCCGACTCTTAACACAGACAAACCATGTATACCCGACTCTTACACAGACCAACCATGTATACCCGACTCTTACACAGACAAACCATGTATACCCGAC
>ENA-OREC01001272-OREC01001272.1-marine-metagenome-genome-assembly--contig:-NODE-1272-length-12454-cov-3.682637_pt1 | contig 12454 bp, 6 predicted proteins | sample MGYA00248626_ERZ508543 | MGnify/ENA primary metagenome ERZ508543 (study PRJEB26211, sample SAMN05518279) | marine metagenome | isolation source: Puget Sound, Washington, USA | host: Bankia setacea... | reverse complement strand
CAATACCCGCTGCCCAACTAAGAGGATCGACATCTGATTCTTTAAGGTGCTGATTAACACGCAACACATCTTCAATCGAAATGATAGAATTTGCCAACGTACCAGCCCGAATAAGCCCGATCGCTTTTCGATCGATGAGTAGAGATAGTAATGACAACATGTCTCTTACTTCTTCACGCTCAAATAAACTCCCTAAATAAAGGACCGGTATACCCATCGACTCTAGGCCTGCGGCAATATCACTTAAGCGCTTATTTGAAACACACAATATCGCTTGCGACCTATAGCCAAAGCCTGCGGCTTTACGCTCCGCAATAGACTGCGCAATAACTGCAATCTCGTCGTCCTGACTCCCGGTTACTCTAAGTTGAGGCATACAAGAAGCTGCCCCCCGGGAAGCCTTCATCCTGAGGGGTAAAGCATCTCCTGAAGCCTTCATGTTGATTGAAAATTTAGAATATAGATCCACTACCTCAGTATACGACCGGTAGTTGATATCAAGTTGAGCTATGTCCGCCCCAGGGAAGTCCGAGGAAAAACGCTTCATATTAATCGATGACGCACCCCTAAAACGGTAAATTGATTGCCGAGAATCGCCTACCACCCACAAATTTTCCCCATGACCAGCAATAGCTTTCAGCAAACGAACCGAAGCACGATTTACGTCTTGATATTCATCCACCAGAATATGTTTATGTCTACTTCTAAGTGCATTTCGAACTTCGTCATCTCGTTCAGCTAAAACAACTGGCATCGACACTAAGTCACCGAAATCAACGGCATTTTTTACCTTTAAAAGGCGCTCGTACGCTTCATACAATTGTGCGGTATCCATGCATTTTTCGGCTTGAATACGTTTATCCTTGTCTCCATTTGCGCTATCCATCATTTGCTCGCAAAACTGACGGTACTGCTTTGAATCCACAACTTCATCTTTAGCACGAGAAATCGCCCCAAGCATATCTTTGAGGTCCAAAGTAGGATCATATAGATTACGGAAATGCTTCAGGGCTAACGTCGCAAGTTCATCTTCAAGCATGCCTATTGCATCGAAAGCACCTACAACATTTGGGACTTTTTCAAACCCCAACCTTTCACTAAAGCGATGAATAAGATCCAAACCGAAAGAGTGGAAAGTACCAATCCACAAAGTCGCAACTGCGTTGGGGTGTTTTAATGCTATGCGTTCTCGTAACTCTCCTGCAGCCTTATTTGAGAAGGTCAGCACCAAAATCGAGGCAGGATCGACACCATTGTTAATTAAAAAATCGATACGCTGCACTAAAGTTTTGGTCTTTCCGGTACCAGGGCCCGCCTGCAACTGGAACGGGCTACCTGTGTGTGATGCCGCCTTACATTGTGAATCATCCGGAGAGGTGGGCTTACTTGGCTTACTTGACCCAGGAAAATCTACGACGGGGAGCAATAAGGCATCAAGTAATTGTTGAAGAACCAAGCCTCTAGGCGCTTTTAATCGCTCTGCTATCGCATGCGAGTTTAAACCTTCCGCCAAATGTAAATGCCTTACTACTGATCGAGGTATCAAAAATTCACGCGCAAATAGATCCATAGTGACCTCTCTACGCTCTTTTTCACCATAATCCACTACGCGTTCCACCGCGGACGACGGTTCTTGAATTGAACGATTTAGATTCGCCGAAAAAGCGATGTCATCCTCCTCTCCACCTTCAAGTATAAAATGGCCGATTTCATGAGCAATTAGAAAAGCTTGTTCAAAATCCGTTCCAATATTTTCATACATAATCATGAGTGCCTGGCTATCAAAAACCGCCTTCCCACCCTTTAGTTGCTGATCACCCTCAGGCACGGCACAGACTTCAATATCGTGCTTTTCCGCTTCGGCCAACACTAGCATTAAAGGGCTAATAGCGCAGTCGAGTCCATCAGATATAGCTTTATGTAAACTGTCAGCTTTTCTCCGTGCAGCTTCAATAGCATCCATACAACTAGTCCTTCATTGTGTTTAGCTTTTCTTTTTGTGTTTCCGACAAACCTGAGTTTTCTACAGCTGTATCAAATGACACTTTCTGATCAGCAACAGGCTTTTCCTTCGATTTAAAACTAACGCCAGCATCGATGCTAGGCGAAGACTCCAACAAAGAGAGCAGTTTGTCGAACTCAACGCTCAAATAGTCAGCCATATTTTGTATAAAAGCGGCAGGTATTGTCTTTACTAAAACACCACTATCTCTAAATCTAGATAAAAACGCTCTACTGACATCTAAGCTTTTAGCCATCTCAATAAATTTTCTTTGATCCAATCTTGCCCAGGGGTTATCTTCATCTGGAGCCTTAATGAAGGCTGGGTCAGACGGACTTAGAAGCGATTGAAGTTGTGACCACGCTTTCTCAGTTCCTTTCGATGATTCTGATGCTTGATCTAAAGTAAATGAATCAACCGGATTGACAAATAAATCAACTGACAAAGTGACCAGCGCCTCACGGTACTCGGGATATTGATTAATATATTTTTCGAGTATTCTTACGTTTTTCGTCGGTTCCTGGGAGAATTCGAATAACACTTCCTCTTCCGACATCTCAGATTTTCGTTTAATCATAATAATTCCTCCGCCAATATTGTTTCAAGCAACACTTTAAATGCTCTACTTTTTCGGTTGCGAACGGTTCGATCTGTACAATCTAATGCTCGAGATATCGTCATGACATTTTCGTCAATAGACTCAACCGGCATTCCTTGCAGCAACAAACCAATTACATGCTTTTGATCTGCTGGTAATTTATCAATCGCAGCCAACATGGCATACCGGAAAGGAGAATCCTCCCAATTTGAATTTTGTAGATCCATTATCTCTGACATACGCTCTTCGACTTCCGGCAATATATCGACCGTCCCCTCATATTCAACGGTTAGAGCCACAGATCTGGTTTTTGCAGCGCCAGATTTCCGTAAATAACTTATCCTGAGACATTTAAATGCGTGATTAAAATTGACTTCATAATAGTCAAGCTTGGTGCCAGGCTCGTTTCTCTCAACAGCGATCAGCTCGACTATCTTGCCTAAAATCTCCTCTTGAAGAATCTCAGCTCTATCGTAGTGTTGGTCATCGACCTTTGACCTCAAGATCGATTCCACTCTCAAAGTAAGAATGTCAAAAACAACCTTGAATTGCATTGGGTTCAGCTCAATATCGCTATTTCGCAACAGGTGCACCAAGACCTCTGAAGGTATGGTATCTCGCTCAGACTCACATTTTTTCGCAATCGACTCTGGAGATAGGTTCACCAACCCAGAGAGTATTTTTTGTACGGAGAGGCGTCGCTGATATTTTTCTCCACTCGCCTTCACCTTAAGTAACGCTTGCACCATGAGCAATCGAACCTCTTAATTTGATAAAAGATATAAACGCAAAAACCTTAGCAAATCAAACAACGTTGTTTTTAATCGTAACTTTCAAATACCACTTACTGTAATAAAAATATATTTATTCAAAAAACATTAAAAATCAAAGAGTTATCAAATGCTTCCAAAAACTCAAAGAGCTAGATGGACGCACACCCAGGCCCTTCGATATAGCTTTTTCCTCCATGACTAGGCAGCACTTGTAATTGGCAGCTAATTCTTTCCTTCAAAGCCGGGACGTGGGAAATTACACCAATCAACTTTCCTTCTTGGTGAAGCCCCGACAAGACTTCCAGTGCTGTATCAAGTGCGTCTTCATCCAACGTACCAAACCCCTCATCGAGAAATAGCGAATCTACACGGACTTTCTTGCTAGACATTTTTGAAAGGCCTAGCGCCAAGGTCAAACTTACGATAAAGCTCTCGCCACCTGACAGATTCTTTGTTGATCTAATTTCACCAGCTTGATAATTATCAACAACACTCAACTCTAAGGGCTGCGCGTCGTCTCTAACCAGTAGATACCGGTCGGTCATTTTTTCCAGCCGTCGGTTAGCATGAGAAACCATTAATTCAAAGGTGAGGCCCTGAGCAAAATTGCGATATTTTTTTCCATCAGAAGAGCCGATAAGCCCATGCAATTTTTCCCAGCGATGACACTCAACTTTCTGGGCATCAATAGAGGATTGCTTTTCCTTAATTCGCTCTTTGGCTAACGTATTCTCAGTTAGCTTATACTTAAAGCCTGTAATAACCTCGCGCAGTTTACTCAGGGATTCTTCATATTCTTTAATCTTTGGCTCCAATTCAGTCAAGGTCAAATCAGTAACCTTTTTTTCAACCTCTATCGACAATCGAATTTCACGGTCTTTTTGTCGTACTCTAAGCTCGGTTAGCGTATCATCCAGTTTCTTTGCCTGAGTTGATAATAATTCAAGCTCTTCATTATTCAGTCTAGCTTCAAGAAAATGTTCTTCCTCTGCAAACCCGGCCGATTTCAGTTTGACTAAAAAGTCTACTTCGGTGTTTTGCAGATCAGGCGCTCTATGCTCAATTCGTCCTTGTAGGGAATCAATATGCGTCGTAGCGGACGTCAATTTTTGTTGAAACTCTGCATTCAGGGTTCTGGCTTTCTTATCTGCTTCCTCGGCATCTGCAATAGCCTTATTCAGGCGACTTTCTTCTTCATCAGGTACCTTAGTGCCATAAAGTGAATTCCGCTCGTCTGTATCTGCAGCATGTTCCTTTTTCAATCGATTCAGATTATCCTGTTTTTCAGTGAGGGCCTTGTCTTGAGTTTCAATCACTGCACCCAAACGCTTTATCTCGCTATTGATAAGTGCTATCTGTTTTTCGATTGCACTCTTTTGCCCAACCTGCTCTTGCCATACCTTCAGTCGTGACTTAAGAGATCCGACCAGCGATAAAATATCCGACTCTGGTACTTTCAAAATACCAAAGGGCAGCAGCTTCTGAGATACTCCTCGCTTTAGCTCCTCAAAACTGAGCTGAAGTTTCTCTAGAGTATCTGTCAACTCAGAAAAATCTTTTTCCGCAGTCTTTTTTTCATTGACTGCACTGGCCTCTAGCTTCTCACTATCATTGAGTTTTTTACTGACTACAGCTTCTACGCCCACCAGTTTACTGATCGCCACTTCCTGATCCTCAGCCTTGGTTATCAATTCGGTCAGCAACTCGAGTCGCTGTTCGATTTCATCTGGCAAAGGAATATTTCCTTCGGCAAAAGGGTGTTCGAGGGATCCGCATAGCGGGCAAGGTTTACCATCTTCGAGCTTGGCCCGGTGATTTTCAAGCTCCTCAATCTTTCTAATGTATGCAATCTCACGAAGTTGGTTTTCTTTTTCAGTGCGATACTCACGGAGTAATTTATCACCGAGTAGTTTACTTAAAAAACCTTTGCCTTGATGTAAGTTGTTCGCAGCCTCTTCAAGCTCTTGCTTGTAGATGACACATTGTTTTGTGGCGACATCCAATTTCTTTGATGCCACCACAATTGCAGTATCAGCATGCTTGAGATCCGTTTTTTTCTGACCAATATCCTTTTGTCTGGCAAGCAAGTTGCTGACCTGCTCTTCGATGCCAGCCAATCCACTTATCAGCCATTCATCCTGTAAATGTTCTTTGAGGTATTGTTCCGAAATCGCCAATGATTTTTCAGCCTCAGTCCGCTTTCTCTGTTCGTTCATCCGAGTCTGCTTATTTGAATCAATTTTTTCAGCTTCTTTACTGCAGTGCTCAGAACCTTCTTTAACAGATTTGAATTGATCAGCGATTTTTTGATCAAGCAAACGAATTTTCTGGATCAGCGGCGCAGCGGCTTTGACATTATCTTTAACTTCTATAGTAAGCTGTTCAGCGGCATTAAGTACTTCAGTTTGTGAGTTTGCTGATATTTCCAGCTGTGGGAGCGCGGCTTGCTCGGCTTTCAGAGAAAGTTGATCGTCAGACAGTTGTTTGCGAAGAACAGTGAGTGTTGCAAATACCCCATCAAGTAACGCAGCTTTGGTGGCTTGGTCTAGCTTGCTACGTTTTGGTTTAAATGCTTCAACCTCGACTTGCAGTTTTTCCGCTTCATCTGACAGATTATTGATTTCATTTTTCAAGCGGCTAATAGTAGTGAGCCAAGTAATTGCTTCGCCAGTAATTTTGGCTTTACTTGTTAGCTCCTGAGCTTGTCGTTGCTTTTCTTCAAGCTCAAGTTGAGTCTCTTTTTCCCTTTCAGGTTCCATGATCACAATACCGGAGGTCTCAGCTTGTATCAGGTTGAGTTTGTCGCGCTCTTCGCGATGACGTTCATGAACACGCATAGAAATTTCGGAATATATTTCAGTGCCTGTTATTTGCTCTAGTATTTTGGATTTCTGCTCGATATCAGCCTTAAGAAAAGTATCAAAACCACCTTGAGCCAATAGAATAGATCGAGTAAAGCGATCAAAATCCATTCCCGTTTTTTCTTCGATAACAGAAACCACAAGACTTTTCTTTGTTTCTATCAACTTATCGGTATCAGCATCCGCTATCAGATGCTCTTGATCTTGTAGCTTGCCAGTGGGTGATTTCCTTGCTTTGCGTTGTTCCCAGTGGCAACGATAACGTCCCGCTTGAGATTCAAACACCACCTCTGCGTAACACTCACCAGTCTGGCGCGACATGACTTCATTACTGTTTTTGGTAATCTTGCCAAGACGAGGAGTTGCCCCGTACAAAGCAAGACATATTGCATCCAGGATTGTCGACTTGCCAGCGCCGGTTGGCCCTGTTAGTGCGAAAATTCCATTAGAAACATACTCAGGATCAGTAAAGTCGATGCGCCATTCGCCGTAAAGCGAATTGAGATTTTTCAAACGTAACTCAAGAATTTTCATTGCCAGCCTCACTACTCAGCATTTACGTCGTCCTCATGAAGTGACTTAACTACATCGTTATAGCAAGTGGTTAACTCCCGGCGTTCATTTTCAGGAACTTCAAATGCATCCAAACACCGAACAAATACATCGTTTGCGTCCAAATCATCCAGAGTTTCGTTTTCAGATATGTTGCTAATTACCCGTTCAATGACTCGTTTGTTTTTTATCCGTCGAATTTCCATCCTTGAATCCGCAAGCGCCTCATCCAGCATCTCGTGTAAATTCCCGATCACTTCTTTACCCGTAAATTCGATCTCAAGCCAAGCTTCACTATCATCCCGTTTAAGGCGTTCTAACTCTTCGTGAATTTCATCTAAAGAACCAACAATACGCACCAACTTTTGAAAACAAGGTACATTATGAATTTCTACAGAGGGTCTCTTTCCGTCAAATTCAACAATCAATACGATCTTTTGTTGCTTTGCCTCACCGTATCCCATTGGAATGGGGGAGCCGCTGTAGCGAATGATCTCGTTACCAGAAACGACTTGAGGAACATGGAGATGCCCCAGGGCAACATAATCGAGAAGCGGAGGAAAGATGTCAGCACCAACATGTGCAAGAGAGCCAACATAGAGCTCTCTAACACCGTCACCGTCAACAGTTCTACCGCCAGAGGCAAATAGATGCCCCATACCAACAATAGGAATACTGATATCGTGCTCTTCTGAAATATTCGAACGTACTTGTTCCGCAACCTCGCATACGTCTGAATAATGCTTTTTTAGACCGGCAACTAACTTGGCATTTTTATCATCTATTGTTTCACCGGCCTCAGCTGTTCGAATATCTTTGTCCCTAAGATAAGGGACAGCGCAAACAATGGCCTCTGGTTTATCCTGGTGATGAAGAACAATGACTTCATCTTCAACCGATTCGTTGATAGCACCAACCACATGTACATTAAGAACTTTTAAAAGTTCCTTAGGTGCGTTCAAAAATGAAGGGGAATCATGATTTCCAGCAATGACCACAACATGACGACAATTCGAAGCCGCAACGCGACAAAGGAATTTGTAATATAGCTCTTGAGCTTTGTTGCTTGGCGTGCTGGTATCGAATATATCGCCAGCCACAAGAAGAAGGTCGATACTTTCGAGAGCAATGGTCTCAGTCAACCATTCGAGAAATGCCTCAAATTCATCGTATCGTTTTCTACCATAAAGCGTTCTGCCTAAGTGCCAATCTGATGTATGCAATACTTTCATAGCCAAATTCCCTTTATTGATAAAGTCCATTTAGTTGCGGACGGTTTAGAAAATAGGAAGGAGAGGAGTTGCCAAATTCACCATTTGACTTTTGGCGCTTTGAAGATCTTATGAGAACACACAGCTCTTCGGCTCTCGTAATTCCTACATAATGTGAATTGGTGTCTTGTTCTAGGCTTGTATAAACGACATCATTCCAGTCCTTACCTGGTATTCGGTGAGGAAACGACCACTCCTCCATATCTAAATGAATTACAATTTTAAACTCTAGCCCCTTAGATTTATGCAAGGTCATTACCTGAACCTCAGAGGCATCTAAGGCACTGTATGTCTTGATGTACTCTTCACTATTAAGGACGGCGATTAATGCATCATCTGCTTCGTCCAAATCATCAAGCCCCAGCAAGCTTGCAAGGCCATTACATTTTGAGAGTATTTCTTCGACTGTTAAGTCTCCACGCAAAGAGGTAATAGTAGATCGTAAATATGCTCCGTTAACGCGGCTTGAATTCAGTCGTTCAATTTTTCTGTCAATTATCTCTTGCGCTGTTTTTATAGAACCATATCTATAACCAATAAGATCTGCATATAGGTCTGAACTATTTGAACCTATTTTCGCCAAAGGAGAATCGATATACAATCTGTGTCCACAGTTAAAACCGGAACAAAAAAGTTGTAAAGACCGTTCTTTTTTAGCCAAAACAGCGACACTGGACATTTTGCTAATACTGCCTTTCGACAGCCATTCCTCCACCCACCTTGCTACAGTCGCTCCGGCATCACGGAGAGTACCGTTCAAATAATTCCTCCATACGCGAATATCCCCTCCAGAATCAATTAAAACAAAATTGGGATCTAATAGTCTGGATGCATAATTTACAATGGATGGATGACAGCGATGATTAACGTTGACCGAGAAGTGCTTAAAACTCTCAGGCATATTTATTAGTGACTCTAATAACTCTGGTCGACCACCACGAAAGCCATATATTGACTGGTTCACATCTCCAACGGCGACTCCAGTTAAACCGATCTCGCAAAGGCAGGTAAAAAGTTCATGCTGAGCGTCAGACGAATCTTGATACTCATCGATAAATACATGTGAATACTTTGCACGAATGAAATTTCTTGCCGCTGTCGACCTTTTAAGTATCATCGTCGCTAGCGCAGAAAACGAATTCATCCAAAGCACACCGTCTTCAAATAGCAAACGAAAACCTGAATCATCATCCAAGTTTGAAACAGTGGGTGATGTATATTCTCTTGTAAATTTTTCCCTATATTTTTCACACAATCGCTTTAAAACTTTACAGTCATTGGGTTTTCCGGCCCAAATCCGTGAGAGAAATGGAACAATCAATTCTTTATAACAAAATGAATCAATTGTCCCAAAAAAGCTTTGCTTTATATTCAACCCATCTTTAATACATCGAGACTTCAGTTCCGAGCTTGCTTTTCTGGTAAATGAAATCGCTATAACACCTTTATGCTCGGATAGAGTAGGAGTGACTCTTCGTATCTTTTGAATAACTATTTCAGTTTTACCGCTACCTGGGCACGCAGATACCACCATAGCACCTTCGTACTCAACCGCTTCGCTTTGCTCTTTCGTAAGGATAAAACTCCCCATGATTACGCCTTGACTATCCAATTAAATTAATTAAAGGCTTGGCCAAATCGGTATCCTTCAAAGATCCAAGATCATCATTCATACAGCGTAAAAGTTCTCTCATACGTAACGCTTTCTTTTCTTGTAAATATTTCACACAGCTAGCCTTACTCGTTTTCTTTAAAGCCGCCTTTACCAGTCCAGGAATTTCAGAAATTAAATCATGCTCCAAATCTATTTTGGAAAGAAATATGCCCTTGACGCCAAGTATTGCAGAGTATTTACTCCACTCACCGCTATCCACAATATCCTGAGACCCAAACTCCCTATTAACATTTTCCAGCTTAGTACCATCAAATATCTCTAGACATCTATTTATGCCTGCGTATTGCCACTCGTCCTTTCTAGGAACTTTAGATACATCATTGTCCGTTCTCATGACCCAAGGGATTTCCAAAGCATTAAGAATACCTACGTAAGCTTTGAACGAAACACCATCTACCGAAAGGATCGTAAGATTGTAGTAGTCAAGATCGAGTGAAAGTTTTTCTGCTAACGCCCGATAAAAAAGAAGCTCTGAGGGCCCCTCCACTAGAAGAACGCCGTTTGAAAAAAATGCCTCCGCAGGAATAATACTCATACGATAGCTCATACCTTCCCAGCCATCTTCGATACATTGGGAGCATCCCTCACTAGCAGCGTAAGAAGAGGAATCCTTCAGAAAAAACCTAACTATTGAATCTGGTTTAAAACTCGATGATATTTGTGGAGAATGTGAAGATATTAGAGTTTGCCCGGGAAGCTCATTTATTAAATAGTCTGCCAACTTTCGCTGCTGATGCGGGTGTAAGTGGGCCTCGGGCTCTTCGACTACATAAAACATAGCTTCATTCTGAGTATCATGCTCTTTCGTGCTTCTGGCTTTCCAAAGCGCTAACAGTATTTGATTATTTCTACCGTCGCCACCTAGCATCACTCTGGCTCCCGCTGAAGTGGCGCCCAGCTTTAATCTCTCAACAAAATCATTAACCTGAATGGCTCCAGCATCTAGCGTCACATTATATTCGGCATGATGATGTGCAAGTTTTTTTAACTCTTGGTTCACCTCAGCTGTGGCTTTTTCTACATACAGCAACTGAGATATTTTTTCATTCAACTCGTTGAGATCACTTCCAATTTCATTCAAAAGGTCTTCATCCTCAGCTCGCTCGTCTTCAGCAAGTGAATTTTGAGAGTACTTTAGTAACTGCGACTTTTCCTTTCTGATAAAACTATTTAAATCCCTCTGCGATTGAATATACTTTAGACTTACATATTTTAGATAGAAGCGACTATTTATTTCGTTAAGATCATCAAGGTCCGGACCGGCAAATAATCTGTAATTTAGCGTCGCCTTATTCGCAGTGTACCGGAGGTACATTACTCCCTCATCGCTAAGGTTTCCTTGCATAATAGAAAGAACGGCATCTTCCGTTACATCTGAAAACTTAACTGTGATTTGCAAGTCAGCTGACAGAACTCCGTCAGACCCAATATGAAAATCAAGCTCAGTTGGCTCCATGTCAGCGTCAGACAAGCTTTTATCTAGCAGTAGTCGTAAAGAGTATAGAAAATTACTTTTCCCTATATCGTTTGCACCGATTAAAAGTGTATTGTAATTCAGATTGATTTTGGCACTTTTGAAATTCCTGAACTTTTGCAGGTAAACATAGTCGACTTTCATTGCATGGCTCCGGCTAACGCCTTTTCACTAGCTGATTCAAATGCCTGTTCGTTGGTATTTCTGTCTATTAGCTAAATCCACTTATGCTTGCTAGGCAAGATCTAAACTTAATACTTCTGTATTCTCAATAGCGGACAAATAACTTCTCAACAACCCGGACGGAGAAGATATTCCTGAGGAGCCAAAAACATTACTATCGCCAAAAAAAACAAACACATTTTTTGCTCTCGATACTGCAACATTCAGCATATTGGTTCCTCGATCGTAAAACTTTCTGCCAGCAGAATCATTAGACGCGTAAACGCTGGAGAACAAAATAGTTTCGCATTCCGCGCCTTGAAAAGTATGAACCGTACCCACCTTAATTCCAGATAGGCCAAAATTATTCAATTCACGTCGTATCAATTTCGCCTGCATAGAAAATGGCGTGATAATAGCCACAGATTGTTCTAGAGGCCGGCTAATTTCAATTTTTTCTCTGTTACTTATTATCCACTGGCAAATAAATTTTGCTTCAGCGCTATTTGACCTGCTAGCACCTGCCTGTTGTGAAACACTCTCGTGCCCCACAAACCCCATAGTGGGAAGATGTTGCTTGATGTCAGATTCACCACGCATAGCCTCTAAGTGCCCTTGATACACAAGTTTGTTACAGTAATGAATAATTGAGTCATAGCAACGTCGGTGCTCTGTAAGATACAACCCTTTTTCGAGATCATTGAACTGTTTGTAAGCTATTTGTCTGTGCGCAACCTTCATTAAATTACCGGAACTAGCTAATGTCTCGCCATTCAACCAAAAATCCTCATAGGGCATGGTGTCCGTCACCAATTCACTAAGCCCTAGGTTAGCCCTATCAACTCCTTTAGACAGACTCCATACCGGCTCAATTTGATAAATATCACCAACCAATACCGCTTTTTTTGCTATCAAAAAACTTGCTGCGGCAATATGTGGCAGCGCTTGGCCAGCCTCATCAACGATTAAAAGGTCGGCCCCATCAACTAATGGCGTACTTTTCCAGCCCTCGCCGTCTCGCTCTGACACCTCAAAGAAATTGGGCAGCATATTAAATGTCGAAACAAAACATGGCGCTAGCTTAGC
>ENA-OREC01001271-OREC01001271.1-marine-metagenome-genome-assembly--contig:-NODE-1271-length-12461-cov-13.169089_pt1 | contig 12461 bp, 3 predicted proteins | sample MGYA00248626_ERZ508543 | MGnify/ENA primary metagenome ERZ508543 (study PRJEB26211, sample SAMN05518279) | marine metagenome | isolation source: Puget Sound, Washington, USA | host: Bankia setacea... | reverse complement strand
GGGCTGCTTAAATGAGATCGTCATATATATTTAGAAGTCTGTTTTTCTGATCGGTGCCGACTCTTACTACGAGTAATGTTGTGTTAGTTTGTCTCTTAAATGAGTGTTTTCGTTTGACTTCTGTTCCTACGAAATGATGTCATTTGATCTAGTAGTCTGGGCTAGATCTTAAGATTTTTAGACTAAGTTGGATTCGATGTATATAGGTTTTTTTCTTTGGATTATGATTAAGGGTATATTCAAGGCATACAATCCGAAGGGTACCTTTTTTTACCCTTTTACTGAGCATTGTGACATTGCTTTTTTACTTATATTGTTCCACCACAGGGATACCGTATTGGTGGTTTTATTTGTATTTTTGAACCTAAATTTATATATTAAGATTGGATGACTACATTTTTTCATATGTTTCATGCATATAAATGTAGTCCTGTAAACTGCGTTACCTAGTAAAACTACATTATGTTACGTTACTCACATTTTATATGATTCATATATACATCGTGTAAGAAATGTAAGAAAGTTTCAATGTTTTAGAAATGAAGGTATGTATATTATGTAAAACTGAGGAGTAAACTTAGGACACCTCTTTCGCCGTTCAAAGATTACATTACTATAAATGCACATAAAGTGTTAGAAAGAGGAAGTGCTAATTCTCAGTTAAAAACAAGCCCAATCAATAAGATAAAACACAATGAAGTCAACTCATTTTATTACAAAAAGTTCATTTTGAAAATATACATGACTGGAAGAGTTTTTTTCTATTACATATTACATGTAAACATTGTTCAAAGTCCCGCGTTAAGGCTGCTTCTTTCTTTCTGTAACTTGGTTTTACAATACAACTTCAAACACACTAATGACATAATTAAGTCTGCAGGAATTCCGCGTACAGTATTAAAACACATCAAGACTATAAAGCGTTAGTCACTTTTATACTAAAGGTCACAGGACTGTTCCTAGGTAGAGATTAAGACTAGGTTCGTTTTGCGTATCGTACTTTGACCGTCTCCTGAAAAATGCAAGATTCTCATCTTTGAATACCAAAAAGTACCCAAAAACCTGAAGCCGTACCTCGATAGAGATAATTAACTATTTCCTCTGTTTATTTTCACAAGATCTCATTTATCTACGGTTTCCTTGACGTACACACATTTGAATATTTTGCTAGGAAAAAGTGCGTAGCTCGTAACAGCTGGAAAACAACATCGCTAGCAATCAGCCAAAAGGTTTGGAAAACAAAGGTAACGATAGCGATATGCGAATATACATACTGTTATTAGTGTATTTTAACTAAAAGTATAATAATGTAACAATTTTAAATACTTTACAAACTTTAGCAACCAGTGTATTACGTCTCTTAGTGTATCAGGTAGCATACATTTCAATACCGTAACTTACCGCCTGATGGCAATAACTAGAATGATGACAAGTGCTAGTATCACAATTACTATGGGAACGGATACAATAACAGCAAGGAAAGCTGGCTCTAAAGCGGCATCTGAAAATACATACAACACTTACATTTTTTATTGAAATACTACAATGTACACACGTTTGTTAATCTTAGTACATCTTGTAATCTTCCTTAAAACGACCTTAACGACAACTTGCAGAATAAATCTGCAAATAAATCGAAACTGTACGTTATCATCCGATCACCTAATTTTGTTTCGCTTGACATGTCACAAAGAATCATTTTGCTTAAGATATTGCAATAGTATGTTTAACAAAAAAAAAGAATCATTTTTCCGTTTTATAATGCAATTTCCTATTAACATAAGTGTTTATATTTGGTTTGAACATTGATAATACAAATGTACAGTGTTAATTATGGTGCGCTTCCTTTTGTAGTGGGTCTTGATACTACAATGTATAAACAAACTTACTTATTACGACGTCTCTATCTTTTACAGTAGTTGAAGAAGGTTTGTTAGATGAGCTGACTGTTGAAGACACGGTGGATGGTGGAGATGCTACAGTTGACACAGTGACTGCGCTTCGCAAAGTTGTTGAGATAGAGGGCGCTCGTGTCGGTATTGAAATTGGTGTAGAAGATGATTTTGAAGTGATTGAAGATGCCAATGATGCTAATGGTGTAGATGGCTTAGTAGACGAGCTAGATACCGTTGTTGTAGAAAAGTGTGTTAAAGACTGTTTTGAAGATGTCGATGAAGATAGTAGTGTGGATAGTTTTGTTGAAGAACTCGATGATGTTGTGATTGAATGCACCGTTGGATTACTAGGTGATGCTTTTGTAACTATTGTTGTGTTTGCTTTTGTTAACGAGGGTGACAATGTGATTGTTGAAATTGTTGAAGACTGTGTAGAGGTGAAATGTGACGTAGCTGTAGTAATTGATGTGGGCGACTCTGTGGAAGGATTTTGTACCGACAAAGGAGACAAAGTGTTTGCTGAAGTACCTGTTACTGTTGTTGTCAAGTTTGTTATGTATAGTTTTGTAGAAGAGATAAGCAGTCCCGCAGTTGAATTTGTGGTAAATTTTGATAATAATGCAGTGCTTCTTGAATCTTCAGACGGTCCGACATTGCCTATTGGTTATATGTAAAAAACAAATCACAATAAGACAATTAGAATTAGAATCCACCCTTTGCGGCTCCCAAGTATTTTAATTTACAAACTAGATATCACGAATAACGAGTGTATAAATTTGCAATATTTTTGTAAAGATATAACTAGTGTGTGAAACGGTTGATGATTAAGTAATCCAAAGAGTGTCAAGACTAGTATAGCAAACACAAACGATGTCAACTGGTAAACTATTTATATTAACAACGTTTGGTTCTTTAACATGTTGGTATTACACCATTTTGTAAGTCATGATTCTTTAACCTTGTAACGAGTTGATATTTATACAAAATACCATGAAGAAAAATACACAACAGTAGGAGTAAGAGAATATTATCGATATAAAAACATATATTACCTGACGTAGGTATAACCGTTTCGTCGCTATTATGTGTACCTCTGTTCGGTACTTCTGTCACCAGTGTTTCTGTGTTTGATGTCGTTATCGTATCGTTTGTTGCTTGACTAAGGTCTTCTTTAGAAGTGTCATTCCATGTATCTGGTAGTTCTGTGTTGTAATATGTACTTTTTGGTACATCGTTGGGTGTTTCTTTATAGCTGCTAGTAAAAGCTAGGTTCGGTGTTGTAGTTTCTGTAACTGTGTTACGAGAAATATTCTCAGTAGCTGCAGTAATGTCATCGTTGGAAAGGATGTCAACGGAATTAAACGATGTGCTATGTGAATCAATCCGATTTGCAGATGAATCAGTCGTTGACCACACATCGATAGTATCTGGTAGTTCTTCTATGTTCTCTGAAATACTTGAAGTACCACTTGTTCCTTTAAAATGTATATTGGAACTTGTAGTAGCTAAACTGTTTTCTTCTGATTCTTCAGCGTCTGTGCTTAGTTCTAAAGTTATTTCAGTTGTCGGCGTGTCGTCATTTGTCGGCGTGTCATCAGTTGTCGGCTTGTCACCAGTTGTCGGTGTGTCATCAGTTGTCGGCGTGTCATCAGTTGTCGGCGTGTCGACAGTTAACGGCGTGTCATCAGTTGTCGGCGTGTCGACAGTTGTTGGCGTGTCATCATTTGTATATACTTCTTCTATAAGTGACTGAGATACACTATATGAATTATTATCAATGTTCACGGTGATATCGTTTGTAGCAACGCTAGTTGTTACATCTGTTTGTGCATAACCTGTATATTCCCTAGTCGAGTCCAACGTTGAACTCGAGAATATATAATCCTTTGTAGTGTCTTCTTCGTCTAGTGTATTAATGAAATTGTTTCTGTCTAGTGAGGGCACCCCTGTAGAAGACGTCGAGTGTATTGTTCCTGTTATATCTTCTGTGTCAGCTTTTGTATTTTTTACACTTGTCAAAGATGTGGTTGATGGTGTGCCAGACACTTGTACCTGTTGTTCTACTGGTTTCGAAACGTCCATTTCAGTTACCAGTTCTTTTGTAATTTCGGTTACATAGATGTTGTCTGTATTAGATACGGTGTACACTGACGTAACTTCAACAACAGTGGCTGCTTCACGTGTCTCATTTCCAGTTGTTACATCTTCTTGCATTTTGGCTGTAACGTATATCTTCGTTTCACTTTCAATAGTTGCGCTAGCACTCTCTTGTTTTTCAGATGTGATGTTTCCGTTCGTTGAAATGTTATTGGTTACATGCTCAGGTTGTTCGGTTGTCATGTATTCCCTCGTGTCATTAACGTTGAATTTATTATCAATTATTTCGGTAATTATGTTCACATCGGTAACATTTTCTGTATATGCATATGAATACGTTTCATCTGCTGCCTTAGCTGGAGTTGCTGTATATTCATATGGATCTATTACATCAGTTGTGTAGTGTAAATTGAGTTCTCCAAGGGTGGTAATAGCGTCATTTTCATTTAGATTCGTCGTATTTGCTATGACTTCATAAGCACGTGATGTCCATTCATATGTAGCTGATATATTATTTGTACTTTTGAACATGTCTAAAGTATAGCTTTGGGTTGCTGTATCAACAGTTATGTTTGCCAATATATCCATGGTAGTGTAGTGTTGTTCTTCTACGATACTCTCAGAAAGTGTACCTATAAGTCCCACTGTTGCATCAGAGGAAGTGTCTATGGTAACATAAGTATCCACATTTTCATCATCTGAAGTGGTTTCGACTGTTGAGTTTATGTTTGGAAAAATCTCTGTAGAGTATTCATAGTATTGTGTTGTTTTGGCGACACCAGTTTGCTCGGATGAAGATGATAATGTTGTTTCTATTGTCAGTGTATAGTTATCAGGCGAAAGTGGAGTGGTTGTTGAAATGTTAAGTACAGATGAAGTGGTGTCCGAACCTTGGAAAGCGTTAGTACTCCAATCGCCTAGTCCTGTACTCTCCCCAGAAAGAGCTGGTAGACAATGACGGAAAACAGTGAAATACAATTCAAAACTGATATGAAGGTAAACAGAAGCAGTGCCAATAACTATTTTGAAACATATGCAACTTTCTTCAATTGTTCAGTTCTAACATGTTAGACATTGATCTGTGTATGCAAAGTACATTCTCGATGAGAACATGCTTGACATTTGGTGTAAACATGCAATCTACGTATGAAAAACTGTGAACTGTAATTTACATGACGTAGATTTGTATCGTTTTGTTTACATCTGCCCAAAATGTAGAACTATTAGGCTAAAATAAATGTGTTGCTACTGTAATGTTAGACCTTCAGTTTATACTATGTTTTGTAGTCAACACGTCCCTATATGATATGTCATGTTACTCAAAAGAGGTACATTAAGGTTTAGTGCGATTTTCTATATTTGTTGAAATCAAATGTTGTATTTCAATCCTAATTCTCCTCTTCATATTGACTTATTACATAGTTTAGTTTGTAACAGAAAATATTGTTCTTTCTTTATTATAACTTCTGTGTTGTATAGTTATATAACTATTTAACTGTTTGTAGACAATGTATTATGAACATGTTTGAAAATAAAATATTTTGCTCGTGTTGTTCTGTTCCATAATGTTTTAAATCAACTGGTTTGGTTGGTACACAAGCGTGTTCAACACGTATTTTGGTTTTAAAATCAACTGGAGCTCATGGTACCAACTAAGCAATGTACGAGGTTTAAAACAAACTGTGTTTGGTGTTGAAGAACAATTGTTTTATGTCGGTGCAGGTCGGCGTTCAATAGGTGAGTATACATAATGATTAACACGATTGTTTTGTACAATACGTATGCTATCCGAGCCCTGTGTATTTTGTTCTTACTTCTTGAGTCAGAAAATGAATTTTTTTAGTTACAAAATGACAAATTTATGAATCAACACCATAGCCTTAGCAATATTACATCTTGTTGTGTTGTTAAGGTTTAAACATGTTGACAAGTTTGTGTAGTTTTAGTATTCACGGTGTTTATGAAAGTGTCCTAGCATGTTTATCTCACTTTTTAAATAAAGAAATAAACGCTTTTAATACGTATATGCTAAGAGCCAGAAACAGTTTGGCTTCCCCCAGGGGAAATTTCCGAGACAATGTTTTTATAAAAGCCAAATGTATGGCGAGTATTTTGGTAGGTTGATTGCAACTGGCAAGTAGGGCGTTTGTCTGCTATTTAGCTGTAAAGTACGCTACCCTAAAAATAATAAATAATTTTGGAAACACTTTAAAGGTTAATATTTTATCTTCAGAAATTAAATATGTGATGTTTTTTGGTGGTACCGTACAAGTACATTGACTTATTTAGAGGAAATAATAGGTTTTGTAAACAAAATAAAGTGTAAGTATGTCATCGACGGTATGAAACTATGTTACTCTAAATAAGTATGTTTTGTCACAGAAAAGTTTGTTTTATCACAAATGGTTTAGTAACAATGAATATTTGAAGTAATTCCAAGTAAATGAAGATTCCAATGATATATGAATTGTTAGAATTTACTAACAGATACTCATTTTTAAGAACATTTTAAGAATGCCTTCTTGAAAATATTGTGAGAACAGTATATTTTTTTAGTAGACTAATTGGGAATAGAACACGACTTTATTTAATTGTAATAAACAGTAGTATAAGGAACATAATCATGCGAAAGTTATAAGCTTTTTCCGCATGAAACATGAATTTCATCAGTTTTATTAAGATCTTTTTTTAACTAAACAATTTCATTTTGAGGTAAATAACACTACTTTTTTCTTTTCTTTTTGCATTAAAGTTATAAAAAACAATGAAGGTGTTGCCAAAGGACAATTTAAACAGCAAAATAGTACCTGAAGGCAAAATGGTACGCTTATTTAGTATATCCTAAGAAAAAATACGTTACCATTGACAATAAAACACACTAAAGTTTTCGTGAGCAATAGTGTTATCATTAAACATTGTTTATAGTTTTTTTTTTAATTTGGGACTGATAGTAATCATTTTCACATTGATTATTTATATTTAATAGGGTACTAGTATATCTTCCATGGCCAATATGCATAGAAATTGTAATTACATATCTATTCGCTACTCAGTTCACATGTTATTTACTGATTTGATGCCAACATAATTCTCGTACTTCTATGCACATTCTTCACTATTGTTACATGTCTATATGTGCTTACTAGCTAGAAAACACAAACAACGAAGTTGAAAAGAAATCTAAAATGTATGTTATGTAATTACGTTGTTTAGTATTAAGCAATTCACAGTGTAGCATGTCCATTCATTCAAAATATCAATATTTCATTTAATTAAGAATTGTTACTTTAAAAAAAAATAACACTCCTGTTTATATCCTATACTATGAAGCTGTTAACTAAACTATGAAAAAGTATACATTTAAACAGGTACATAGGTATATACAATATAGGGTACATATACCAGTATTAAAACAGTTTGCGCTGTCATTTATTTATTACTTTTACTTGATTAACCAAGCTAGAATAACTTCAAGATCAGCCTGTGGTTAAGTTAAAGTAGTGAACAGTTTCCTCATATCTGGCCTTTTTTGAGATCTCATCACCAGTAGAACACATATGATATATGTATGCATACAAATAATCTATTTCATCATTTTCACATAATTAATATAAAGTGTGTGATAAAAGTGATGTATTTCACACAATTTGTGATAAACAGTACATATGTACCTATTTGTCCACAAACAATACATTTATTTGGTTCAATTTCTTCAGAAATATGTGACTAACTCTGCAATCAGTGTGTGTAACAAAATAACGGATGACACATAACTGGTTCCAAGAGATACCGGTGTAGCTTCTAGCTTAGTAAAGACATGCATGCAAAGAGGTCCGACAAATTATGTTTATTAGTCCACCGATGATGTCAACACACTGTATGTGTATACAATTTAGCTAAATATACACACACCAATCTTTTAAAGCATAAATAATGCTTTATTTTCGCAAAATTCTGGACATTACATTTAATACATTTATCTAAACTTTGCTGTTACTCAAACATATGATTGTCTGTGTGTTAGGCTAAATTTGGCTGATGTGTTGAGGATGGAGAGCTATCATCCCTTCAGATTCTCCTTGTTTTAAGATAAGAAATTAACAGTTGTTTAACAGTCTTGTACACTACAGGGTCATTTTACATTGACTTCTTGCCATGTTCTGACTGCCAAATACTCAAATTATTTACTAAGCTATTCAGCATTCTTTGGACAATAACTTTTGTTTATATGCTACAAAATATGTGTCCTGAAATAATAACTCTGTCTACTTTGACACAAGATTTGTTCAACTCTGGGGATGATAAATGACTACCTTCAAGAAAATACGTGATGTCGCATGTTTTTTCCAATTAAACACTACTTGAAAAGGTAACAACTTGATCAAATTGAATCTAACTCTCAAATGCGTTCTACATTTTTTTCTGAATACATGTACAAAGTTATTATAGTCCAGTATATTAAATATTTAATTTGACAGCTACAAGTACATGTAGTATGGTATCACAAAGGGCTAATAGTTATGCTTGTTTCATATTTCTTCTAAGATCAGGATAGTTAGTGAATTCATGAATATAACATAACACGTGAGTTAAGATATAAATGGCCTGTGTTAATGGTCGACAATTTGAGTTTTTCATGAAATGCAGCTAAATTGAAGTATTTACAGAACTAAAATAATGTTGATTACTTGGCTTAATAGACCAGAATTAACACTTTGTGTATACTTTTGAATATCTGAATTAACATATTATTTGCCACGTAACGTAGGTCTGTCAACATCAATGGCAATTGTGTCTTTTAGCTAGGATCATTCTTTATGTAAGTAAGAACTGACTACAATGATGAGTACTTACATACACGGTACAAAGTAACTAAGAAATATAGCCATTGATTAGGAAAATAAGATTTTTTATAAACTACAATTAACGTGTATCAACACTATTAGTGGAAATGAAACATCACTGTGGATGGTAAACTCATCTAAACATCTAAAGAAATGCATGTGATTATGTAAGTTAATTATCCCATGTTTCATTAAAACATCATAACATAATGCGCTATGACACCATTTGTTCGTTCACAATTCTTGTGTTTTGGTAATTCTCTTTTCACATGGTAATGTAGGTTTCTTTCTGCATTTTTCAACAAGCATGGTCCAAAGCCATATTCAATTGGCAAGGTGGTACATCACAAACATTATAAGTGCATACAGCAAGAATATATACGTATTTTACAATACCTGTTGTACTATTGTCTGATCAACTTTGGTAAAAAGTCTAATTATTTGGAAAAGTTACGTACGTTACAGCGTAGAATAAGAACATACATCCCATACATGATCCACTAAAGTGATCACCACGCCCCTAGGACATATATAGATAGCAACTAAATGTTCTAATAGAACAAAAATGAGTGCCTCTTATGTAATAAATCTGTCCAATACATTCACACGTAATTAAGCAGTAAATACACATATTACGTTACCCTTTTTCGCTTTAGATATGAGAGTTACTGATTTAAGCTTAAGGTGAGCACACTTATGGGGTTATATGACTTGCTCCTAAGCTGGTAAATGTTTATAATTGATACATGGGTGTTTTAATGTTAAATATACAAACATGGCAATTGTTGAGGTGTTAACGTATCTTAAAGGCCAATAACTCCTTAAAGCCCCAAAATAATGTTGCAATAAAAAATTTCTGAATGCTACATACCATAAGGTATAAGAAAACCACAGTCCCGAAAATTCCCCGCGGGGGTGGGGGGACAACACTCCAGGTTTAGTAAGATACTCTCTGAATTGCATAGTTAAGCTGTAAGAATGTTTGCCGATATTAGATGTGTTGACAATAGATGGAATGATATTAAGTTTGAGAAATTGAGACCACCCAACGTTTAATGTGACATTCTAGATGCTAGAACAACCACTGTGTTGTTAAAACAATGAATGGACAAATAAAAAGAAAATATGCTTAGGACATGACAATCCTTCGGTGGATAACCTTGTTCAATGACTGTGCTTATATGCTATGTGTAGAGTGAACCGGAAAAAAGAACCAGGGTGTGGACTCAGATGACAATGATAAGGCAAATAGGACAACTTGATACTATATTAACTTTCTTTTAATGCAACTAGCTATTAGAAATGTGAAGGTCTGCAAGGGAAGGAATTACCCATTACATGTTGGGTGTTGAAAAAAGACGAGTTACTGTATAACTGTGACGTCTAGATCCGACAAGAAGGCAATGCTAATAGCCGTTTTCAGGTACACTGCTTTCAGAGACTACAACTAAATGGAGACATATAACAAATGAGCTAGATATTTTCTCTTTCTTCTCTTTGCTCTGTCTCCTTTACGAATGATGTTCACATATATAGGTAGTGTGTTTATAATAGCATGCCCATTGTTAAGTTTAGTTTGGGCTGCTATTATTGGCAGACCGGGCAGACATATTTCTAGTTAATTCAAGAATTACAATGATAATTTCTACAGTATATGTTTCGTTTAGTTACAGAATGGCTCTACACTTAAGGGTAAATAATATCCACCAATCTGATATATGCAGATGTTGTTCTACAGGTCGTTTAAAAAACAATGCTCAGTTATCTTATAGGGGAGAGCCGTAAATAAGTTTTAGAATTTGTCGCTCGATCCTTTTACCACATTTGTTTATAAGTTATTGTGTTAAATTGTATGTGTTTGTGTATATTTGTAAAATCAATTGGGGAATAAAATAAGTTTAAACTAAACTAACTAGTTATCTTATAAAACACTGATTTAAAGTCGATTAACAGCGCCATACTTCAACGCAACATGGTTAAATGTCAAACTAGTATAGAACACGCGTAAAACGTGACAAGCCTTTGAACAGTGACACGTTACCAAATATATACGTGTTACAGTGTGGTAAATACACGTGCTAAATTAACTTTGTTTCAAATAATAGTGATACGATTTACTACATTATTTACATAAAAAACTTTTATTTCTTTAACAACAGCACCATCAGCAACAACAGTTATACAATTAAAGGTAAAACAACAACAACGTCAACATCAACAGCAACGACACAAACAATTAATATTATAATATTGATAATAATCATAATCATATAACATGTTCGAATTTAACTTACCTAATGGCAATATAAACCAGACGACACAGCAACGAAATCTCATTTTCAACTTTTGATCGTTATGTTAGTATTAAGCTGGCCGATAATCTCACTCTTTGACAACACCACCCTTTGAAACATTGATCATGATGCTGTGTAAATGTTCAACAAATATATGTCCTGTGTTTTCAAAATAAGCTAAAATGAGTCACGTTTGGTACTTTTGTGTGTATAGTTGTGCTTTGTTTCTTTTGGGATGGGCGTTATAACCAGTACTCGGCTTTAACCCATCACCGTGCCAATAAGTTCAATGATAATATAGGGACCACACATTTCCATAATAATCGAGTTACAACTTGATATAGAACTTGTAACATCACGCAATACACGTTGTTTGGAGACACTGTTCTTATGGCATGAAGGTATTAAAGTTCAGTGTGGGTAAGGAAATAACAATGGCATGATGTTTGGGTTTGCCAAGTGTGAATTCTCCGCGCGTATGACAGCGATAATGAAATCAGGCCACGTGTTTATAGGTTCAATGTCAATTTATGTACTACGTGAAAACAATAAATACAAACATATACTTAACTTCAGCTTAGGCTCTAACAACCGTTCACAGAGTGATAATCAAGCGTCTTTAAAAAAACAAATTTGTCAGCAATGTGGCTCTGATGGGTTCAATACCCGGTATCGCCATTTGAGATAGTCATGTGGTCACCAAGTCAGACAGGTGGGTTTCCTCCGGTACTCCGGTTTCCTCCCACACGAAGACCATTGGATTACAAACGTCGGTGCCAACGATCATGATTAATATAAGTTGTATAACTTGTTTCGTAATCGTAAAACAAAGTTTCAACTTTTAATGTCGTTTTTGAAAACCGTAATTTACGATAAAACACTCTCGGATTACGCAGCGACACCAACTTATACAATAATTGTATCAAACTAATGATTGTACTTTAAGCTTTTCGAAAATTCAAGTTTGTATCGTGTAAAACTGTGTTATTGTTATACTTTCACTCGCACCCGTAGTCACACAAAAATAACACATCGCTATATATGAAATACAAACGTTATCAAAGTCTTCACTAAAATATTACTTGCATTTGTGTATTGTTAATATTGTGTTAAGTAACCTTTTTGAAAACAATTTACACTGTTGACTTATAAGTTGTTATAAATTTAAAGTAATATTATACTCATATTTGATATTAAAGCAAATGAATGAACATATAACAGACAGTTAATATATCAACAAATATACATAATGACCGTATAAAGACCAAATATATCCCTTCGTACATTTTTGAAAACGAAGGTAAAATATTTAAAAAGTTAAAAAAACTGGC
>ENA-OREC01001270-OREC01001270.1-marine-metagenome-genome-assembly--contig:-NODE-1270-length-12472-cov-14.034933_pt1 | contig 12472 bp, 8 predicted proteins | sample MGYA00248626_ERZ508543 | MGnify/ENA primary metagenome ERZ508543 (study PRJEB26211, sample SAMN05518279) | marine metagenome | isolation source: Puget Sound, Washington, USA | host: Bankia setacea... | reverse complement strand
GCATCACACAAAGTAGCATGTATTTACGGCATCACACAAAGTAGCATGTATTTACGGCATCACACAAAGTAGCATGTATTTACGGCATCACACAAAGTAGCATGTATTAACTGCATCACACAAAGTAGCATGTATTTACGGCATCACACAAAGTAGCATGTATTTACGGCATCACACAAAGTAGCATGTATTAACTGCATCACACAAAGTAGCATGGATTTACGGCATCACACAAAGTAGCATGTATTTACGGCATCACACAAAGTAGCATGGATTTACTGCATCACACAAAGTAGCATGTATTTACGGTATCACACAAAGTAGCGTGTATTTACGGCATCACACAAAGTAGCATGTATTTACTGCATCACTCAGAGTAGCATGGATTTACTGCATCACACAAAGTAGCATGGATTTACTGCATCACACAAAGTAGCATGTATTTACTGCATCACACAAAGTAGCATGGATTTACTGCATCACACAAAGTAGCATGGATTTACTGCATCACACAATGTAGCATGTATTTACTGCATCACTCAAAGTAGCATGTATTTACGGCATCACACAAAGAAGCATGTATTTATTGCATTTGTATTGACTTAAAGTTTTTTTATTTATTTACTTTTTCTCGCACTTCATAGCATAAGTTTCAGTCTTATGTTACGTGTATGTATCATGAACTTGGCTGTTAATCTTGAGTTATAACTTATTAAAATAGAATAATTTCTGTACATGACGCATGAAAGCGTGTGCAGACTTCTTTGTATCGAGGACAGAAACATTCAATGTCAACTGTTCGTGAAACTATGTTGATATACTTGCTGACAGTGCATCTATATACAGTTCATGACTACTGTACTAATCATGTCACTGCTGTCTAAATGTAGAATCTCAAGCCAGCTAAAGTGACCCACAGCGTGGTATTAATGGTATATGGCTGTAGTTGATTATGAAGATATTTAATAGTGTGTCCATATGTCGGTTATAGAGTTTTAGACCAAACCTTAGCGACCTGTTCTTGTATAAAGTCTGACCGATAATCCATCAGTGTTTCAAAACTCATTCAACGATCATAAAAGAGTTGAATTTGGAATATAAAAGGTAGCAGAGTGGTTAAGTAGACATGCAGACATGGACACATACTAGAATGGTGCGATGTTAAAGTAATGCTGTCATGCTCCCCTAAATGATTAAAATCTTAAAACAATCGGGAAACTCGGCTAAATATGACTATTGGAGGGATCTGTGTGTACTGTCTTTGCGACATAATTTTTTTAATGCTGATACTAAATCATCGATAGTTGTATAACGCACTACGATGACTAGTATGTGTACAAAAGTATGATATCAGACATTCAAGGGAGAGAAATCTTATCCTAACGGTACAGTTCAAGGTGTATATACTTACTTCTCTTATTTCCCTGAGACCATTTATAAAATCCTATAAAACTACATGTAGGTTTTAACTCCATCTAACTTCCCATACGTGACGTTTACATTGTTTATGAGCACGTCTTTTAGTTCCATTCATTTATTACCATTCAACTGTGATCTGAACTCTTAAATCGTGCACTAGTTTGTTGAGTCCATTTACTCTTTTACAGAAACTGATAACGGTTGTGAGGATCGTGACTCCCAAGTTATAAACATGAGTGACCTTGGCCGAGCAAACTGTTGATAACATTGTCTCAACCTCTTCCGTCTTTGTTTAAGAATTAAGATCAAACATTTCTTCCGTCTTTGTTTAAGAATTTAGATAAAAAGGTGTCGTTTTAAGGGTCAGAATTCAGAACTAGGAAAAGGGGCTGTTGAAAGGTTATGTACGAGTCCTAGTATGTGATGATAAATATGAGTAGAAAGAGTTATAAATATGAATGTAATTGTAAGTCAACGATGAAGTAATGAACCAAGTGTCAACTATTACAGGAACACACTTAAAATAGCAGTGACAGAATTATAAAGGAAAAGTAGGCAAACCCAAATGTGAGTGTTCCAGTTAAGGAGATTGTTTAGAGGTCTCCAGGCAAATAGTACGAACTACATTAAAGGTGCAATTATGCTCAATAGTTCCTAATAACTTTTTATTGTTTAAAGCATTCATATTCCAGTTTAAGTTTTGATACCAGCTACCATTACTTTTATCATAGTAAAACAATACAACAGATTTAATAAGTGTGGGTATTTTGGGTATAAGAAGGGACTATACAATGAAAACAAACTAAATGCTAATGAAGCTATGCTGTACTAATCAGTATGTTTCTATTGTAAAATACCTGTTCTATCTACAGATATGTTTTTTAACTTAAGGGTCAGAGTGTATCTTCCTACAGGGTTGTGATAAGCACAGTCTCTTATATGTGTGTCAGGTTGTCCTTAACACACTTGTGACCTGGTTCCTATTTTGACCCTGTAAGTAAGTCATATAGCAGACATACTAAATGCATGCAATATCCACAAATAGATCATGAAAGTTGGAGTTTATACATATTTTAAACCATCTAACAAGTTCCAGTGACTCACCGTTTCGGTTGTAAAGATACATAGTGTTAAAATAGTAGATATAATATACAGAAACTTGTATTATATAGCATTAATACTGTTGGTTTCTTGTTACACTGTCCCCTACAATTCATCATTGATATGTACATTAGCTTGACTTTTCTAGGCCCATCAAGAACTCAAGCAATCATTGAATGTAATTAGTACCCACTGATCCAAAATGTGTTACAGATAATGAAACAAACTATAGAAAAACATTTAAATTGGTTTAAGTAGTTTGAGACATTTACTTTCTCTATATTAATATACACGTATAAGAATTTGAAAAGGGCAATAACTCTGGAATCCCTGAACCAGGCCTCACAAGAAATTGGTCATGGTCATGTACACATGGGGATAACGAACGTGAGCACTTTCCATTTGGATGGCTTTACAACTGTGGAAGAAGTTTGAGCTACACTTTCTCCATATGGACACACATGTATACTAATTTTGAAAACAGGTATAGCTCTAGAACCCTTCAGGGAAATATGCCATGCACATCTACTCTTTGAAGGGATCATGTGTAGTAAGTAGAAAATGATCTACGTGTCATTCCGAAGAGTCCTCTAAAACTAACCAACCAGACAAAAGGAGTTTATTTACATCAACACAGATAAACAAAAACAATTGGAATTTTTCAGTTTCATTTATTTTGCCTTGAAACAAGAGCTTCAATTAGGTTACTGCAGTTGGCCACGACTAAATCTCAACACGTTTGCCATGATATGAAACACAACCTAGTACACACAAAGGTTTTTACACGTTTTACTGGGAACCTAAACATATAGCAGCCTAAAGTACGAACAAGTTATCAACCCTACAGATCAAATACAAGTCAATTGAAATAAATCACTTTCATTTATAAACATTTCGAACTGTCCCAAGATTACACACTACTTAAGATTGTGTAAATTCGAAAATTTTGTGTCACTAACTTTTTTACACACAAAAATCGATCTCCCATAGCCTCATTTTCAATATCAAGAATTCCGTCAAGAAAGCTCTTGTAAATCATCAAACTCAAGCCTAGTAATTAATAAAGTAGGTTTACCTGACCCTTTTGAATTCATTACACAGACAGCTGATTGGATTATCACAGTATTAATTATTACAAAATAACATACTAACCTTAGCCATAGTGTAACATGTACCATATAAAATTGAATTTATGTGACTAGGTAAGTTAGTTGGTGCCAGGTTAATACGTTCAAGCTATACCTGACAGTGAGCAGTTTCAAGGACAGTTCAAATTGTTCCTGAAAATCCAGCAACAATTTACATCTCGAAACGAATGCTGATGATGATTTCTAGTTTCTTTTACAAATTTTTCTCTTCCTTGAATGATTTTTCGTGTAACAAATGTTGGTACAGAACAAACTTAAGCTACCAATTGTAAGCATTTGAATTGGAAAGTTAACCCAAATTGTGTAATAGGGTATTGATCGACTACATGTGTATAATAAAACATACTTGATGCAAACCCAACAAATTGTTAGACCTTTACAAGTTAATCATCAACAAATTTAACTTTACTAAAAAAAACAATTAACTCAACATGTTGTAGCCATTAAAATAGTATCTCATCGTGATTGATAAGAGGTTTTATTTCTTCTGTTCAATTTCTTCAAAGCTAGTATCACCAAATCATACAATGTATTGTTTTTAGTTATATCATTTTGAATAACACATGCTGGTCAGCAAAATGCAAGCAACAGTGAAAGCAGTAGTTTATAAGCAACATAACATGCTATATATGGCACTGCATAAAATGTTCTATCTGCAGAGATATTGATTAGTCTACAATTAACCAAAAATCTACAGAACAACAATTTGTCTGCTCATAATTAAATCAAAACTTATTGAATAAATGCACTAACTTAGAGATTTTGACACCAATAATGTATACTGGTATCAAAACTACTGCGTGTAACCAAAAAGATGATTGTATTAAACCATATTAAAACTGTTGTTTTTACTACAAATTCAAAGAAGTATAGATAAAACAGGGAGTAAAAAGGAAGCCAGACTATTTATACTGACTTTATAGTAGGAACTGTATGAAATGTGTAGTCTTTGATGAAACTTATACTAAGGGAGACTACTCAATAATAAACATGTGACTCAAGTTTAATAAATAGGGGAGACAATCCAGTATGTTTTCATTCCATACACTAAATAGCATTTCTAGAGTTTTTACATACCGGCTATAAAAACAGATTATCATATTGGATACAAAATGTAAGATTGGTAATAAATAACGTCACATGATAATGCAGCGAATTAACTGTTTTGACAATCGTAACCTTGGTGATTGGATGACTCACTGATGACTGTTTGAGCATGTTACACAGTATGGAGAACAGTGACTAGATTCTGTGTGTATGTTTCTATCATTCATAACATATGTGGTAATGGGATGAATACTTGGGTATTAAATAACCAAAATCTAAGAACTTAATCCAAATATGTTCTTGATTCTAAAATAATGAACGTAAGCCATTTGTATCCTTAATTCTGCATATCCCTAATTCTATTTTAATGTAAAAAGGCTGCCTTTCCTGTATTATACATTCTATTTAATCACAATTCATTTTTTGGAAAACTGAAATGAAACTAAGTCTATCAAGTCATGAAAGTTTGCACATTTTTGAGGATTTCTATCTATTCACAAACCAGATTTTCTTCAACTTCCAGAAAACTGTAATGTTCATGGTAAACCAAGTGTAAGAATCATGTCAAATAGTTGAGAAAGCTTTATAGAGGAAGCTAACAAGCATATCAGGAGGTGAAAGAAACACTGTCACAACTCAATTTATAAATAATTCAATTAAACTATCAGAGCACTGCATTGAAACCCAAATTTTTACTTTTCCAAAATCCAACTAGCCTGTTAAGTCTACAACGCATCTTTAATACAGTATCAGTGGGAACAAATAATAGTGAAACTCGTATTTTTACTGTTAATATACAACTTATACAAAGACACACTATTAACTACAGCACAACGTTCAACTGATAAAAGAGACAGAAAACAGGTAAAAATAGCAAACCCAAAACTTACTACTACAACAGAAAGTTAAACAAAGTTGACACTAAAACACAATATCTAATAGCAAGTCGTACTCTCAACTGACACTATAGAACCAATACCCAAAACTTCTTAAAATAACCTAAATAACTAGTTGTCATCACTTGAACAAATATAAAAGAACCATAAAACTATGACTATAAGTTAACTTGTTCTTTGAAGGTTTCCTTCAAGGGTATAAGAAAACTAAATTGCTTTTTTAACTAAATAATTAGACTTCATCACTTAAAATTTATTATAAAGATGTACAAAACTATGGTGTAACTCTCCTTTCCGTTGTTGTCATTGTGTTAGGTAACTAAAGTATTCTGTATGACCCCTTTTACGACCCCTTCTATTTAATATTTGTAGAGAAACAGGTGTAACAATTATATAGCCCGATAGTAGCAAGTGTTAACATTGCATTGCTGGTAGTAAAATGTTAAAAATAAAGAGATGTAGAAAAATGTTAAAACTTTTCATCAAGAGTCTTATTGAGAAATATGGAAACAAAAAGTATCCTTTTAACAAGTTGGTTCTTTGCTCATACCCTGTAGGCACTTGTATCAGGAAATGTCTTCAGGTTGATTTGATACGGGAGTAAAATCAATGTTACACCGCTATATCTTTGCATGAATTGAACGGGGTTTTTAAATTCAAGTTTTCTATATTATTCAATCAATTGCTGCTAATTTTAAACTCACAAAGATTTCATTACTTTGTCCTACTTATTACAGTGCACAGACTGTTACTATAAATAAATATAAACCAGACTTTTAATCTTGATCTAGAACATTTTATTCACCAATCAAAGCAGTCCATTGGAGATTGTGTGGTGCTCAGTTCCAATAAAAAGTTGACCAGTAACCCTACATTTCAAATTCTTAACAGAAGGCAAACTTTAAGCTTTAAAATAGATGGAAACAAAGAGTATTTGGTATCATTTTCTCTCTAAAAGCTAACTCTTACTGGCATTATCTATAATATTCAGTTTTTAATAAAAGACAAAACCTGAGTTTAAAAACCATGAAGAGCAAAGAAATACTGACCTGTCAGGGTGAGTGGCAAATAAGCTAAGCGGTCTCTTTGTTTTATCATAGTATAAAGCTTAAATGTATATCTCAACAGAACAAACATTGTGTTTACTGAGTTTATTTAATTGTTGAAGTCATGTCAGTTCTGTAACATTTGTTTATCTTTCTTAAATGACAAAGAAAGCTATTTTGGTTCCCTCATTGCTAGGTAAAAACAAATTGAAGAAAAAAGATGCAAATTTGTTTTTTTGCACCCAACATGGTGACAAGATTACAAAAAAGTGATCAAAAGAATCCAAGTAAGAACTGCTGCAATGAAGAGTTTCACGTTGAGTCTTATTCAGTGATGATGCTTGAAACAATGAGGCGTGTCCTGTACGAAGAGGAGAGTTGGAAGGAGATCTGATGTTTTTACGCCCGTGGCTGGAGTACGCCACATGAGTCTACATCTGTTTTGGGGTGTAGTCACTAGCATGTGGGTTCAGGTTGGACTTGAGGAGCATACCGTTCTCAGACTGTTGCTGTTGTTGTTGTTGTTGATTCACCTGGAAAATAGAAGTCCTATACTGGGAAAGTACAGCTATAGCTTTCTCCACTAACAAGCTACACCTAGAGCATTATAAACGTCAACTTTTAGAACAGAAGTTTGGTAAATTGATGGTATATATCTGACCAAAGTAAATGCAACAGAATATTAAAAATCTTGAGCTCTAGATCTCAATAACTGGGATATGGTGGAAGAGTGTCCAGATTTCAATATTTCACTTTTATAATTCCTGATACTTCTTGACTTAAATCATTTGAATCTAAAGTGCAAAAATAATGTGGAACAATAACGTCTATGTATCAGATCTTACATGAGTTAATATAAACGTTTATGAACAAGTTTAGGAATGCATTTAAGCAAGACTTCTTCGAGCTTTATCAAATTTCGGAAACCAGTTTTATAAAAGTTTGTATTTAAATTACGAGTTAGTTTTTTTAAACGGACCCATTGCTGGAGCCGCTTTCCATTGGTTTCTCGTGCCTTGCATCATTGGTTATATTAAATTTATGTAAAATATAAATATTCCTAATCGTTATGTTATATTGAAACCAAGGTTAAATATGTGACAAATATACTTACTATTGAAGATGAGACAGAGTTTGAGTATAGTAACGAGGGTGATGAATTGCCAGAGCTGGACAGGTTCATTCCATCAGATGTCTGGGGCATCAAGGCCATCACCTCAGACATCTTAGACTTTAAATCTCCAATCTCATCATCTCGTTGCTGTATAATCGCTGAAAACGCAGAGCAGATAGGAAACATGAATATTGAACTATTTCATAAACATGATTGGGAAAAAAATAGTTGTGAATTTTGTGTATTCTTTTCATCGTCGGAATCTGATTTGATATAGGTAGTGAAACAAGATATTACAACAGACATGAAGTATCTGTTTTTGCTGATATGCTAAAGTAGTCTTTGTGTTGTAGGAAACCGGTCAATCTGACCAGATGACTATTTCAAATGGGTGTGTCTCCAAGTGTCTTTAATCAACTCAGAATGCAGAGATGTCAGCAAAACACAACCATCTATGGCTTACTCTAAAAAGCTATCAAAACTCATAAAAGGTTAGTTCCTCTCAACCTACTGTTGTCAAATCTAACATAAGCCAAAAACACCAACAGCCAATCAGAAAAGACATTACAAATTTTATATGTTAGAATAGCCAACAATTAAACACAAACCTTGAAATATTTCCATCTGTCGTTTAGCCTCTCCTAGAGCAGAAAAAAGGTCAAGCTTCAGACGTGTCTCTGCACTAAGACTGTTCTCTAGATGGGACGTCTTATCTTGTAAAGCAGACATTAAAGCCTCTGTATTACTCTGTTGCTCTTTGTAAAGAGAATAAGACTGGAAATATAAGAATACATTATGTATATCATTGAACTCTAGCATAGTATATAACCATTATATAAATTATTTCAAATTGAGCCGTTGGAGAGCTAGATAATGTTTTAGATATTAGTTTCATAAAATTCGCATTTTATCAATAAACCTTTGTGTACTTTTTGTTTAGGAGTATGGTATACTGTTATTGGATTGGTCAGTTGTCACACAAAGGGTAAGAATCAGTCCTATGTCACTTTAATGAAACAGCAGCCAGATCTAACACTGCTTTCAGGTTTACACAATCAACAATTTTAAAACAATCTGTTACCTGTGTTTCCTTTTCTAACTGCCTTATTTTATCATCTTTATTCTGTAAATCCCATCGGAGCTGTTGTATATCATTTTCTGTGTCGCGGCGACGTGATAAACATAGGTCTGTGCAACAATCTCCCCTGTGAATACACAACAATGGCCATCTTTTAAAACAAAGTCTCTAAAACCATGTCCAGGGCATAAAACCACCCCAGTTTACATCAGTTTAATTTTACACACATCATAATAAAAAACAAAAACACAAGGATATATCAATAACTTGTTAACAAATGGTTCAGGACGAAATCATTTAAGCTGGTCAGGTATATTCTTGACTTCTTGCCTAATGTTTCACCAAGATTTGATCCTCAACCTCACTAACCTTACAACTGTTTAGTATCTCAGATTTATATAACAGTAAAAAGTTTCACCTAACAATGTCCATGGAATACCAAGTTAATAGCAAGATATTTGTAAGTGACTGAGAACTTTGCCTTTTAAGAGATATATATTCCTGCAAACAATTTAGCGTAAGGCTAACGAAAGGTTCAATCTCCAACTTCTAGATGCATGTTATAATGACTCTTACCTGGCAGTAACTAGGGCAACTGCACGAGCAGCCGCAGCATCCTCATTCTTCTTTGCTTTCCTCTCGGCAACCAGCTGCTGTTCTAAAGTATTTCGTCCCTTCTTCTCTTCTGCAAACTTTCGCTCTAAAGATGATAATGTCTCCTTGTCTTTCTGTCGACTAGTTACAAGATTATATAGTCTGCAAGAAACAAAGTAAACATGACTAGCTTTGGAATCAGTTTGTATGATCTTCAATCTTAACTGCATGTGTTGCTTTCTTCCCTCGTTATAAAACTTTGCAGGTTAAAAACTTACGTCAAACCAACCATGAAGCAGTTAGTACCACAGTAAAATGTACAATAACAAATGTACAATAACAAACTAATAAGACTTATAAACTAAACTTGTACATACTTGTTCTGTAAGTTTTCATTGTCTTGTTGAAGTTGATAGACATCTGAGCGCACATTTTTATCACTAAGTATATAACTGCTAATCTGAGATTTTAGCTCTTGTTCTGTATTTCTGCTCAACTGTAAGTCTGTCTTTAATCTTTTAACATCATTTTCTAACCTGAAATATACAAACAATCAGTGAGTGAAATTACTATTCATATTAGTAAAGCAAAGTATCAAACTTACCTATAACTTTTGAAACATATTGGTTCACAATTGTCGCTAGGGATTTATTGTCGAGAAAATTGCTTTCATTGCATATCACTATTAAGCCAGAACGTGAATAGGTGGACTTATGAACCAAAACAGTATCTTTGTCCTTCTACAATACATATTTCTTCAAAAACGTTGATTAATATGTGTACATAAACATCATTTCAATATAATAGTTATCAACTCTTGCGTTAAAATGGTATGCAATTAAGTGGAATGTACTCTATATATCACAATATACAGGTGCTCCTATTGATGATGTTTACAATTCTAAAGACACTGTAAACAATACTAATCTGGTCTACAATAGTTTAAAACAATTGTTCAAATCCGTTGTCCACTTACTTCTGTATATAGGCTGCTTCATCTTTATTATTCGCGAATGCTGATGATGATAAATCGGGTTTATTATAATTCTTGCCCTTCTTTGATGAATTGTCTTTGTTACTATTTAACTTAGAGCCAGAAACTTTGCCGCTGATTCCGTTTTGCTGCTTGTAACTCTTGGCCTGTTGCTCATTCACGAAATTGTCCGCATTTTCATCAAAACTGTTTATATCTGTTTTCTTTGGTTGTTCAATGTACTGTATTTCGTCATCATTTTCTGTATCTTCTGTGGTTTTAGTCTTTTTACTGTTGTCTTTGTCTTCTCTACTACTTTTACTTGTATTAGTCGGTTGTGAATTAGCTGCTGTATTAGGAGGTAATGGTTTTGCCATCTCCAAGGTAATGGGCGAGATTATTTCCTCTTCTGTTTTGGCCGGTAAAGCTGTGAAGAAAAGCAAGAATGGTATCAATATGTATAAATAGGATCTTACATGAGTTGTCATTTAATATGAACTTTTATGAAACCAGTCTAGGGAATGTTATTAACGAGCCTCAAGCAAGCTTTATAAAGTTTCCGGAATGACTTTCATAAAAGTTTATATTAAAATGACAACGAGCGCAAGATCCCTCATATCACGTGACTTTTCAGTATGCAAGGACAGGCTTCTGTAAATGCTTTCCACAGGTTTCTCGCTTGTTCCATCTCAGGTTATATTAGACTAGTGTAATATATATATATATATATATACTCTTTATGCAGGGCTCAAAGAAAACAACTTTCATTGGCAAGCTTAGGGCTTGTGGCCTCAGAAAATGGACTAGCCCTGAATTTTTTCAGACCAGCCCTGATTTCTTTCAGACAATCCCCGGTTTATCTGTTTCTTCCTTTAGCTCCTTATTGATTTCTAAACATCATGTAACAGGGCTTAAACTAGACTGTAAAATCAGAGGGGCCCGAAATTGATTTTGACAGGCCCGGATCTCGTCCCCCCACCCCACCCCCCAGTTCTTGGAGCCCTGTTATGGTTATATAATATTGAAAACAAGGTTAGTTATGTCATGAATTATGTTATGTATGCTAGAAGTAAATCTATTGTCAAAAATCCTGACAAGATTTCATTGTAGATGGATTTGTTTGTCAAAGTTCATACGTTTAACCCTGTGTTGCACATTCCCCAGTTTGCAAGTTAAAACAGAACTGGTGGCACCTTGTCTATGGAATTATATCTTTACTGTTACCATGGTTTCTTGGTAATAACAATGTCTTCTACCTGCAAACTATGGTGAAAACAAACCACACAGCTTCACAAACCACACAGTTTCACTAATGAAATTTATATCTAGTAATTGTAAGGTTTCTTGGCACACAACATTTTAACTTGTCTCTTTGTTTTCGCCTATTTAAACGTTATTTCAATCTAACGTCAATCTTACCTTTTTGTTTTTCTACATTCTGTAACTCTGGAGGCAGTGCTTGTTGTATAAGATTAAAATAAAAATCGTTATCTTTTTGTACGTCTTTCTGCTTCCGCTGTGAAAAACAAGAAAAACATAATTAGAAATCTTTAAACATTTTGGCTAAACTAAAATACACGTTCCAACGTATTGAGGTTTATGTAAAAAAAAAGGATTAATAATTGGAACTCTTGATTGAAAAAAATATCAATCCAAGGTTTGGAAAAGACACCAGAAATACAAGATGTAAATATGTTACTAAAACGTATCAACTATAACCCTATAACAGCACTATGCCCCAATCCACAACTTTGGAAAACATCATTTTGAACATGGCGATCATCTTTATGTCTTATACAGCAATTTCGATAAAAATACTTTCATAAGTAAGGAATCTGGCAAAATCATATGCAAATAATAGAAAAAGGTAAAAGAAAGGACCCGTATTTATTATATCATTTTCCATTGAAATCCCGATCTTGTAAACTTGCTGATAATATGGCGTCGAATTGAGAAAGTCTTACCCACAACATTAGGTTAATTATAGGAATACTTTACCCACAACATTAGGTAAATTATAGGCATACTTTACCCACAACATTAGGTTAATTATAGG
>ENA-OREC01001269-OREC01001269.1-marine-metagenome-genome-assembly--contig:-NODE-1269-length-12477-cov-12.427258_pt1 | contig 12477 bp, 6 predicted proteins | sample MGYA00248626_ERZ508543 | MGnify/ENA primary metagenome ERZ508543 (study PRJEB26211, sample SAMN05518279) | marine metagenome | isolation source: Puget Sound, Washington, USA | host: Bankia setacea... | reverse complement strand
TATCTTTACCTACACTTACCGTTACCTAGATTGTAATTCACCTATATTGTACAACACCAAGTATGTACACCTACTATAAGTATCTTTACCTACACTTACCGTTACCTAGATTGTAATTCACCTATATTGTACAACACCAAGTATGTACACCTACTATAAGTATCTTTACCTACACTTACCGTTACCTAGATTGTAATTCACACATATTGTAGTGTACTTCACCTCTATGTTGTTGAAAGCCGTATACATTATGTAATCGTGCCGGGCTTGTTTTAATTCATTTTTCCCTAGATGCAGTGTTACGCCTAGTTTGAGTAATTGACCCGACTGTTTGTGTGTTCAGACTGTTTTTGTGTTCAGACTGTTTTAAAGACAATCCTCACCCATTTAATACGTCAGCTATTGTTTCGATGTGCTTCACATTATTTCACATTATTTCAGCAATATTTAGATTATATTGACATTTAGTTAACAAGTTTAGATCCTGAATGAACGAGTGAGCTATATGTAATTCTTGTTACTTTCATGCACGAACGGAACATACGAACGAGCAAGTCTAGTATAAGCTATTACACCTGTACATGCTTGTTAACAATTTCCATGTACCCTTGTTTCAACATGTGTCAGTGTTTAAAGTTGAGGGCCTTAGGGCAGGTTAATAGTTGATAATTAAGTTCCCTCGTAAAATAAAGTATTTAATAATATTAGTTTTTATACGTATTATTAACTTTCTAATCAATGAATGTTTTATTGATTCACTCACTTTGATGTAAAAAGGAGAAAAATACATGTTTTAAAGGACTTTAATATTATTATAGAGCACTTTATGGAATCATTACTTGGTCTCAAAAAAGTACACCACAGATGAAACAAAACGTAGAAATAGAGAACAATGTGAAACAATGAAACAACTGTCAGCGCAATTACCTCCCATACCTTATTGCAACGTTTCACTCGACTAATGCGAAATGTCTCAATATTGGAGACTGTTAACTTTCATTAATATCTCAGAAACAATCAACAAATGCTCTCAAAACGTAATATAAAATACGGGTCGTCCGAACTTCCCTGGTAACCGTTAAACACATGGCACGTTTAAAACTGTGAGTACGTGTACATTTAGCTGATTGAATGGTTTAGTGTTAGTAAGACAAGCACCAATATGTGTTTCCGTTTCGAAATAAATATGATAGAACACTCCGTATGAAGTACGAATGGTGAGCAGTTTATCTAATATTAATATTGAACATGATTATATTTGGGATTGAACACAATCTGATTTAGTAAGTGGCGTGACGAATACCCGAGTGGAAACCCCTAGTGAAAAACAGTTTACTTCTCGAGTCGCTGAGTGATGTGGTTCGTAATAAGGTCACTCTGTGGGGAACTCAGTGCAAGTTGTCAGACCAAGTGTCACATACATATAGGGACAAACATTATATAGTAGCTAATATTCAATGTGAGTCAGGAACTAAGCGGCTTCAGCAATGAGAAGAGTACAGGCAGGTAGTAAAACCAAGAATTTACATCAAACCAGAGTACGATAAACATAGTTATAAAATTGTTTATGCCCTAAACGGGTGAGTTGCCTTGACAATAGAATGAAACGAATCGGAAACCGTGGCGACGTTTTATAATCAGATGATGGTATAACAAAGCCACTGGTGCGGTACATGAGTTCAGATATTAGTGTTTGGTGGTTTCTTGTTAATTGTTTCATGTGTGTTAAGTTGCACCCGTATAGGTGTTAAGGTCAACTTGTTCAAACGTGAAACCATTAGATATAATACGTACACAGCTTTACGTTGATAGTGACTCAAAGTTATAGGCCTGTTGTGAAACCATAATTATTGTTGGTGAATATTGGAATTTTGTCATGATATGTTTTGAATGCGGTGAAGCAACAATGGTGATGAGAGAGACAGTTTCAGTGGAATTCGAGTAACGAGACGAACGTGCGAGTTTATTCTCTACTTTTGATCACGGGACACAAGTGATGCTGAAAGTTTTCGAAACTGTGATTTGTTGGTTTATCTTTGACACGTACATATTACCAGTTTGATCCTACGGTGAAATTAGGAAATGCGAGTAATTTGACTTGTTGAGTCTACGACATTAACGATCCTTATCACAACCCATGCTGACGAGGCAACGAGGTGCATTAACTGGAACATTTACAGATAAAAAGTAGAGAAGTTATGCTATTCGGAAATATGAGGACTGAGTTGATTTGGTGCCAATATTTATAGATGCAATATATTCCTATTTGCATTAAATAACTCGGGGAATAAATATTGAAAAAAACTAGATTTCCATGTTATCGAGCGCGTGGACAAAGAGGTGCTCACTAACAACCAGACTATTTGTAAAAGTTCCCGGAGCCTAACATATACGTTTGGGGCTTTGGTCGACGATAAAGAAACGGACGCTAGCGAAAACATTATTAAAACAAATGTTTCTTCATCATAAAATCGGACTCAAAGCATGTAATTTCAATACCTGGCTGATGCTATAGAAAGCAGTGAGTCAACCGCTTCAGTTCTCTTTCAATAACAAACTATTTACCTGGAATATTGCAACAAAACTGAAATATGTTAAACTTAGTGCTTTAAAAAACTGCTCGCACAGTGGATAGATAAACGAATCGGTGGGCTGTTAGTGGTGGCAGATTTTTCCATTAACAATTCTAGAGAGACTCTTTCAGATCAGGGAATACATCAGACATAAGGGAAGCCACTTGTCATTACATAATCGCGCTATTTGTGAATAAGATGCTGTATTCAGAACACTGATGTGCTCTCATTACTCAATTCCCAATATTGAACATTCTTAATACTGGGGGAGAATATCTCTGTCGTAAAATAATCGTCTGCTTCTCTGCTGGTCAGGGTGTAGCGTATAATTATTTTAAAAGTTAAATCGTGTCTGATGTCTGTTATCTTTGAGTGATATCATGTGACGGTATGGGAATACTTATTTTGTCTTAGACACCCATAGGAGTTAATTGAATAATTGATGGATGTACAACTTTATTTTCAAATCGTTTATCTGTGAAAACTATATAACTAGTGATGCATAATTGAAGAGATAAGTACGGATTCGGGATCTAAAAAGTAGCCTAATACACTTTGTTTAAATGGTGAATCCATTGCAGGAAATCATGTCTTTAAGTACAAGTGTATACACAGATGACACTACAAGTGTGACAGAGAGCACTGTGTTGACTCTCAATTTACTTAATGGCAGTGATAATTATACCAGATTGGAAGTAGCGCTAATTAAACAGCCGTTACATATTCTGGTGTTATATTCATTGGCGTACGGCCTTGTGTTCTTCCTTGGATTAATTGGTAATTGTTTCGTGATAACTGTGATATACAAGGATCCTACGATGAGAAATGTGACGAATTATTTTATTTTGAACCTTGCAGTTGCGGATTTATTAATTGTGTTTGTACATGTGCCTATGACGTTATTGGGCAGTATATTTACAGGTGAGTGGTTCCCAGCATTGACCAGTACTATCAACATGTCATAATTACACGTACTTGTCTCCTGATATCAGTTATGATCTGAGGTCCATCTATCGTATTACACTGGTAAACATAGATATCGCATGTCACAATCTGAAAATTGCCCCGTAATAGTTGAACTACTCTATATGGCGTCAGAAATAACATTATTTTCACGTTACAGTAATCGGTTAAGGGGATATGGCTTAATCAAATCAGACAGGCGCGTGGCGTTCACCCTACATGGCGCGTGGCAGGCCCGACATACAGTCTCTTATCATGTATTAAACGTGTATACTTTGTGTGGTCTTAACTAACATAGTACGCAAATATACCACATGGTGCAAAGAATTGAATATACTTATGGAAATTGAATTAATTGAAAGAATTTAAGTACATTGTATAAACATACCCTATATAATTTTATATCTTTATAAACGATATGAGTTGGTGCGATAATGATTTAACTTTCTATAAAAATACGACAATCATTGACAAGAAATGACGCTGTAATGTTGGAATTTTGAAATGTTTATAAACAAAACCTTACCATAAGCACGTGTTTATTTGGATATTAGTAATCCAGTAACTAAATACGGAGTTGTTTAGAAGAATATGCAATAGCAATCACTATGAATTGTTTACCTTACATTACCCAGCTCAATAGACGTCCGTGAAAGAGCTCGTACCAGTGTATATGTCATTTGAAAATACTTAAACAATGCCTCATAAAAATGGTTTGTTAAAGTTACTTAAGAAATAAAACATCTGAACCCGTGTTTTATCGCAGAATAAAAAATAAGTACGAGTTATGGTACGTATTGATTAATTCACGAGTGTCCTAGCCGGACGAGTACGACCTTTTTTATTCCGCGATAAAACACGGGTACATATGTTTTAATTCGATTCTAAAACGGAAATACTGATTGTGTTTCTATAATGCACTGCTGAGTGTAAAAGTAATAAGCACGGACATAGAGCACGGAATCAAGTCCGTGGTAATAATCATATTTTATGGTGAATAAAACACGGCTCGTTTCCTTCTTTGTGTATAGGAGAAAATCACGTTACCGTTTTAGAATTAATGCTGATCCATGAACTCCTGCTAATGAATTGCACGCTCGAATCCGTCCCTGGAACAAATCAGTTCTGAGCAATGATGGTGTTGTCTTGTATTTAATATGTCATTGCATAGTTAATCTATAATACAACGTGACCAATACTTGGTTAGATTAACAATACTCGGTGATGCAAACTCTATTTGTTATCCGGCACGCTCTCCAGAATTTCCAAAGAATTCCCTATATCGCTTATTTCACTTTCTTTGCTCAGGCTTTTATCTCCATGCACTCGATTGATGAGAAATCTAAGCGTACCATAAGGTTCGTGTGTTATTCATTTCTTTCCTTCGTTTAAACAAGGAAGTCTGGATCAACTTGGGCTAATTGATGTTGTTATTCTGAAATATGTTTTTTTAATCTTTCGAGAGACTTGTCTTTTTATATAGTAACTTTGAGATTAATTGGACTAATCATTATTATTTTTTATAAACTATGCACAGCCAAAAAACACGTGTACATATATATATATATATATTTGTAATTAACCAGATTTAAATAAGCTCGCCATATGTATATATGGTTACTTTTCCATCAGACAGGAAACACGACTTACACTGATCTCCAGTTCTCTGATGGCGAGGAGTTGAAGGTTTTTACTAGTACATACTATCCATAGAGTCTGATTTGTGATTGTATCTGTCTAGCTGAGGACACATAGCCCTAGCTTAGCATCGTCTATACGGCTTCCACTGTCATCGTATAGACCACAAGTGACATGTTGTTTTCCACCACAAGAACAAGTGTATCCAGCTCATAGACGACACGACTAAACTCTTAAACGGACGATTTATATAACGTTAACTAGTACGTGTTTACATTATGCAGTTTCTGCAGATGGTGTTCACGTTAATATTTACCCTTTCGTGTACTAATGGGCAGTAAGCCCGATTTAATGGGCTAATAACTTTCAATACAAGTATAATAATGATTGGTCATATAACGAGAGAAATCATTGTTTCTTAAAACTAAAGAAAAATACTTGAACAATGTGTACATCAATTGCGTCAGTTTGTAATGCTCTTCCATTCGTTATTTGGTGAAAGGGTGTGTTTCGCCGTATAAAACAACTGGACTATATCTAAGTTTTCAAAACACAATACCATTTAAGACAGTATTTACCAAGACGGTTGTGGGCCGGAGGTCAATATAGTTCTTCAGTCGATTGTTGGAGACGATTTTCAAAATACCAACAAAACCCACCAAAACACACTCACACACATGTCGAGTCAATTACTGGTTCAAAAATAGATGCTAAATGTTGTTAATGGTTTGCCGAGAAATGTTCTGTAAAAAATGTTTGCAGATCCGCTTGTGAAAGTATCTCATTTTTTGCAAGTTTTGCTTCAAATTAGTGGATCCAAAATGTGTTACACGTAGGCCGATTTACGTGCATTTGAAGCCATGTTTACCTCTTTTCATGTTAAAAAAATCAGTGCGCTACATCTTTCTAAATACTTCAGATGGTTTAATGAAACACTTTTACATACTGATATGTCTGACGACTGAAGTTTATATTAATTCTAGTACATTCAAATATTTCCAGAATGTACAGATAATTGGAGGTTTCCTGAAAACAATGAATGCAATTCCTATCTATAAAATAAATTCCTCCAACGGTTCCTTTTTTTCTTCGATTTCCTTTTGTTTTGAAATTGTTTACGCGCGTACGGTTTGACTGTTTATATGTGTGTTTGTTGTAACTACAACACGTAATTATCGTTGTGAAGAATATCTGTTCCATGTGTTGAAAAGTTTAATGTAACTTTTTTTTTACTTCAACAGTAAAACAGGTTTCTGAATTATTAGTTGAAGTGACCAGCTGTTGATTTATTGTTTTACTGTGTCTATGTTCTTCCTCGAATATACGTTTGCTGTAAATACTTTACCGCCAACAGGTGAAATTCTGGCTGCCAATTAGTGGTCAAAGATCTTTAGCTATTTTCACCTCTATTAAACATCCTGGTTTCTTGTGTTCATGATACTGATTTGACCTGACATATTCCAATATCTCATTGGTAGATGCCATTTCAACAATCATTTTATAAAAGAAACGTGAACGTTATTTTGACGTTCTGTTAATAACGTTTTGAATGTCCTTGGTGGCTGTTAAGCTCCCATGATACTTTCTCTTACAAACCCAATTCGCTATTGGTAAAATGCCTGGAATTCGAATAATGAAAACTGGCCTTCTTTTCCTATTGTAAAAATCTCGATCTTCCAGTTTCCTCATAAGTAAATAATCCAGCTCCCAGTTTCGACGAACTGGCCATTGATTCATGTCAGGAACTAAAATTGGTTGTCTATTATCCTGCCAAGGAGACGATTGTTTGCCAGAGGAATATTCGAGTAAATTGTCAGAAAAGAAAGGTTTATTGTTATAGTTTTGACGACTCCTTTGTACGTGAAGACGGTAAGAATTCCCCCGATCTCCTTCAGGTGTTTAGATACAATGTTACACACGACAATGGTGTGGACTAAGACAAGATCTGTACACGTGGTTAAACACTCACAATCGATCAAGAATATGCATGATTAAGCATATCTTCAATAGTGTTATTATTTTATCAGCAAAGAATGCTACAAAACATGAAACTAACATAAACAGGTAGTTCTGACGTTGAAAATGATAGAAGTGGGAAACCAAACACATAATTCATGATATAATGTTGTTACAATGGCTGGGACAATGAATCTTGGAGATAAGTTTCTATCTTATGTATGTTCACAGTGTGATATACAAATCAACCAACAGTGGGTTTGAAAGATAAATTACAGTACTCAGACATTATGCCAGGAATCAAATGAGAAGCAGTTCTGGGTCAAACTGATAACTTCCATTGTAAATTAGTTGGAAGTCATTAACTTCCCCTGTATATTTTAAGAACGTCTGGTTGTTTCCATATACCGTGATGCCGTTGTCGTTTCTTGCCAATATCCCGTCAAGGTGTTTTGTTTCATACGAAAGCTCCCTTCACATAACTTCTCTTTCCTAGCTAATTGGTTGAAGTGTTATAAGTCGAAGTACGATACCGGTAGAATACTAAAATGCGTTTGTTTGTTTTCTCATTGACCTCCTCTGACATGGTATAAGTAGAAAGTTCTAAAAAACACCTTTGTAAACGATAGGGCTACTTGTTATCTCTTTAATTATCAGTTAATGAACCAATATCACTATCATTAGTCGTTTTATGTACGAATATCTGAACTACAGTCATGCTTATTATTTGAAAATATGGTAAATTGTTAGTGATTTTTACTGTTTCCGTGAATGTATTCAATTGTACTGTTAGGAGACCACCGAATAGTAGCATGATTCAGGTAATAAAAACAGAAATTACAAACGTCATAGTAGGGTTAGTGTAACATATTGTCTGTAAAGATATTATTCTCCTTTGAAATATTTAGAAATATACCCTTCAGATAAATCCTCCCACAGTAAATTAGCTGAATCAACATTTAAAGCACACCTAGCGTTTGCATCTGTGCAATGTTGAATATAAAACAGCAATTGCCTTTCGTTTATTGCATTCCTTTTACATTTATTGTCATTTAAAGTTGATATTGACTGTAATTGTTTTATTTGTGAACGTGACACGCATACACAGTTAACACACATACCGTAGTTATTGGTGAAACATGAGATGAGTGTTTACGTAGGTGATTTCTGGTGTCACGTTAATGATCCCACGCTATCAGCAGATATTCATAAGCCGTGATTGTACATACCTCATTAAATATAACCCATTGATTTGACAAATATTAGAACACATCAACTACAGTTACAAGTAATACCATATACGTCAAAGGGTATCGACTGTGAGTTAAAGCTAAACAACAAAGTTCTTAAACTCATTTCCCTTTTTATGTTAAACTTATTTTTTGATATGCTACAGGTATACAGGTGTTTAATTCACGTATATTCACATGTATCGTATTAACTACCAATATATTCGATTGAACCCTGTACAAACTTTCTCCGACGTATATTTTTAGATCGTATGTACGTGCTTCTACCTCTTCGATCTATGTTTTTGTGCAGTAATCATGTTGTTTTATACATTTTTCTCACTTACAAAAGAGTTCGTGACTTCTTGTAGTGTTCGAATATCAACAGATACTTCCAAAAAGCTATTAGAAGCTCGCTCTTGTTTGTTGACAAAGAGACGGGCTTGCTGTTTTCATAGATGTTCTTAATCAAGGGTAGCTATTGAAGTGGTTCATGAAAGCATCGATTGAAGGTTTTGGTTTACATCTTGGCAAGCTATACAGAAGCAGGGAACATCGAAATCTCAAAAGTAAAGAAAAACAAAGTAGTCAAAAGGGTTTAAAATCTCGGACGTCAATTCCTTGCCAACATGGATTTACATTTTGAAATATTTATCCTCCGAATTATAGTTTTTTGTTTATATATCACTACATATATCTGAAATTTTATGAAAAGGTGAACATGAAATGTAATATATATACATACTATCAACAAATCGTACATTACAAAAATACAATTACTAGAACAATGACGAACATTAGAGACAACATATGTTTGTTCCCCGAAACAACTTTGTTTAAAACGACTCCTCTTTTAGTTTGGTACAGTATTTACTACCGGTATTGTATTACGTTACTGGTATAATTATACACATAGTTTCACTTCTTATGGTATAACTGTTAAGCGATGTATATTGAATCACCTGTAATACGTAGATGATATCATTGATAAAGGGGTACGTCATTACAAACATTACGATAACTCTGTTTAAGTGTATCTACCCAAACATCGTAAATAAAACTTCCGGCACCTGTATTTGTTAATGTATTTACATGACAGTATTGATCGACCTTGTATATAGGGTTTGTGGTAGCAATTACATGTATCAAATAGTAGAAAACAACACACACTATCGCATATACTTGTTAAATGATTTGGTTGTTTATACTGTTTGCCCATGCTGACTTTGATAGTTTAGTTAGTGGCTTGGAAACAGGTCAGGAGTCAATTCATATCATGAAAAATGATAAGTATATCTTTATGATGGGAACATTCACTCACGATTATCGCTTTAATGTGTTTTGGTTTCATTATAGTAAATAGAAGGTAAATCAAATCTGCGTAAGTAGCGTCCAATCGAAACTGCCCGGGTCAAACTAACAACGTGTATCTTTCATATAAACATCATATCGGCCAAATGCAAGATAGTTTCATTACTTTCTGAGATCTAAGAACCAAAATAGTTAGTCAATAATAGTTTCAGTCTTAATATGATGACCGCATATAACTGTACTAAGTCAATTTCATCAGTTTTATGCTACCTGAAATGTTAAAAAGTGTCGATGATTAAGGCTGATTTTGTCTGTTTTTATATTTCCCTTTTCCCTTCTTCCGCTGGTGAGGCTACCTAATCGTGCAGATTTCGTATAATTGAGGCACAATGTCTAGTTTGTAATTGTGGCGTATTCAGAGAGTTAATCTAATTATCACGCTTAGTTAAGTTGGATTCTAACAATAGGCGCTCCCAGCGGTGATGTTGCCAAATGTATTATACGGTATGTCTATATCTGAAATCTGCTTGTCAGGATTGCGATTTTGTAGATAGACATTGGACGCATTTCAGTGCTGATCTGTTAATCGTATAAACGACTTGTCATTCATGTTGTTTACATCTTAATATATAAACAACATTCTGCCGGATTAAATGATCACACGTGGAGTACGTCACTGTTATAAATGTACTGTAGTTATCATATTACTATAATTACAGAAACTCGTAGTTTGTTCATTTTAGCATCGTAAAATATAGATTCAGATGACACGTATACTTGTTTTGATCGTACAACATTCCTTTGTTTATATTATACCAGTATAAGTATGTCATGATTAGAAGCCGTATGACTGAACATGTCAAGATGTACACACTGCTTTGAAAATCCCTGTCTTTACACAAGAGTTTATTCCCTACCTTTAATATTGCCAATATTTTATATAAAAAAGTATACATGAAAGTGAATTGATTCAAATATTGGTGTTCGTAGGCGCTCGTTGAAGCGGATTCATATGGATTAAAAAATAGTTCGTGAGTTCGTGTGTACCTCTTAACATGTCCCTGAAAACCAGTACATACTGACCTCGAACATCTCCTTAAGTAGTGAATTCTGCATTAAACTAAATGGTTCACAACAAATAAACATTAGTATAACGCTACCACTAAATGAATAAATCTGACTACACAGAAATACACAAAACATCTCCAAGTATAACAGTAATTGGTTAAGTGATTTGTTCCAGACTCGAAAAAAATAATGTACTATACAAGTCAGGTGCTCTTGTGTTCTGACATAATTCTGTCAGCCATTTCTCTTCCTAATTTACCCTGATGTTTTTATTATGTTTTGTGGCACTTATAATAAAATCGTGAATGCCTTTTTGTTTTGTTTTTTGTTAGAGAAATCATCATGCTGCTAGACAAAATAATAACAGTAGTGAATCTCTAACAGAAGTACGGAACTGCGTTGTTATACGACTAATATTCAAATTGATCTAGTGTAACCCAGATATTAGACAAGAAAATTAACACAATCCTACGCACGGCTGTCAAAACCTTGATCAAAAACTGTCGGTCATTCTAAATTAATTGACCAATGTCAAGGTCAGCTAAAAATTATTGTCAATGTATCATACCTTACAAGTGCTTTCTTTCACTATGGAAAAGCGTATGTGTCAGTAAGCATTTGAAAAGGGTAAAACTGTAATGACAATTAGTCCAATGACCAAGGTAACAGCGATGCAAGACGTATGTCAGCGATACAAGACGTATGACAACGATACAAGACGTATGACAGCGATACAAGACGTATGACAATGACTCAAGCGTCTGTATTTAACACAGCAGTGCTAAAAGTATACCTGAATTCACAGACGAGCTAATTTATGATGAGTTGATCAACTATACAAAGGCAACAACAACCTTCATATCTAGAACTTTATATGAGTGGTTAGATTTTACATTAACATTCGTGTTATGTTATGGCGTTATCAAGAGTACACGTTGTGTTTTCTTACGCATTGCACTGAACGTATATTATATGGTTCATCAGATAACAAAGATTGATATAATAACAAAAGCTATTGTACACCAAAGAATACAAACCAAGATAACAAGATTACTAGCAGCATATTAACGATAATGACAAAGGGTTTCTCCGTGACTGCAACACATGTATCGTCTTCTAATAGACATAAACATGTAGTTATCATCGAAAATGGACTTACTTATGCTGATAAATATGAAATATGTTACAGTAACAGTACACGCCGACATACAAAACATCTGCTGTTGACAGTTTCCAGTAATTACATCACATATTATGCATGCCAGAAAACACTTAATTGTCCCTGGGCCGGTAAATAATGTCTGCCAAGCTGAACTGCTTCCGGAGTGGCTATGAAGCTCATATGAAATTCAGATTTAATGTTTTAGAAATGAATGTTCTTCACAACAAGATCAATTCCAAGCTTAGTCCCGACTGTTTCTTGGCCTTGGTGTCGGATTCAGTTTGCTTCTTTCGGTGTTTTTGGTGTAACTGACCGTTTCATGTCGTCTATGTTATTATTGTTCTGTCTCTATGATTAATGATAATTCCTGTCTATTGACCTACTCATTGATGTAAATGAAAAGACGTTCTGTATACAATAGAGTGTGGTGCACTGTCGTAAAGTGCTTCAATCAAAGATAACCGCCATGCAAAAAGGTCAATGTTCAATTGCTGAACAGTTTAGAGAGAGAGCGAGCGAGAGACAGAGAGAGAAAAGATATATATATATATATATATATATAGAGAGAGAGAGAGAG
>ENA-OREC01001268-OREC01001268.1-marine-metagenome-genome-assembly--contig:-NODE-1268-length-12480-cov-7.283399_pt1 | contig 12480 bp, 3 predicted proteins | sample MGYA00248626_ERZ508543 | MGnify/ENA primary metagenome ERZ508543 (study PRJEB26211, sample SAMN05518279) | marine metagenome | isolation source: Puget Sound, Washington, USA | host: Bankia setacea... | reverse complement strand
ACTAGTAACTGTCTTGTCCAGGGCATCGTCCATAGGAGGCATGTTGGCAGGGTCGTCTCCTAACATGTCTGGAGCTTTGCCTACAATAAGATGTGTTTGTAAATCATGAAAGCTGTCTCTGCAATGGTAGCAATATATAGGTTGTGAATGCTGTCGTTACAACTCTTTTTTTCTAAAATAGAGGTCAAAGGTTAAGTAATAGTTAGTGTAGGTTTATGTCAGTAAAATGAAAAGTGACGGTTTAAACATACCTTTGTCAATATCGGGTGACAGGCCTTCAGCTAACAATATACTGGAGAAATTCTCTATGGGCTCGAGCAGCTGGGAGGAACCAGGTGAAGCTCTGATGGGGGAACCAAGACTAGTAACTGTCTTGTCCAGGGCATCGTCCATAGGAGGCATGTTGGCAGGGTCGTCTCCTAACATGTCTGGAGCTTTGCCTACAACAAAGAGTAGAGCAATCACGTTTTTTGCTTATTTAATCATATTGTCACCTTAGTGCAAGAACTCAATAAGTGCAATGAAATAAAGGAGATGATGAGTTTTTGCACCAAGGTGACAATATCATTCTTTCAGGAAGCATGTTGTCTACCATTGTGCAACATTTCTGTCAAAATATTTCAATATCCCTTAATACATGAAAAAAGATACAGAGCAGAAGTGAATTAATTCACAGATGAGCAGACAGAATGACAGAGAGATAAACAGGCAGATTGACACCATGCGCCATAACATAAAACCTCTCTTTGGCCGTATAAAAACAAACACATAACTATAATCTTAGTGAAGCCTTCTTCTGGACTAAGTAAGTTTTCAATTTCTGAAAGCTTAATCAAATTATTGTAGTATTGTCATGCAATACAGAAGTCCCCTACCCGATAAAAACAGAGTAGGGGACTAACAATGCATCTACTTGGCTCTATGATATCATCTTTATTTAATATCTAAAACCATAGAAGGCCCCCCTGTATAACCTGACAATATTAACCCTGACCTCAGCTTTACTGATTAGCTCAATTTCACGGCAGGCCAAATATCTGAATTAAGCCTCTGCTTCTTTTACCCAAAGCAGCTATAAATAGATCAGATGTAAGTATATACACAAGGTACACATGTATAAAAAGACATACCTCCAGATATGGGGTATCCATTGATATCTGAATCTATTGTGGGGTTTATCTCAGACACAAGTTAAAATAAAACTCCGGTATTAAAAGTCACAATTTCAGCTATTTTGGCCAAATTATGGCTTGACAACCCTTTGCCCACAATAAGGTTTTATATTGATATGAAAATGGAGTTATCTCCCTTGGACTAATTCGTAAAGGCACATTTGTTGTATACTTCCAGAGTAGTTCCCAGCATATGGTTACACAAACATATGAAGCTGGAGATCAATTTGGTCACTCAAGCTGTCTCGAGTTCGAATCTCATAAAGGCTCTCATTTTTGTTACATATTTCTTTATCTTTAACAATTTTAACTGAATATTGTCAAAACCTAATATTGCCAAAAAAAAATGAATATTGTGAACATTTTTTCATTTTAAAAAATGTTCCGAAATGTTTAAAATTTCTTAAGCCTTGTTCTCTATATAGAACTGAAGTGACGTTTACTTTGATTGCTAAGGTAAACTGTAGCGTCAAGCCATCAGCTGATGATAAATAATACATGAATGTATTGCATTAAGGAAACATGAATCATGCAATACCAATAATTTAATGTGTATTCAGGACTAAAAAAAGTAAAACCCAAGGCAGTCAATGCGGAAACTGCATTAAAGCCATATTTTTTTTATTTTGAATTGACCTAGTGACCAAGTGTTTCACCCATGAAGAGTGAATAAAAACAAATGTTGTATTTATGAAAAGAATAATTTAATGCAAAATTATTATCTAAGATTACACCTTGTGACCTAGTTTTTTACCCTAAATAACTTAGTTTCACATTTGTTTAAGATAATATGCAGTTTAATATTCTGATCTAGTTTCATGAAGTTTGGATAAAAATTTATGACAGGAATAAGAACCTTCTATTATTATACTAGAGACCTAGTTTTTGACCCTAGATGACCCATATTTATTTTAGTTGAAGATAGCATGCATTTAAGTATTCTAACCAAGCGACATGAAGATTTGATAAGAACTGTTGGATTTATGACAGGAATAAGAAACTTTAATACAAAACTCTAGTCTAAGATTTGACCTAGTGACCTTGCATGGTTCATACAGAAATTTCACCAAAGAATTTAAGGACTTTTTAAGGACTTTTCAAGGCCATATACCCATATTTTAAGGTCCTCAAACGTCGACAAACTTACCTTTTTATGTTGATGCCTGTCTTATTTCAGATAAAATGAAAATCAGTTTAAAAAGATTTGAAATGGTGTCATTCGACTTATATGAATTATGTATTTCTGCCCTTAAAACATCACTTGTTTACACAAAACTTAAAAGAGTACCATGCTAGTCAACACCTGAGGTTGATGTCTCTGTAGGTGGTGTAGAACGTCCGGTAATGCATAAATTACGTCCGGACCATATAAAGCTTCAATAAGGCTCTTAATTAACCGCCAATAGTTAGTCAATTATAAACTTTTATCAGATTTTCTCCCAAAATGGAACAGCTTTAAGTCCAATGCAATTATTTTTAAGGCCAATTCGATTGAATTAAGGAGTTTTTAGGGTCTTTTTGAGTTCAGATGAAATTTAAGGTCTTTTAAAGGCCAACTCTCCGGATTTAAGGACTTTTTAAGGCTGTATGAACCATGCCTTGTTTTTTACCAGAGATGACCTAAGTTCATTTCAATATCATGCATATAAGTATTCTGACCAAGTAACATGAAGATTAAATGAAACTGTTGAATTTATGAAAAGAAAACATAATGCAAAATTATTTTTGTTTTTTAATTTGACCTAGTGACCTAGTTTTTAACTAAAGATAACCCATATTCACATTTGTAAATGATATTATGCAAATAAGTAGTCTAATTAAATTTCATGAAGATTAGATGAAAACTGTTGAATAAATGGTAGGAAAACAAAACTTTAACGCAAAATTCTGTTTTTTAATTTGACCTAGTGACCAAGTTTTTAAATTGAGATTACCCATTTTAACATTTGTCAAAGATATTATGCAAATAAGTATTCAGGAAGTTTCAGGAAGATTAATGATCACAATTGAATTTATGAAAGGAAAACAAAACTTTAACGCAAAATTGTTAATGATTGACCTATTGACCTAGTTATTGACCCAATATTATCCATATTCATGTATGCTTCATATATCATGAAGATAAATGTTCTGACCAAGTTTCATGAAGTTAAGATGAAAACTGTTGAATATCTGAACAGGAAAATTACATTGCATGATTTGACCTAATGACCTAGTTTTTATTCAGAGATAACCCATATTCATTTTTTATCAAAGGTATTTATAATGCATACAAGTATTCCGACCAAGTTTCATGAAGATTGGATGAAAATTGTTGAATTTTTTAAAGGAAAGCAAAACTTTTAACACAATTTTTTTTTAAAGGAAAAATATAAATTATGAGAATGAGTTTTGAACTAAAAACCTCTCTTCTGACAGTCCAGCATTATAACCACATATTTATATTTGTAGATCTATCTATACATTTCTGTAAGTGTTGATGATGCATGAATTGCCCACGGAGATTTATTATAACTGACACAATCACCTAATTACATATTCTGGCATAAAGTTCAGGTCGGGTTTAATATTGTCAGGTAATATAACAAATCAACATGAACAAGAACAAAAATTCCATTTGGTACCTTTAGATGTCTGTTTCTGAAAATTAATCCAATAAGTTTGTCATATGTATTATAGCATAATTCTAATATGATAATAATAGATAAGATAATGTTGCTACAGTATTAAGTAACATTTTTTGTTCAAGATACAATGCTGGATATCTTATTATTGAATTTACAAAGGCACAAATCCAAACTTGCCACATGATCTATCATATTTTTATTTATATAGTATCTTCCAAACCAATCATTAAACCTTTGCTTTGAATTGAAATTCCCATAATCAATTAAACAACTCTTGAAGATCATGTAGACTAGGCCATAGTCCCCCAACAGAGGATGCTTTTTCCTACGACTAAGGTTAAACTTTAAAGTCAAGGTGACCTGAAATGGTCACGCCTAGCTGATGTACTATTCCTAGGTGATGTAGAGCAACAAATATAGCTTAAACAAGGTTTACTATCACATTTACAGATCAAGACTCAAAGGTCAAGTATTTCAAGTTTGGAATAAATGACTGTCATAGTATTCAAGTTATTCTCCGGACAAACTGCTGAACAGACAGACGGATAGAATTAGAAGGACGGAAAGGGTGATGGACAGAAGGACAGACAAAGTGCAGACTATATTTTTTCTCTTTGGGGAGCGGAATAATTATCAATAAATGTACTATACCTCCCAAGGTAAATTCGGAATGCCATAGTCATACAGAATTTCCTCTCCTGGGAAGATGTCTTTTACGGCAAATAGGCAAAGGTATGGTGTATTGTCAAACTCAATAGGTTTCATAGAAGCATTTCTATCTTTTCTCCCGTGATTAACCAGTCGCCCAAGCCTTCTGCCGCTTCTCGGCTCAATAGCGGAATCAACACTTAAAAATAAAACGAGAAAAATGGTTAAGCCAACTATCCTGCCAGAACAACAATTAGCATTCACTTTTCTAATAACTACTGAAACCTGGTTAGATTTAAATACCATAATCGCCTTTGTATTGCTCGCACTTCTTTTCCCCAAAATATGGACTCAAAAGAACCCTGCGTCTTATACACAGTATTAGAAAATGACAACATTTTCCCTCTCGTAAACTCCGTTTGTAAACAAAAAAGGGACGCAACTATCAGCGACCGCATAATCGCACCTTATAACATCGTACTTAAAACCCGATGATACACAAATTTTAATCTATGGGAAAAATGCAAATACGAAAACATCATAAATTCTAGAAAAAAAAAGGAAAAAGAAAACAATCTAGTCGGCGATGTTTTAAATAAATTACTGAAGTGCAAACTTTACACTTCTTGAAAACATCCATTGAATGACTCGGCACTTTAATAAGATGTACGTACCAATAGCCAGATGGCAGCATGCGGTCGTCAGGTGCGTGGGAATTAGTTTTAACAGTTTGCAAAGGAGTTGAGTAAGCTGAGAACATGTTGACAGGTTCAGATATTGAGGGAATATACAAATATTTATAAAGAAATACCTCACTGTCATAACTGTCGAATAAAAGTAACTGGGTTTCTAGTTCAGGCCTTCTTTCAAAAGAAATACCTTAGATAGTTTGAACTGCTTAGTAATTGTCACGATTTGTAGAAAAAAAATGGTGGCACAAAATGACCGAAAGATGCGATTTTTTTAGCGGATGTTTTGATTTTTGCTGATACATTTGCCGAAAAATTAAATGCGTCTTGTATACATGCATGCAACCAATACAAAGGTGATTACGGTAAGTACACATTATAAATTATGACCCATGGCATGCAAAACGTGTAGACCCAAACCATCCATCGCGCCTCTTACCGGGCGTCTGGTCAGGGTCTGCATGTTTTGACACCCGGCAGGGAAAAAACTATTTATCTTTCGCTACAAACAGCAGAGGATCCGCTCAGAGTTTGCATATGAAAAGCAGCGTTGTTTACATGTGCTTGGCAGCGAATGATTTAATGTTGGTGTAGAAGTTAGAACCTGTAAGTGAAACACATGTTTCTTTGTGCTTGCAAAGTAAAAACACAACATTAATACTACTTGAAGACATAAATACATTGGTAATTTTGAAAGCATTTACATGATCCTTTTCTGCAATGAAATTGTAAAAATCCTAAGATAAACAAACATATCAATATCCAAACAAATAAAGTGTAAAATTGTCATTTTTTGTCAGAATACAATGTTTAATCAACATACCACATTTCTTCGCCTTTGAACTGAAAAAAGTATCGGTATGTTGAAGGTTCCATTTCTTCCCTTTTTTCCCCTTCATCTCCTGTAACTAACTTGCCATCGTAAATTAGAAGAAAGTCACCAGCAGATCTTTTAATTGTTGTCCTCACTCCACGACCTATAAGAAGGATAGTTTATACTGAATGAAGTCTCAATTATACATTACACAATATACCATAAATAACTCATAATGTATAGCAAATGGAAGTATGTTTCTTGTTCACTGCACTTTCTCTTAATGCCCTCTATCCACATACAAAGTTTCATATGCATATCACATGTGACGAAGAAGTTATGGACTGGACAGAAATTGTTAAAGAGACACAGACGCCAACAAATGGGTAAATGCAAAAGCTAAAACTATTCATAGAATAGTCAAGCTAACAATGGCAGCAAACAAGAAACTTCAACTATCACTAAAGGCGCTTTATACCCCCACATAGCTACCTTGATTTATTAAAGGCAATGTCAATTAAATATTCACTAAAATTCAAAGGCACACAACTCTTCAATGCCTTAACTGAACATTTCATTAACCAGGGATGAAAATAGACACATTTTCTCAATCCTGAAAATTTGCTGGGTTTGGGGGAGGTGGGCACAGACCCTGACGGGGTCAAGGGGCAAAACCCCAGTTGAGTGGGACAAAGGCCGTAACAAAAATAATCATATGTAGATCTAGCCCTTTTGAAAGTCATTTCAAAGACAATTATAAAGCTTTGAACAGCAACAGTAAACTTCAAAGTGACTATTGATTTAATCCTTTATTTAGATAATAAAGTGATTAATAATTATCAACAGAGACCCACCCTGCTATTTTAGTACTTAAAGTACTCTTTAAAATGAATATTAGTCCAACAGATAAGTGTAGTTTTTATAAAAGAGAAAATGAAACTTTACTACACCTTTTTGGGAAATGTCCATCTACAGAAACTCTTTTATCTCAAATAAGATATTTTTTAAAGCTAAATGTTTGGACATTGATTTAAAAAGTAAACTATTTTTATTAGGAAATTCTAAATATATGTCTATACAGTGCAGCTCCTTTATTTCGCGGTTGTCGGGGTCCAAGCCAAACTACCGTGATGTAATGGATCGCGATCCAATCTCGCGGTAGGTAAAATCGCGGTACCAAGATATCGTCTTATGCCTAGAACCACGTTATGTCTATAAGACGATTTGCTGCACTGTTCATCTAATGTATTGTTGCTGTTGATTATACTGCTTCTAACTGTGCTACTAGGTACTTATATCGCAAGTCCAGACAGTTTACTTTTTTGGACAGACGACAAAACAATATCGGAATGAAAATTAGCATTGACAATAGCATAATCATATCGGTATTTAAGACATATATGGGGGAAAGTCATTGAAATAAATTACCTTCAGTATTATGCGTTTATGGTTTATAAACATCTGCTGTTTGTATCTGTAAACTCACAATTATTGCCGATCTATTATACATGAATTATTTTGTTGCAAAAGCTGTCCGAGAATGTACATTTCCGGTGAAAAAAAATATGTCTATTTTCCGGGACTTTATATTCAGTGGTAATGATAAATTTACACGATAATCAATTGATCGCTTAAAAATATACATCTATTCCTTTTCCTCGCTCTATTAATGCTAATCAGTAGATGATTCGGATGATTACCATGTCAAATTTGCGTACGTGACCCGTATCTGGTACATTGTTTTTGTTACGTAATCAGCCAACTCGATGTACGATTATCAGTTTCAAACACAATAGCATTATCAACTGGTCCCTTAGGTGTGAAAACATCCACTACCCCAGGCATATTAGCAGATTCGGTATTTGTTACCTAATCAGTGCATCTCAATGCATTGTTATCAGTATCACACACAATAAAAATATCAGTTCTTAGATAAGCGAGTGGGAAAAAATACGCGTGTGTTAAAGATCACGTAGGATTACGAATGGCGGACGATATACGCTGATTTTGGGATTTGACAGTAAATGATGATTATTTTTGGATTTTTACAGTAAATTATCATTATTTTTTGGGGTCCACGGACTAACCGCGATCTATTGGGTTTCGCGATATAACGGATCGGGGTATAAAGGAGCTGCACTGTATATTTTGGAATGTTAACATTTTATTTATTTTTGTAGAAGACATAATATAAATCCATCTATAAGGGCTCTGATAACAAATTAAATTAGCCTTTTCAGTTGTAAAGAACACTATAAAAGAAATTATAATTCTCTAGAAAATTGGAATATGATAGAAGAATTTATGGATATTTGAAATATTAAATATACAAAAGTTTAGAAATATGTAATATAGACGGTAAATAAAAGGGCGCTTCTTATTTTGTTCATGAATACATTATATTGTGTTTTTAACTTTTATGTGTTATTTTTGTCGGCTCTTTTTATATATATAATATCTAGCAATATTATTATAGAATGGTTAATTTTGATCATTTACATTTCTCCGTGTTTCGAATTTATAAATTATCAGTGGTTTGCATTTCTCTGAAAAAAAAATCTTTGCTCTTTATAAAATACCTATCTGGTTTGATATATTCGATGAACTGATTGGTATATGCCACAAGAAATGGCATGTATTAAATTATAAATATATCTGCATGGTATGAAGGAGGCCATGACATCCACATACCCAAAGATGTGGCAAAATATATTATCAAAATTAAAAAGAAAATCTCAAATCCGATTTTTTTTTTTAGAAATCTCAAATCCGAAAATCCAGATTAATCCGGAAATTTCTCACCCCTGATTATCATAATGTGTGTACGAAATTTCATTAAAATCACTTCAAACCGTAGAAGTACTTCAATCAACAAACATGTTTAACATTTTCTCTTTTTCACATTATTTTAAATTCAAGGTCACGTAAGTCGTTCCTGGCCAAAATTCAATCCCCACCTTCCACTCCACCCAATCTCCCAGTTTTGTAAGTTTGGCGATGATTGAAGAAAGGTTCTATGAAATGGGATGGGACACAGCATGTGATTTCTAGTGGATTAGAAGTGTGGGTATAACAAACAAGAAAACAATTCTTGAGTGTTGATGTTTATATATATATATATATATATATAATTTAATTTAATAGACGAGTCACATAACAAGATAAAAACAAGGCCTTGCCGAGATTATATCATTTTAAGATGACAATTTTTTTTTTTAAAAACATGAATAGAATACTTTATCACTTAACATGGGAAATGCGTCAAATAAAGTTATGAAAATCACACTGCCATGTAGGATTTGACTGAAACTGAGCGGGGATGTTGACGTCATGTTGTAAATAATGGGTTAATTGGTTTACAGTTTTATGTGAGAACATTACGTTGAACAGGAAACCAAAAACTGATAATACAGTAGTGTGTTACATTGGAGCTCCATTATAACACGGTTGTTGGGGTCCAAGCCAAAATACTGCCTTATAACGGACCGCGTTGTATCTATGATCGCGGTACCGCATTATGCCTAGAACCACGTTATGTCTATAAGACGATATGCTGCACTGTTCATCTAATGTATTGTTCTTGTTGATTATACTGGTTCTAGCTGTGCTACTAAGTACTTATATCGCACATCAGACAGATAGTTTACTTTTTTTGACAGACAACAAAACTATATTGGAATGAAAAGTAGTATTGACAATTGCATAATCATATCAGTACTTGAAACATATTTGGGGCAATGATCATTTTAATAAATTACCTTCAGAATTATGTGTTTATGGTTTATAACATCTGTTGTTTGTTTATATGTAAACTCACATTTAATGCCGATCTATTATACATGAATTATTTTGTTGCCAAAGCTGTCCTAGAATGTACATTTCCGGTGAAAGAACTTTCTATTTTCCGGGACTTTTTTATTCAACCGGAATGATAAAGTTTTAAGTTAATCAACTAAATTAATCAACAAACACGTTTTTTGTGTACTTGTCTCTTAAAAATATACATTTATTTCTATTTCTACCCTTCCTCGCTCTGTATCTCTCACAAAAATGTTTATCAGTAGATGATATGCAGGGTATCCGCCTGAAAATTCGTAAGGCATGTCGGCAATTCTGTATAGCTAGGGAGGGTTTCGGGAGGGGTATCCCCTCCTGAAGTTTGGATTTTTTTTACATTTTGCATTTTAACGTATATTTATACAAATAATTATATAATTATATTATCTCAGAATTTGTAAAATATTTACATCGCACGAGTATTTTGATAGGGAGAGTATTGTTACTCATGTTGCCCATTTTACATTTAAAATGGCAATGTGCAAAACAGTGTAGGCTGAGGTAATTTCATACGGATTACTTAGCCATTTCCGAGTATCCTGCTTGCCGAGATTCTTTAAATTAAAACCCGTTGTCGGTATTTTTTGTGATAGTTCATCCTGCGTAAGTGATGTTGACAAAATAAATGTCATCGGTTGAAAGTAGCATTGAACGGTTATTACATTTTTTTTGAATTCACATTGCGACAAAATCGAGAGAAAAAACGTAACACAGTCAAGGTAAAATTGACAATCATCATAATACGTCATCCACTAAAAGGTTCAGCGATTTTCCAAAGTTACAGTGCAATATAAAATATTTTCCCCCCCCACAATAATAAAAATGGAACTAGCGTGCGATCTTGATACAATAAATTTTACATTAACGTCGTGCACAGAGTGTGTACGTGACAATTGGCATGTAAAAAAGGTGGAACTATATAACCTGCTAACTAATAAAGCGAGAAAAACTGAAGTATTAATTTTATAACATATTAATATTAGATAGACCAACAAAAGATGCAATTCACTTTTAGACATGGAATTAAAATTAATATTTTCAACAATAAAGCTAAGACAAAGACGTAATAAGTACGTCTAAGAACATAAGAAGATGAAAAGAAATATTGCCGACGTTTGGGGAATATCGCAACTTCTTGGCAATTTTGATAGAGGAAAAACGCCAAGTTATCCGTATCAAACCTACAGTGCATAAAGGTCATCGTTGATCGGGGAAGCTGTGGGGGGCTGTTATTATTGCCGATAAGAGTGTATGAAGGCATGTCGCTATGGAATTATGACATGTCGGCGAGATTAAGGCATGTCGGCAATATGCCTTCGCGTTTTAAGGCATGTCGGGCCCGACATGCGTTATTGGCCTGGCGGAAACCCTGATATGGATGACGGCACTCCCCTGTCAAATTTGCGCATCTGGTACATTGTTTTTGTTACGTAATCAGCAAACTCGATGCCTCAGAATCAGTTTCAGACACAATAGCGCTATCAACTGGTCATTGTATATCGATTTCGTAGGTGTGAAAACAGCAACCTTGATAATGACACCAGCGGAAAATATTATGCCTGTTAATATCTATGCTGCAAAAAGAAAATGGCAGACGACATTCGCGTGACCAGGGTCAATGGATTTACCGCGTTGTAATGGGATTCGCATTGTAACTGAGCGTGCTATAAAAGAACTCTACTGTATCGTTATTAAATCATGGCTGTAAATCTAACACTGCCAGAGGGTATTTTATGTGATGAATGAGTATGATTTATGGAATGTAATTTGTACAGCAACCAACTTGAAGCATTTCTAGTACCTTTTGGTGGTATCAAATCAACTATGAACCCTTCTGGGTCCTCTTTAATTTTGCTGAAGTCTGCTGCCTTTTGTCGTGGGGTTCTTCTTTTGGGCCTCATTACCTGAAAGGATTAAAGGATGTATGTTTGAAATTAGTTTCAAATGTTAATTCAAATTGCAAAGTAGCTTAATTGCAAATATGTATCAATGTTAAGTTTGTGATATTGTCCGTCTGGAAAATAACAGGTAATAATACTCATTGTAAAAAATAGAATAACAAAAAACAAGAGCTGTCACTGTAAGAGACATGTTCCTGAAGTAAAATAAGTTTTCTTCTAGGACAAATCCAGATATAATTTATGAAATCTTTTCTAACAGGACAGGTCTTGATGCAATTATGATACATGAGGTTTCAGAAGGGAGGTGCAAATTGTTATAATTTAGGACTGACCAGTGCTTATAAAACTTCTTGAGCCTGAGAACAAAACCATTCTCAAGCATCTGTTTGTCAGGAAGATGAACCTGGCAAGGTTTGCAGTAGGATATATATATAAAATAAGTGATTTCCTCTTGAGTTGCAGAGTTAGGATTTGAGTTAGAGGTTGGAGTTTGTATTTAAGCAAAGCCAGTTGCTCTCATACTTTTGAATCTTTCAAACTTACTGTGACTTTGGACTTTTCATTGTGAATAAATTAAGAACTGCATTGTGTGCCATTAATGTCTGTAATTTTGAGGAAAATTTGGGACGATTAAATGTTTAAAACCAGTGACAGTCTCTTGAAATTAGTACTCTATCCTTTTCTTCCACACAGAACTTTGTGAACAGTTTGCGAGTTGTATTGTTGGATCGTCACCGGCGTGAAAAAGTACAACCAAACCTTTTTTCTCTCTTCTTTTTTTTTTTTTTTTAA
>ENA-OREC01001267-OREC01001267.1-marine-metagenome-genome-assembly--contig:-NODE-1267-length-12484-cov-14.369066_pt1 | contig 12484 bp, 7 predicted proteins | sample MGYA00248626_ERZ508543 | MGnify/ENA primary metagenome ERZ508543 (study PRJEB26211, sample SAMN05518279) | marine metagenome | isolation source: Puget Sound, Washington, USA | host: Bankia setacea... | reverse complement strand
GTGCAGAAAGTAAGTTTGTTAAAATGTTTTACAATGTACATTTATAAGTAAAAGAAAATAAACACCCACATTTTTAAAGCACAACTACATGTATTCCTTATTTTTTCTACATAATTATGTACTTGTGAAAATGAGCATCCAGTTTCAATTACTTGTTTTATCCAAATTGTCATAGTATATTGTCATAATGATCAAACCCTAGAACCACTAATCTTGTCTATTGTATTTTGTCTTACCACTATTCCAGGATATACAGAATATGGTGAACAGATACGCCTAGAATACAGCCACCGCCCAAATTACCCTGATGCTCGTGCAAAGGTAGGATTTACAACCTTCTGTATTTAAGGTCAACTCTAAAAAGATTATTGACCGTTTTATGCAGCTCCAAAGTCTGCTATCTCAATAGTTGGCGAATTGAAGAAAAACCGATCAAAAATTGAAGTTTGCAAGTTTTATAAAATATTTTTTATAACAACCTCAAAAGATCAGATATGAAATAATCTGTAACATAAGCTGGTCCAGATGAGTACAGGAGTTCAAGGGTCAACTACACTATAATAGCAGGACATGTAGATGATATTAATATAATCATTATGTTTATTTTGACTTCAGTTGTAATTTTGACTCATTTTTATAGGCAACATCCTCTTTGTAATTTGAGTATTAAGCATAGAACTGCTGTAACTTAATCCTTCTTATTTCTTATACAGTGAAAACAGTTTTCCGTTAGTCCCTTGAATTGTGGTCATATACTCTCCATAGAACTGTCTTGTTTTATAATTGTTTTATTCCACAGGTATTACAGAAGTTTTTAGAACGAATCAACATTTACAACACACAGTATTTCCAGGAAACGTGCGAGGCTAGTGCCAGAACGAACCTTGGAAATGAAATACTCGAACTGCAACAGGAATCTAGTCAATGAATAGTGTGTTGGCAGGTTTAATCAACCTCTCATGCAGAGTTGAGTTGTCTTTCCTTGCAGTCTCTCTCAATCTCTGGCAATTCTCTGCTAATGTCTAAAAAGTAGTTCAAAAATATGTGACATTGTTAAGATCACGAGTCAACATGTGTAGCTGGAAGCTCAACATTATCATTTGCATAAAGTACATAAACAGTTCAACAGAATGACAGAAGATAGTGACAGGACAAATAAAATAGCGGGATGCTGAATGAACAGAATTGACATTGTATTATAATGTAATAATGAATCTAACACCTCAAATAAAGTGGTGACATTGATTGTTTTGTTTGTTTCAGGGCAAATGTTACATGTTATAAACTATGTGGACGATAGCTGATGAATGAAAACCTTGAGGCAAAAGTTTACACCTTTGTTAATTTGGGTCCTTTTCATTAAACATAATTGTTCATTGTCTTCTATGCATTGACTGATTTTTTTTTGTCAGCTAGTATTAAAGATATACCGGGCGCATCTGAACAGGTTTTTTTAATCGCACGAAATTGCTACTGAAGCTTTAAACAACTTTAAAAAGACCCTTTACATGTATTAAATGAAGCGTACATCCTCGTTTTTTAGTAGATACAGACCAAAACATTTTTGTTTTGGGACTCTTTTCACTCCCGTCCGACAATCGCCAATCTATAATTTATGCATATCATCGTAAATATTTGAACATAGTAAATGTGCAGAAACTCAATTAACTTTGGCAATTTCCGCTTCCAGTCTTTAAATTTTTATGAATATTCAAACTCCGTTTTCAGAGATGTACGAAGGAATTTATTCGGCCTTTATATGTTAATTATGAATATTTGTTGATATATTAACTGTCTGTTATATGTTTCTTTAATATCAAATATGAGCATAGTATTACGTCAAGTACTTACATACGTTGTTTCTTGGAGCAAGAAACTTTACCCTCATTGCTTAGTACAGATGCTTATCAGTAAAACTATATATTGTTTGTGTTGTGTGTCTTTGCATTGGGAATAAATAAATATAACGTTGAGTAATACCGTGATATTTTGTGTATGAAGCTTTCAAATGGAGTGAAGTGTATATATTATAGTCAGCAGTATATAACTATGTTAGTATGTACAGAACAAGGCATAAGGCAATCTCCCACGCAGTGATATCCCCTGACAAGCACTGTACTGTAAGAATTTTAAGGAAAGTAACTCTGCCTGGAGTTTGGGCATAAGGATGTAAGGGTTGTCTCCCATATACTTGCCATAAAGGTTGTGAATCTTATTTTGAGGTAAAATATATCTCTGTTTTATATAAAACATGCAACGTTCCTACAATAATTGAATATCCTGTCTAGAAACACGCTTCTTCAGCTGTTTATTTGCGTTCAGAATTTAGAAACACGCTTTCGTTCTAATATAAAAGTTGAATAAGTTCATAGAACAATCTGGTGAAGCTAGTCGAATTGACAGAGTTATGCTTCACATAACTGGAGAGAGTATAAGCCACAATAGGTCCGTGGTATAAGTAAACAACCGACTCTGGACACTGAATATTCCGTTCGCAAAGTGTCGCATTTAATTTAGACAATACCATTGATGGGTCGTAAAGTGGAATACGTTTCCGGTTGATCACTTCCGCAAATTGACACGACATAAATTTTGACGTTTCGTCGTTTCTTTTGATTTTTGTCATGTGAGAAGTCTTTTTAGCCATTCTAATATGTGGTCCATATTCTCTAGAGACCCAGCAAAAGATTTTGCTTATGTTATAGGCGAAAAGATATCAGGTCTCGAAGAAAAATCCGTGTGGACCTTACACCATGGGAAGAAAAAGGTTAGTCAACTAAGTGAATATTAGTATAATAGTGTACGAAGCTGTTCTAAGAGTTTGCTTAGCGTGCCATCATAGGAGTTCTAAGAAATATGTGTTATTCTATTAACTGAGATAATGCTTGATTGAATTTACACGTAGAAGAACAGCAATGTTCATAAACATAAGCTGACACGTTCAGTCTCACAAATGGTGTAGCTTTAGAGTGTCTGCAAAAGCAAGGCTCCAAGAAAATATTTTTCATGGACAAGCCCTGGGCCTGTGGCCTTTGAAAATGGACAAGCCCTGATTTTTTTCAGACAAGCCTGAAAAAAATCCATTTTACAAAATTTCCTCATATCAAGGTTTTCCTATTAAGCAAACACATATTGGATGAGTCCTTTATCAAGAACAGTCATCCGTAATCCAAGAAGAAATATTGAGTTGATCCCCCCAGTTCCTGGAGCCCTGAAAAGTATAATCAACATGTTATACCCTTATTATTGAAATGATGTAATACTTTGAAATGTTTCATTATCTTACAGACTAGTGGAGAAGCTGTTACTATCTTTTCCTTTGACATCAAATCAAGTAGCGAAACGCAGGTACACAATTTATGTCATTAATACTCAAAACCAAGTTCAACTAAAACATTCAAACTGTGTTTCACAAGTTTAAACTTTAACAGTTGCATGTAAAACTAATAGTGAGATAGTGGTAATCTTGACATCAATGACACCAGACTCACAGGGTTTCTTCAGAGTTTGTTTTATCATTTCCTCATTTACAGTGATCTGACACACAATCACACAGAAGTAAAGAACATCCATTGTAACTTGGTTTAACTTTTTATAAGTTGTGTCATATTCTGTTTTATACAAACTTTCACTTTGTTATTGTTATAAACCTGTCACGCTGGCATTTCATTTTGTAAATTGTGTAACCCTATAATATGATGTTGTCAGGGCATGATAAATCGAGAATCTCTACTAGTCCAGCTCATTACATAGTGCGGTTAAAATAATTATTTATAGATTTGAAACTTTCTTATCGTCCTGCATCCAAAACCACTGGTTAGGAAGTTAGATGAGTGGAATATCTGTTACCTGGATGTGTAATATTAATAGCTTTAACTAATTTAAACTGTATATTTTATCCACAGACAGCTTTAGCCAGATCTTCATTCAAAAGAATCAAGACACTGCGTCATCCGAACATCCTTACCTTCTTAGATGGAATAGAGGTAAAGTTGCTTTTCTATCTACTCATAATTTAGTTTCAGACTGTATAAAGTGTAATCATGTAATACTAGACCTATGCAAGTATGATATACAAGCTGTATTTAAATCTCTTAACTTCTTTAACTTCAGAAACCTAGATCTTGTTGTTTTAAATAATACAGATTAAAGAACCACGTGTTCGGAGAAAAAATATGATGATCGCTATTTACGCAAAAATAGAAAGAATCAATAATGTTTTAAAAGTGTGTTGGCCATGTCTTTATTTTAGAAAACATTTTGGGCCCCCACATTTTAAACATCACCCCCAATTTTTTAATTTGTATTGGGCCACTTTTTAAAATCTGGTCAGATCACTAATAGTATAAATATTAGTTCTGTAATGTTCTTGTTTCCAGACAGACAAAGTTATCTACATAGCAACAGAGCCAGTTACACCATTAGAGACATATGTAGAGAACAATGAGGCTTCACAGAAACAGAATCAACTAGCCATATCATGGGGTCTTCACAAAGTTGTTGTAAGTAAAAAAGTTTTGTTTGGTTTATGAATAGTAGGTCAATGTTACATATTTTATGAACAGATAGGTCAAAGTTTACAACAAGTTTATTTTTCTGACATTGCAGCTAATTTCAGTTATAAATCACTTGAACTTGTTGAGATTTGTTTTTTCATTGCTATCAAATCATTTTTCCTTCTTATGTTAGAATAGGATTTCTTTTGTTTAAGAAAGTTCTCTAATCACACATATGATCAGTGTTTATATGTTGCCATTGAGATTGGTAAAATAGTGTTATTTCCAGGTTAACAAATCTTATATCTACTTATTACAGAAAGGACTGTCTTTCCTGGTAAATGACTGCAACTTAATTCACAACAATGTTTGTATGTCATCTATCTTTGTGGACCAAGCTGGCGAGTGGAAACTTGGTGGAGTGGACTATATGTACCCATCAACAGGGGCAGACAACCTACCACCTGTTAAAATATTGCCTTACTTAGAAAGATATGATCCCCCAGAAAAATCAGATCTCAACAGGGGTATAAAAGGAGAAAAATGGTAAGTGTTCATAGACTTAAATCTGATGTTACTTACATAAAAGAAGAACTTACTTGCACATGTATTGTTAAGATACCTAGATTAAGATCTAAGAACATTGTTATAACAACAGTCTTGGAAAAGGGTCATGTTTAAATGATCTGTTACTAACAATACTAATATTAGTTAAAGAAGGAGTTGTTTGTTTGTTTTATGCTTTGATTGTAAAGGAAAAGGCCCTGTAATTTGTTTATTTTTGTGCTGTCTTAGGTCCTCAGATATGTGGGGTGTTGGTTGTCTCATCTGGGAAGTGTTCAATGGTTCTTTACCCAGAACCTCATCTTTAAAAGCCTTTGGAAAGGTAAGACTGGTCATACTCTTTAAGTACTATTTGTAAGTTAACTTTTAGTTTTCTGTATGCAAAAACTCGTAATATAAAAGTCTTGGTTGAAGTTTTTAATACAGTGACATTTCTTTAATGAGATCAATTAAAATATAGACTAGCTACTTAGACTGGTTCAATTTTTATATTTAAGTCAAGCTTTTGGGTTTTAATGTATAGGCAAAACTTTTACTTATACTCATACAAGTCAACACACACAGCCTCATCTTGCTTGATGACTAATTGTATTTCTCTTATTACAGATACCAAAGAATCTTATACCTAACTACTGTGAATTAGTCAGTGCTAACCCTAATTCAAGACCAAATCCAGCAAACTTTTTATCAGAATGCTCCAAAGCAAGTGGATTCCTAAACAATCCATTCGTGAAGACCATGCTGTTCCTAGAAGAAATCCAGGTGAGAATAAATCAATTTTTTTGTCATTCCAACAAGAACATTTGTCGACAGTGAACAGGCTTGTTAGTTGTGTTAAAAAATAAACTATTGGTGAAATATTGCAAAAAAACATTCTAAAGTTTGAAAGTTAAAAACAAGATTTTTATACATTATAAATTATGAAATGTTGTTGCTCCTTTTAATACTAAAACTCTACTGGTTTTGATATTATTTAACTGCACTTAATTGGCACCTGTTTGATTGGTGAACTTAATAATTGATGAAAACCAAGGGTTTATGTTCTGTGTTATGCTATACTGCAGAAGTGGTTGAGTATGCTTCTATTTCTGTTTCAGATTAAAGACCCAGCTGAGAAGTCTAAATTCTTTGGCAAGTTAACTGAGGCACTAGACTCCTTTCCAAAGCAGCTGAGTCGACATAAAGTATTACCACAACTGCTACATGCTTATGAGTTTGGCAATTGTGGATCAATGGTATTAGCACCACTCTTCAAGGTCAGTTCTCATAACTTTGTGTGTTCTATGCTATTTTTGTTTTGCATTGAATGATTGGTGAAGGAAGCTGTCTTTAATTTTACTACTTAAAGATTCACATGTTAAATAACGTCATTGTTAGTAATGTTATCCACTGTACATAGCATAACGGTTAAGGATATTTTGGAACATGACAGTAGTTTGGAAGTTATGAATACACACTTGTGCAGTCAAGGTGCTAGTAAGACTAGATATAATGTATATTTTAGATGTACAAATAGTTTTGCGCTTGTATTGAGATTTACTCTTTCTACATGTCTGATAATAAAAGCTTTAATTTCTTTTTCTTCTAGGTTGGTAAATTGTTGGATCAAGAGGAGTACCAGGCTAAGATTGTACCATGTGTTGTGAAACTATTCTCCTCCTCTGATAGAAATACTCGAGTCAAACTACTTCAACAAGTGAGTGTAAACAGAATCTAGAAACAAGTAAATTAACTAAAGATACAGTAAAACCTCATTTTTTCGAACAGTGAACATTTGAAAACCGCGATTATTCGAACTGTATTTTAAGTTTCGATCAAGTTCCTATACCATTGCACAAGTTGAACAACTGAATATTCGAACCCCAATATATTGTGTTAGTAGATTGAAGTGTTGAACATATCCCACATTGTACACCGTTGAATAAGTAAACACTGTCAAGTTTAGCCTGAACCCAAAAAGTACGCAATGGATGACAGGTGACTCAGGTAAATTCGAAAACACCGATTATGCAAACAAATTTTATGTCTCTGTGGGTATTCGAGTTTTTGAGGTTTAACTGTAAATGTTTTGATACAGCAATCATTGTAGTTGAAACCAAAACAGTATTGCAAAAAGTGTAAATTTGCTAAATATTCAGTCATTTTTATCAATAACAGTTCTTGAGTTTGAGATGTACACCCTTGTATCTCTGTTTACAACCTGCAATAATCTATAAACTATCTTTTCAAATAGAATTTAGCCTTAACTTGTCATTGGTAAGAGTTTTTTCTTGTTGTAGATGAAAATGTGTTCTTTTTATCCTTTAACATATAAGTTGGTGACAAAATGATGAAACAATTGTGTACACATAATATTCTTTATACTTACCTGGTTTACTTTTCAGATTGAGCTGTTTGTGGAACATCTACAAGCACAAACAGTGAATGACAAGATCTTCCCAAATATAGTCAGTGGATTCTTGGACACCAATCCTGTGGTTAGAGAATGCACTATAAAGGTTGGGATTTAGCATGGATATGATACAATAAGTAATCTGTAACTTTAGATTTGTATTGTTAGCTACAAGTTTGCTGAATGTAAAAGATTTCATAAAACCTCATAGATATGACCCCTTGTTTGTGAAATCCAGCGTTCTCAGACAATTTGTGTGTGTTGTTCTTTGAATGCCTCATTGTGCATACCACCTCAGTAAAACAACCATTTTCTATCAATGTAAACTTGATTTTCACTGTACTTAATTATGTTTACTCACAGGCATCGTTACATTTAGCACCAAAGTTAAACTACAAGAATCTCAATGAAGAGTTAATGAAACACTTCGCCAGACTTCAAGCAAAGGATGACCAGGTTAGTACTAGATTTGTTTCTGTCTTCTTCAAAAACCTTGTTACGGTCAATGTACATTATTAAAGTTATTTTTTAAGTTTCCTCTTTTAAGTATAGACTTACATGTTTTTCCCTTGGTTTTGCTATAACAACCACAGATTTAAATAATTCAACATTTATTATTACCAAGTTTCGCCACAGTCAGAAAGGTATAGGCATATTGCTTTGCACATGTTGGTCGCTCTGTCTGTCTGACTAACCTTTTTGTTTTCAATCAATAACTCGAGAACGCCTTGACCTACCTTCCTCAAACTTGTCCCACATATCCATCCTGGGTAGCAGAGGAACCCTATTGATACTGGCGTCACTAGGTCAAGGGTCAAGTTCACCGGGGTCAAATCTGCACAAATCATTTAAGTAACAATTTCTTCTTCATACATATTTGAAACTTATTTTGAACTGACTAATCCAGTTGTACAAAAAACATCTGTGACAAAAAACACTTTAATGGGCATAATGTTTTACAAACATCTTGTTATATATTATTATGCATTACTGTTGATTTAGTCAATGAACAAAACATACAGTGGTAGATAGCTGTACTAAATACCAGGATGATGTAACTTGTACTATAAAATCTTCTACTTTAACATTTTGTATGGAAATACTCATACACATACATGTCTGTTCTTACAAACACTGCCTTTATTTCAGGGAGGCATCAGAACCAATACAACAGTTTGTTTAGGAAAGATAGCAACATATTTAAGTCCTCAGGTAATTAGATATTATGTCTGAGACCGTGTTAAAATCAAACCTTCTGTAACTAGTATTCAATCATGTAAATCAAATTAACTTAACTTCACCCTACACTTTAAAACAAATATTACATACAGATAGTAACATTGTGAACATTGCAAGCTATAGATGAGTAATCTTCTGATTGAATCTTTTATACCTCTACAATGTACCTTAAACATCTTCACATTGCTGTTTCATAAGTGAGATGTGTTTGTATCCTTATCAGATAAATACAACCCTGTTTCAAACATACTTTTTTAATTAATCTATAGATGCGTCAGCGTGTGTTGTGTTCTGCGTTTCTGCGTGCCATAAAGGACCCGTTCCCTCCAGCACGCCAGGCAGGTATTATAGGTATGGCTGTCACACAGAATCTGTTTGCCTTGGCAGATATAGCACACAAGCTTATGCCTCCACTCTGTATGATGACAATGGACCCTGAGAAATCTGTCAGGGACACAGTAAGTATACACTAAAGATGGTTGAAATCATTACTGTAGTATCATTAAAATAAACGGGCATGACATTTCGTGGATTTCCTGTATAGAAACTATATATATTTGTAGACTTTGTCATGAACCATGGTTTTACGCATTTGGTTTTTATATTCATTAAAAGTGGAATTTGAGGTTCATTCTATTTAAAAATATATAGTAAAAAAGTGCTCTACAAAAGATACTGATTTCACAGTATTTCAATTATCAAGGCTTTTACCTTTTCATTGAATGTAATGGAACAATGATATATCATACTCATACTAAAACTGAACTCTGGCTGTTGTGTTTGTCTTGAGTTTGTTCTATATTGTTTAAGATAATGATATTTCTAAGATCAATTTAATATGTTAAATCTATTGTTTTAGTGTACTTTGAGACTTATATAATAGATAAATGTGTGGGCTTATTGAAGTTACCCATAGTTACAGGGAAATAACCAAGTTGTGACTGAGAATATATTGTTTTAATAGTTGATTAGTCTTGGATAGTCGTCAGATTTACAGATTATTATCGTGCACATACTATTGTCAAATTATCCATTAAAAAAACGTATTCATCTACAGACTATGTAATATATATTCCTTTTTAGAGAATAAACATTTAAACTGTAATATTTCCTTGTAAACATGTCTACACAGTAACATTTTTGTATTAATTCCTGTTTTATAGGCATTCAAGACAATACGGAGTTTTATTGAGAGATTAGAAAAACTATCAGAAGATCCAGACATGCTACAGGACCTGGGTAAGACAATAATCTGTTTTGAAATAATGATTAACTTTTGTTTACCTTTTTGGTCCTTAATTCCCATATCTTGGTGCAGGTTAAAAAGAATTTCTATTTATTTGCTCAAACGTGTTACCTTCATTTAAAGACAAAAATATACCAATAAAAATTCAGTAGCCTCCCTTACATTACAGATCAAGATTACTGTCAATCTTTAATACACAAATCAATTCATTTGCATAATTAAAGTAAAATGTACTATATTAAAATGAATAGGTCTGTAGGCCTTGATTCCGTTTATATTTTAAGAAGGACTATGACTGTCATTTTATCATGGAACGTCATTTATTTGTTTTCAGAAAAGGATGTGCTGTCAGGGGGTGTGCCTAATAACTCTGCTGCAGGCTGGGCAGGATGGGCTATAGGTGGTGTCTCAAATCTAACTACCAAGGTCTATAACAAGGCAACCAAGAAACCAACAGGTATAGTAATAATGCTGTGAATCCCTTGTATAAATCTTCTTATTATCTGTTGTTGTATACAGTTAAAAAAATCAATCACACATCTGTTACTTTCATGCTAGCTGTTCTATATTTCATTTTGCGCCAATAACTGTCTTACATCCTATAAAACCCTGCTAAAATGTTTGAATTTGTAAGTTTATTAATGAGAAAGAGTGAAAAGTGCACTTAAACAAAATAAGAATCCTAGTAAGCACAAATTAATTGGAAAAACGTGTTTTAGAAAAATGTTGTAAACTTCAGTACAATTATTTTCTCCTTCATAACTTAGGTCCACAGATGAAAGGTCCTTCTCAGTCTGCTGGCTCTGGTAACCCTAATGCACCGTCCCAACCGGAGCAGACATCTAGACCAACCCAATCTGAGCCTGCAACAGATGACAGTGATGAGAAGGAAGATGAGGAAGGAGGTTGGGACAATGATGATGATAACTGGGGGGATATTGATGTAAGCATTGAAAACACAACACCCAATTCACATAGATACTAAACATCTGGATAACCAAATGATAAATAAAGTCGTTATCATTACTTCTCTACATAAGTGTATTATTCCAAGGATAAAAAAGTAAATTAGATTACAATTACATTTTCTGATTATGTTTAACCTTGTAAATGATCACATACTTAAAATACTGGTCTTTCCATTGCATCTTAAGGCAATACTTTTATTCCAACAAAATGACTATTTTAACCTGTTTTAGATCTTTGTTTGAACATAAATAACCTATAAGAAATATGACAATGTAAGTGATGCACAAGAAGTTTTTTTAACATAGTTTGAAAGATTAAAAATACTAGTCATTCATGATCTACTGACAAATGCAAAACACTTCATTAAGTCATATCCAATGTTCTTGCTTTTTAGACGCCATCATCCCAACCACAACAAAGCAATAGATTTGATCAGTCAGTGGAACCACAGTCATCACCAGCAGGAGATGGCTGGGGTGATGATGATGATGATGATGATGATTGGGGTGAAATTGAAGTCAGTCCTAGTTCTCAGGTACTTTTGATCATATCATGACTATTGCTTTATGCTATAGATCAAATGGATTTAACATGCTATACAGACACAAACCATAATTTATACTTAAGGGATTTAAATGATTTTGTGCTTTACATTTGTATAAGGAATGTATTTTTCTGTGATCTAAGAAAACATATGTGGAAGTTAACAACTGATTAATAAGTCAAACTTGTTATATTTTTTCTCCATATTTCAGCCATCCAGAAGTAATATTACTACACATACAGACTCAAATAAACAATCCAAGTTATCTAGTGTCAGTGATACAAAACAATCTTCTCAAAGCTCTTCCGGAGATTGGGGGTGGGGTGAAAGTGACATGTCAACGTTTGAAACCGCCTCCCAATCTTCCAATAAGCCAATCAAAGGTGCATTAAAACTGGGTGGCCAGAAGAAAGAAAAGGTAGAGAACTTTGGTTGGATTGAAGAAGAGTTTGCTCCCATTGAAGATAAGTCCGTGAAACCTGCAAGTTCATATAATTGGGGTGAACCAGAGGTTGTGGAAGATACTAGTGATTTCTTCTCAACAATGGATACAGGACCACAGGTATAACTGATCTAGTAGGGAGTGATACTGTTCTAACACTACGCAAAATAAATTCTATGTTCACCTATTGTAGCATTGTATGGTTATTCTTTAGCAGTTTAACTATTTGTAGCTCACAGGTTTGTTAAAAAACAACAGGAAAAACAAAAAAGTGATAAATGAATATGTATGAAGACATACAGTGATAACAATAGAATGACTTTATTTGTTGAGGATAAAGTATTTGACCACAAGACTCTTTTGCAATATAATCACATCAGATTGTGGACACATGCATCAACCAGAACTTTCCCACCAGAAATTCTTTGTACAGAATTTTAACAAAAAAGAAACTGGGATTTTTATAAGCAGAGATAGATAATTAATGTATTATTTTTTTATTTGTGCAAAAGCCAGATAATTTGTAAGAATCCTTTGTTGTATTTCAAACATTATATTTCTAGGTTCATAACACTGTAGAAATAAATCCTCA
>ENA-OREC01001266-OREC01001266.1-marine-metagenome-genome-assembly--contig:-NODE-1266-length-12487-cov-13.600645_pt1 | contig 12487 bp, 4 predicted proteins | sample MGYA00248626_ERZ508543 | MGnify/ENA primary metagenome ERZ508543 (study PRJEB26211, sample SAMN05518279) | marine metagenome | isolation source: Puget Sound, Washington, USA | host: Bankia setacea... | reverse complement strand
TGTTGTCTGTATACATAGCAATGACAATGGATATGTTGTCTGTATACATAGCAATGACAATGGATCTGTTGTCTGTATACATAGCAATGACAATGGATCTGTTGTCTGTATACAGCAGGGTACCGTTTTACTAAATAACTTACGCAAAACTTACTTACGCGGACATTTAAACCTTGAATATACTATAAAATCCCTCAACTATATCCAACAAATATTTAGTTTTCAAGCCTCGTTCCTATTTCATTGAACTATGACTTTTACCTTTTTGGCATGATCAGTGGTTTAAAAGTTATAAAGATAGGAAATGATTGCGTAACTTAACATTTTGCGTAAGTGCTTTAGTAAAACGGTACCCAGATCATTACTATTTATTGATAGTATCCAAATGCATAATACACAAGTGGAGATTGGTGTATATTACAAAACATTGTGTTATTGCAACAATATCCCCCACCCATCCCCCAGTTATAATCATCTTACACTGATATAGCATGTATGCAGCATAGTTAAAATGATTCTCCATTCTATATGGACTCTTCGGAATTAACTGGGATTATAGTCATCATACATATGACTCTTATTGCCAAGTCCCCCCTTCCCGCCCCTGGTTGTTCTATTCCCCAGATTTCAGCAGATTTAGACATCCAACAAGGTTGAGGAGTTCATCTGAACACTCACTCTACATATAGGACAGGTGGCATTTTTCTGAAATAAGAAACAGAAAACTTTTATACCTTTTTTCCATTTTCATTAAAGGCTTTAGACAATGTGAGATTAAAGCCAGTATAAAGGTCTCAGACACTAACAGGTCATGAGTGTATGGAGATCAACGTCAAACTATAACTAACGATCATCAGGTTTTCCTTCTCACAATATTCATAGCAAATATTGGGTCTCATTATGTGAGATGGTCATTTGGACATCAAGTTAAACAGGTGGGTTTCCTTCAGGTACCCTGGTTCCCACATACACAAACATGAACGTCAGTGTCAACGAGAATGATTTGCATTAGTTATAATTACACATATTACAACAACAAATAGTAACATTTTATTCAAAGAATGACATGTTTTTGACTTCGTTGAACAACTTTAAAACAAACAGAGACTTTTCAATGTCCTTGTCAAAAGAATTTCATAGATATGAGCCATGATTTCTTTACAACTTTGCCATTTTAAAACGATCCATAGAAATGCAAAACGACACACATACCTGGATCCATTTGTCTATACATTTAGCATGGTAACTATGGAAACAAGGCAGTATCTTCTGAGTATCGCCATCCTCATACTCTGTCATACATATATTACATTCTTCATCTGTCTGTCCTTTCTTCTTTTTGAAGAGTACAGTAGGCAGACGACTCATCTCTGTCTTAGATAAACCAGTCTCCTTTGCGTCTCCTATCAGCTCAGCCAAGTTCATCAAAGCCTGCAAAGTAAACCTAAGTACATGTAGTCATATTAGAAAACATTCCTATATAAACTGTAATTAAAAAAACTTCTTTTATTCTATTGGTGGAAAATGTTTAAGATTTCATTTTTTCTTTCTCTTAAGTCTACTTCGATAACTATATTATTTATAAATCTCCTCTTGCCTCTTGCTATACAGTAGTTTAAAATTGTTTATGTGTTAAATAAATTGTTTAGGTACAATAAATGTCTATACGCCCAAGTAAAACTAGAGCTACCACTGATTATGAAAAGTATATCCCCTACACCCTGTCCCTGTTTTGTCATAAAAAATATAAAAATGACACACAAAAAAGTATAATTCAATTCTACATGTATAAAGAATTCCTTAGACTTAGACATAACTTTAAGAAAAGATATCTCGGTTTACAACAGCTGACAGTCAATTGTTATAATTGTCAAGTGTTCTAGGAATCAAGGTGTGCTTTGAATTCGTATAACAAATGTTCAATAATTTAATCAAACAAGCAGTCTTCAATATTCATGTTGACGTTCCGGTAATGAAAGGTCGTAAGTGGTATAGTTTAAAGGACAACCTTTCATTACCGGGACGTCAATGTGTAGTTTGTCTTTATTTCTATTTACATGACCAGTGGTATTACCTCATAGTCATTGCCCGAATTGGATGGACTATACACCACACCAGCAGCATGTACACCATTCCTACGTCCACGAGCACCTCTACGACGACCACTTGATTCCTGTACCACAAACAAATACAATATACTGTGAAATAATACAAATTTGAAGGGCAGGAATGTTTGTGGACTTCATAGGTCCATTGAAGCACTAATATAGATGTGAATGATAAATTCAAATGACTTTGTACTATGATTCAAAACATAATCCACAAATCTGTACATTCATAAAACTTGTGATTTATAGAAAAAAATCCATAAAATTTTATACCATAGGAATTTCTTTTTTAGTCCGCATTAGCCTGATAAAGCTTATAGACTGTGCCCCAAATTTCTAACAACCATGTCACATTTGCTAGTTTGAATAAAACATTGACACTTATTATATGAAGCATTATAAAGTGTTATAAACAAACAAACAAAACTATGGTGTAACTATTTGGTTCTATAAATAAATGTACATACTCTCCTCATCAATAAACATGTACATGAAAAAAACAATGGATAAAACGTAATAACACATACATTGATTATCTGTATACAAATTACAAATACTGTATTAGAAAACTAATCTTAATACTCACCATTTGCATTTGGCTTTCTGAAATAGATGACAAAATTGGTTAATAAATGTTAAACATATTTTTGACACTTGCAGGCTAAGCTATATTTGGATGAATCAAAATGTGAACTGTTCAAGAAATATACTACTAAATACTGTTGCAGTCAATTTGCAAAACCAATTCAGACAACAATGGAAATCTGACATTGAAGAATCTTCGAAATGCTTAAACTATAAGATCTTTAAGACAGAACATTGATTTGAAAAATATCTAGTTACTTTAAGTGCTTTCTGCTTACCTGTATTAACTTTAGAACTTCAAACAAGTATCTACCGATTGAAACCGGCAGTTGGCTTAGAATTGAAAGAAATGAACGTAAATGTTCAAAATGTGACCTGAACGAAATAGGAGATCAGTTTCATTACATATTTAGATGCAACTTTTTTAATGATGACAGAAGAAAACATGTTCCTATGGCGAATGTACGCTATCCAAATACATGTACTATGCTATTTGGACTTAATCGTAAGAAACTTGTTAATTTATCCAAATTGTGTTAAGCAATTTCATTAAGCCACTACGATAATAACTTACCTGTGTAAAAAATAATAGTTTTATGTTGTTAAAATTGTTGTTGTTTTCGGATTCTTTTTTTACTTTTCGTTTTGTACAACATACAACCTGGATTATTGTATGTACATGTATTTGTTGCCTCATATCATACTGTATTGTGTGCTGAGTGTCATACAATAAATTTGTAAACAAAACATTGTATTAAAATGGATTCAAAACATCAGCAGAATTACTTTCAAACTCAAACACCATTTTATTTCCCTAATCACAACACAATGACACAAGTACATGTACATAGTTAAATGATTTAACAATGGTTATAATTATCAGTGGCGACCCTGTTTTGGGTTGCAGGTTTTAGTATACACATTTAAGTGAAAATAGGTAAAACATGTACCAAAGATGTCTAATTAAGTAACTTCTAGCTATTTAAAAAGTTCTCTGGCAAACAAAAATGAAAATATAGCATACAAATATGTACATGACAAAAAACAGGAAACAAATTCTGAATTGAACATATTCGGATTTCAAAAATACATGTATATACATTGTTTGTTTATTTTGTTTTTGTTATTTCATGCTAAGCCTGTAATATAATGTGTAGGCATATAGGCCTTGCTATTATTTATTGTATTGTACTTTAGTAAAATTTAGTGTATTTAATATGACCTTTTTTTAAATAATTCGATAAACTTACTTAACTTTATTAGTTTTCGTTTGGAGGTAGTTGTTAACAGTTGCTTATATTCTAAAATATTTTGCCTCATGTAATAATACTTTTTATGTGGTGTTTTTTTCTTTCATTGAAAAAGGACAAATTAGGAGCTCATCTGCTATTTCACCTGGCTTTAGACATAGGTATCACGTTCTTTCTGATAGATCTAGACCTTCCAATCTGCCTGTTTCTAGAGGGAAGTAGTGCTTCTAAATTGTAATAATGTAATTGTGTTTGACATCTCGAATTAAGAAGATAGGGTTCAAAGATAAGCGTTGACATAAAGATTGAATAGTTTGTACCCTTACTTGATTGTTGAATAGTTGCATACCAGTTTTGATTATATTGTTCAAGGACACACTGTTTTGGTTAGAAGTTTTAAGGTTTTATTTGTTATTAATCTTTGAAATTCCTTGTTTCACCCATGGCACGGAGTTTAGCCCGCTGTTCCCCTTGCTTTCCTATCTTCATCAAGGGCGTTGTTGCCAGCAAAATTTAAAAAAAATCTTCTTTGCCTTACTCCACAATCACATCTTAAAAAGTGTGATAACTCATTACCCCTTTATACACATGATTAAATGTTGCTGTACATGCTTTTGATAATTCTAAGAAAGTTTCCGTTTATCAAGTGGTTTGTGTTTAGAAGTTTTAGCCATAGCTTTGCACAGGACACAGAATCGAAAGCTGAAAACAACGGGGCCACTGATTGGGTACAAACTCACATCTGACAGATAATCCACCAATTACCAGTCAGACATACTAACCATTCAGCCATGCTGCCACCATTAAGAGTTACATGACAGACTACTGTAATTAACTTACCTATGCCTCTGTTGATAGTGTCATACGTCTCTGTCAAAAGTTGCAGCACCATCTGTAAAACAGGCAGGTTAGTCTAGGTTTTACAATCATTAATTTCAACATGACAACAGCTTTTAGCAAATATCATAAACATTGTATATGATACAGAGTATTTTTTCCTATTATAAGTCATTTATGAATGATGAGTTGTTATGTACATATTGGAAGATACATGTCTATGAAATATCCAAACTGTTAAACACTAGCTATGTTCAAGAGTATGTACATGTGTATGTATGGTTGACTTTCTCTAGTTTCAACCATAATAAATGTTGGTCGGTATATAGGGCAGTGGACTTAGTGTGCAATTAAAATTTGAATACTGAAAAGGCATACCTTTGACAAACATAAATACAATATCCTAGTAACTTAATTGAGGTACTGTTTATTTAGCAGTTACTAGAGGTAACATTACCACATACCTCTCTCTCAGTGCTGTCATGCCTTGCACGCTGCCTTCTCCCTCCTGCAATATAAAGCACTTAGATGAAGGTATGTAACTTTCAATGATAAAAATATGTTATACAATGTCTTTTTAATCATACTTATAATTCTAGTATCACTAAGATTTCAAAGCATGTGTATAAGTATGGGTCCTAATTGACAATATGTCATATGTAATTTAAACAAAATCTGCTGAAAAATAGTCAAGCGTATTTTTTATAAGCTGTTTCCAAAAATGTAGTTGTGCAATTATTTTGGGTAGGAAACAGCTAATTTTATCAAATAAGCATAAAAGGCCCGCAAATAAAGAGTCGCAATAAAACAGCAATGTTATCAATCTAAATAGAAATATAACAAACCTTGTCTTGAGCGACCACCTGCCCTGACTGGACTGTGCATGTGCCAGGGATATGCAGGACTATCCACAGTACTACTTGTATCTGTAGAGGTGTGTTGAGTAGAGTCATATGTGCTGTCTCTGTAAGAACCACCCTGGTCAGCAGCAGATAAGGTACCAGGCTCTCTATCATCGTGACTGCTTTGTAAAGACATGGCAAACTCACGATCCATCTCTTCCTATAGGTATAAAAGTGTAGGGCCTTTAATAAAAGTAATTAAGAAAATGGAAATACCAGACCATAATAGTGGAAATACCAGACCATAATAGTGGAAATAACAACCATAATAGTGGAAAAACCAGACCATAAAAGTGGAAATACCAGACCATAATAGTGAAAATAACGACCATAATAGTGGAAATACCAGACCATAATAGTGGAAATACCAGACCAATAGTGAATTGTCAGAATTACTTGTGAAAAATGAGTTGTATTAATAAGGTCAACTTGTATTAAGAAAGTCAACTTAATAATCAATGTGTAAAGACACTTTAAATTTACCTCTGCACTTGCCTAGAACTGAGTCTACAGTTATATATTTACTGTGGTATACATAAAGTAGATGCAGATTGTCTTTGATCAACTGTTTAAATATTAGAAAGAGCAACATAATTTATGTGAGTTCAAAGATTTTATTTTCATTGGTTAGTTTATGACAATCTCGCCACAAGAAAGCTATTCGGCATCAAATGACTAAAAATTACATAAATTAGTGGGTGTACCTGAAGCTTCCTGGCTATATCTTCATCTGTTTGCTCCTGTTGGATGCGGGTTAAAGCTTGTTGTGTTTGTGGGGTTAGACTGCTGACAGGGATGGGGTTATCAGCACTGCCTTCTGCACCTGTTCATACAGAGCAAATGATTGTATAAAGCAACAGACACTGAGACAGTAATCAGGGCAAATACTGCACATGTAAATAGCAAGAGACAGTAATCAGGGCAAATACTGCACATTCTTCAACCCAGCACCCATGGACCATCCAACTACATGTACTAGTACTAGATTTTATAAATTTAGCCTTTGAATATTCTCTGGTCTATTCCTGCTAATGGGATACAGTATAAACAAGAAAATGTAATACAGATTTCAAAATGTCCACTTGTCCTTCATCCAAAAACTATTTGTCTGTAGGACTGCGTACCGGTATTCCATATATATCGAATACCAGTATTTTACGTTTGATCTGATTATCGTATCGAACGTTTCTGTATCGGTCAAAATATCGATCATAATTATGTCAAGAAAATTTAATGCTTGAACAGTTATTTACCTCTGAAACTCAATAAACGTATCCAAACAATGGCTAGTTTTCAGCTTACTTTCGTTTTCTTACCTAATGGGATATCCCCAGGTGTCATTGTTATAGGTAATACGAGTACCTGATTAATTTTCAGCTTCAGTCGAAACAATGTGCTAATAACAAAATCTGTCAATTATTAAACTCCAATTTAAACACGCTAAAATCTAATAAAATTTCGTATTCCTAGGCTTTTAATTGTTCTTTTTTTTAATCAAAGTAATCATTTCTTAAACAACGATTTTCAAAGCAATGCATGTAAAGTAATCAATTACCATTCCTACTATTAATCGAGCGCCGTACATGTAAACTTCGTCTGTGTGAATTCTGTCAATTCACTGTTCGTTAATATATTTGAAATGCCGCCTCCAAAAAAGTAGTTTGGACTTATTTTGAGCGGACATTAGAAGGCGGGACCTGCAAATTATGGAGTAAATCCGTCATTAGTAAAGACGGAAACGCAACCAATCTAGCTGTTAATCTCAGACGATCGCATAAAGTTGAATGTGCGCCGCACCCAACTGTGGCAGGCTTGTAAATGTGTAATATCATTCATTTTCAATAGAAATCTCAGATATCATATGATATATCGAATATCGATCATTTTGTATCGATACAAATATCGTATCGGTCATACTGACCGATACAAAGCCCTATTTGTCTGTGTGATAGGATGAGTGCAATTGTCACGCCCTGTGGAGCTAATTTCAGGACAATACTTGACCAAAGTCTCAACATTTACATTTGTCTAAAACAAGTCAAGGGTCAAGAGAATATAAAGCTAAGCTTAGATTACCAGTATTTCCTCTAGTTGGATGTCTAGTTGTAGCTGGGGTTCTCACTCGACTCACTCTGTTCTTTCTGCCAGGAACGTGTGAAATGCAAACATCAGTTATATCTCTTTGTCCAGGTTCATAACCCAAACAACCACTTACTGAAATGTCATTCATCTGATTAAAAGAGGTATTGTTTGCAAAGTCTGATGATGTGTTGCTGGGGGAAATATGAAATGGATAAACTCCAGATTGATCCAACGGTGAGAAAGACTCTCCTAAAGAATACACATGAGAAGGATTTCTAGAGTCAGTATCACTAACTATCATAGGTGACTCCGACCTGACAGATTCAGCAACATCTGTAGGTAACGACACCTGGATATCGGAACTTTTACTTTTCTTTCCCTGAGATGTTATACCTGATAACTCATTACTGGCACCAAGACATGTTTTACGTGCATTCATATGTCTATGCAAACGTTCTGATGATGTTAAGCCCGGTAAATCAGCATACATACTTCTTCGACTGAGTGTTGGATTGTTGGACACGGAACTGACACGTTTAGTTATTTGTGACTGTGAACTAGAACTAAACGACTCTGCGGCCTTAATTCTTTTGGCAAAATGGGACCTCCTGTGATTTGTGCTATCAGATCTTATCCTCTTGTTGCTTGTCGACAAGATTTCCTCATCTGATGAGCCTGAACTAGATGGCCAGCAATCATCGTCTACTCTCATCCTGGCTCGTTTCTGTTGTCCTCTTGAGACCTTTTGCTTTTGTTCATTTGATCCAGAGTGCTGTGTTCTATAGATAGCAAGTTTGGTTGGTGATAAAAGGGCTGAGCTACGAACAAACCCATTATGTTGCCTTGCTGTGTTCAATGAGGTTGTTGGAGAGCCTGCACTTGGTAAATCTGGACAAGAGCTACTATGTGGACTTCCAAACAGATTCCTTTCTGGAACATTCAAATGGTTCATGCGTTTACCTGGTGAATTATTACTAGTTGGCTTAAATGGTGAGTGCTTATATCTATCTTTTTGTTTCTTTCTTTCAATGGCCCTGGCTCGTTGTAAAGCAAAGTCTGACTGCCCTGGCAATGACAGTATGGAACTTCTTGGACTTTCACCATTGTTTACACCAGAAGCACTTTCAGCATTACTGTGTGTTGTGTCTGTACAGAAACTATCATCTTGCTCAGTTAAATCTATACATTCTGCTGTCCTTGTATTGTTAGTTGCAGTAGAGAAGTTGGTTAGCCGTGAAGTGTGGAATCTGGAGGATTTAAACATCGGGCTGAAATTAGAAAGAATACAGTAAGTACAAGCATTTTGAACATGTTTAAAAAATCTTTAAAAGAGCAGTTAGAATTTTGAGATACACATAGATATTGTCCTGACAATCTTGATCTATCGTAATAATCTAGAGGCACATTATATATTTATCTTAAGTAATTGCTAATTGAAAAATTTCTATATTTTGCGCTGCATGGTCAATTTCAATTTGATGCTATTTACTCTATGATCCTCTATTTTGCTTCATGATCAGTTTACTGACAGCTTTCTTCATTGTTTACATCCCGTATTGGTCAACTATGAAATTTCACTAGACTGACTGATGTCAGAGGCCTTTCAATGTTATCGGCAAAAATAGGTAACGGCACAATACTGGAACAACTGAGAATGTGTTTTTTCTATCATACATAACCCTAACCCACGGCTGATAATCTTACTTCAACTTGTTAAAAACAATTTTAAGGTAAGGCTCAAAACCAAATAACACCACTGAACATTCAAAAACAATAAACAAAAAAGGTAGCACCAGAGAAACAGATAAGGTGTTTGCAAAAATGTGTGTTTACCCTTGAAAGGTAAATGTATGGTCAATGTAAATGGTATTTGCAGTTTCTAATTGGGTATTTGTAATACTAATATTAGGTAACACAACTTTTCCGCTTTATGTGCAATGCAACATCATTGATTTTAATTGTACAGGAGTATACTCAATCATTATTTGCTTTTTGTTACCCATTGCTTGAAAAACAACCTCCAAAAAGTAGCTTAACTGTTTCTCCCAGCAATTAAAAATCTATTTCAACATTTATCAAAGTCTCTATGAAGCAATAACAATCGAAGATTAACGAACCTCTTTAACCAGTTTAATAAAAACTAAAGAAGAAAAACGAAGAGTTATAATTTCTTAGATGTATCGCTGTGACACCTGTTTTGACGCTCACCTATTTCGCCGCCTTTTTTGTTTATATCACGTAATGTTATGCGCACGCTCCGATGATGTCACTGCATGTTTTTTTGTTTGTAAATATCATAGTTTTACACTGTCAAGAAAAACAAATTTAAAGTAAGAGACTCAAAGGTAAGAAACAATCGATTTTGTCAAATCATTACAGTTTTGGAGTCATTTTCTTAAGTTCAAAATTACCCACTACATCGAAGCAAAAGTTTCCCCTTCATAAAAGAAAATGACAAAAACGTCTTACTATGTCAGCAAACCTCATTCATTTTTCACTTGGTGACGTAAGAGTCATGTGAATAAATTTTCTCAAATCGATAAAATTCCACTGTGTTGTATAGTACATGTGGTATGGTTTTTGTATGCAATAATGCATGTGTTTTGTTAATCGAATATGTTTTAATTGGGAAACTTTGTTTAAAACCATTTTAAAAATTAAATGACCTCACACTGAATTTGCCGTGTTAAATTTTAGTTATGAACTGCTAAAAATCTTTGGTCTTTCTTGTACACTACAAAGTACACCATGTGAACGCTGGACTACAGTGAAAAAATCGTTTTCTTCAACAGCCAATGAAAGGCGTCGAAACTGGTGTCTGTCAAAATAAAAATGGCGGTATACGTACACTCGTTGACAGCGATATTTTAAACAAAAAAGATGTTCCCTGACCTCCGAAAATGTATGCTTTGATTTAAAACAAGACAGTTTATTTAATAAGATATATTTTCTACTAGAAAACGTAATTAGATGTGCACAAATGCCTGTTAATTGCTTAAAGGCGTCGAAACTGGTGACTCTAGGATACCTTGGTGTGTCAGGGATCAAGCAACTGTCATCGTGCTCCATTGTAAAAGACTTCTTGGAGCCTAAAGTAGCAGCATGGGGTGAAGATTATTGATTCAAAGTAGTGAAGTGTTGTTCATTTCTGGATGGACAGTCGTTATCACGAGACATTACTTTGAAATTGAAAAGTTCTCGCTTTGGCGGATATTTAATGTCATAATATTCACACGTTGTGAAAGTCAAACGTGCCGTTTCGTCCTCAACACTTATACGTACATTACTTGCGTTACGCGTGTATCATATCATGTAAACATTGATTTGTTTTCGATTTCCATGTGACAACAAAAGAGAAGATTGTTAACGTGTACCTTATCAGATTCAGTGTTGTTGAGTGTACTACTGTAATCGTTACAACAAAAGAGACATACATGTGTTTAAATGTACTACAAGACTATAGAACTGACAAGTTAGGTTAGTTAATTAATAAGCAAATACACAAAATAACAAACCTTTTCAAGACTTTAAACATTGCAGCATGTCCAATTCTATCTGGTGTATAGTCAAATGTGTGCTAACGGTAAATCTATATGACCAAATCAGTTATATTATATACCATCTGGCCAGCTCCAGTATACCTACGTGAGTGATGTTGAGAGAAAACTGGTCAATAAACAACTACAATATAACATTCAAATTGATTCGTCAACCACACATGTAGTATTCAATATATTAAAAGATATTCGGCATTATACCATACAAATACGTTACAATTCTTTCTGTTGTTCAAATGCTTTATGTCGGTGTATCCATTTGGCTGAGTATATACCAACAGTTATATACAATGTGAGCCTGACAATGTATAGCATTTTGACAATAGAGGGAAACAACTCTGTAAAACTAGCTGTGCTAAGTTAACAGAGTTGCGCAGCATTATATACCAAAGAGTTTTGCATATAGAGGAATTTTAATAGTGTAGCTGATAATAGAACAATCGTGCAAATTATGATACAAGCATGACCTTTTCTGGAGATGTCCTTTGAGGCCTTTCGATCATTTTTGCCCGATTGGTCATTAAAAAATCCAAAATGGCGACCATTTTTCAAGATGACCGCCATCATGCATCAACAAGTCGGGATTGGTCCTAAAACGATAATAAACTCGACCCATTTGAATGATCTTGATGTCCTTTTATGTTTTAAAGGCTACTGGAATAATTGCTTGCAGTTTTGTAGCCATTTAAAAATTCAAGATGGCCGCCATTTTGCATAAAAAAAATAGTTTTGGTCATAGAAGAGAAGTCAGTTGGCCGATTTGAATGATCTTGGTGTCCTTTTGCATGTTTTAAAGGCTGCCGGAATCATATATTACGGTAGTGTAGCCCTTCGACTTGCCATTTCCTTAAAATGATGTTGCAAGCCCTTCGACTTGCTATTTCTTAAAAATTGAGTTGCACCTTTAGCCTAGTGTTGTGCGCGTCAACACCATCGGCCCCGGTCCCTTTGTTCCGCCTTCTGTCTGTCATTCTCTTTGGTATCATATGTATAGCTTAGCCTAGGCCTGGCAGCAATAAATTCCTAGTTATCTACTCCGGGATTTGCTTTTCGTTTGGTTTACACAAGTCTTACCCGGTAAAAACAATTTGACCGATTTGAGTTCTTTGCTTTAGAATGGCGCTTTAAGTATGTATATTGCTGAGTTCAATCATTGTATATTTAGT
>ENA-OREC01001265-OREC01001265.1-marine-metagenome-genome-assembly--contig:-NODE-1265-length-12488-cov-10.903473_pt1 | contig 12488 bp, 6 predicted proteins | sample MGYA00248626_ERZ508543 | MGnify/ENA primary metagenome ERZ508543 (study PRJEB26211, sample SAMN05518279) | marine metagenome | isolation source: Puget Sound, Washington, USA | host: Bankia setacea... | reverse complement strand
TTTCTCCAAATTTTATAGTTATTCATATCTTTTTCATTGTGAAATTTGTCTCTAGTTTTGATGGAATTAAGAATTTCCTGATTCATCCAGAATGATGTTAGAGTGCATGTAACAAGATATCTTATCCCTGGTGTATGTAACTTGATTGATCAGACCATGTACAATCGCATGAGTAAAACAACTTAAGAATTAACAGTGGAACGTGGACATACACATAGTCAGTGAAGTGTAAAAAACAGTTCATGGTAACCGTTTAGCATTTATTTGCATGTTTAATCCCTAGTTCAATGACTATGGCCTGCCTCAGCAACGATTTGCTACTCTGTAGCGTCTGCGATACAGTGTATTGTTCTCCTGTATATCACGTTTTATTGGTTGTGATCATTTCTTTTCAATATAACATTAAAAGTGTCATATTTATATATAATATAAACAAACAAAAGCACATGGTAAAATTGTTATTTCATTTATTGTTGTGACTCGATTACACACATAACATGTAAGGATGAGCGGGAGTTGACATTTGCACGATATCAAAATAAATTTGATTTTATATTAAACGCTTCAAGAAAAAAAAACGCATGAGAATAAGTGAAAGTTTGTATCTATAACCACGATTTGGCTGTGCACATTTTCGTCTGCTGGTTCCACACTCCCTCCCTGCACGTGCTAGCAAAGGCTTCGCCATTTTTGTCACATAGAATGTACATCGTTGAGTTAGATGGAAACGGGAAGTACGTGTGCTCCTCGTGTGAGTGAATACACGGGTTTGTCATGTTCGTGTAATATGTATTAGTTTTCGGATCATGCACATGTTCGGATACACAGTGGCGAGTGTCTTCATTCCAAATTCGCATAGTTGGACATTTCATCACTTCCGCTATGCCTTGACGTGTACATGTGACGTGAACTGCAGCATCTGCACATGGGTCGATGTGGTCAAGGTTACCATCATTTATCATCTGCTTCGTACAAGGGTTTGTGTACAGACAACCGGAAGTGAACTGTGAACATACGGGTAACATGACAGGACACAGACCGAGGAAAGAATTGTCTTCTCTGTCACAAAGGTAGAACCTCTTTGGGTCTGTAGGGTGCGGGTACTTCTCTATTGTATGGTTGGAAGGGTCGCACAAAAATGGACCATCGGCATCTGTAAATGATATGTTGTAGCAAGTTCTATCCTACATATACGATAACAGCTGTGTTATGTGGCGAAAATTATATTTACGAAGTTGGAGCATGAACACGCATTAAAGGAATACCTATTGGATTCGTACACTTGGTAAAAAAAAAGCAGATCCTGCTTCTCAATTCTGTATAGATATTACAGATTCTTAAACAATATAGAACTGTATTCATGCTAGTTTACATAATGAAGATACCATTCCGTAGTTATGCGACCACATATAATACTGGTATGTTAACCTAATACAGAGCAAGTCCCATCACTAACCAGGTTTTAGTTTAAACATGATTGTTTTACCCCAAATACAATACATTACAAAATAGTTCAATTCAAATTCAGCTGCCCACACCAGCATGCTATTACATGCACGAATGTCAAGATTCACTCATTCACTCATTCAATGTTCCGCTTCAACGTATTTTTGTGTCAATTCAAATCCCTTGAATTAACTCCTCTGTGTTATGAACAACAGAAACGGTTCAACATACATAGGCACAGTCCACTTTCGGTGCTTTGATATTAGCCGAGGATTAGTTGACCTGGTGAGACTCAGGTAAATAACGGAGAGAGACCGAGAATCAGTATAACATGTTTGCTCTTACCATACGATCAAATAATGACTTTTCGATTGGATGTGGACTGTCACGTGATTATTTAAGCGGGAAATTCGCTTTGCATTCTTTGTTTACATTTTGATGTTCATTCATCTTTGGCACAGGGATACTGCTATAAAGTTATCTGAATCTAAGTTCAACAAATTGAATGATTAAAATAGATATTGCATTAATATAAGTTCTCAAATTTACCTCGGTTATTTAAAACATATATCTTGCAACTTATATAGTCTGTACTTTCCTGAACTATATGTTTTGGGTGGATTTGGTGGTAAAGAGCCAGACGATATTTGTTGCTTTTTATAGACCTTTTATGTTGTGAGTGTTGAGTTTGTGGGTACAATATAACGTTTCACTCTCTTATACGGTAGCAATAGCTTTTTTCTCAATAGTTTTACCTCTTACAAGTACTACGTCGTTAGTCATGAGTTCCATGGCGAGGTCGTCACATTCTCGTACAGTGTCCGCCACAAAACACACACCTTCTTTATCTACAGTAGATAATACATGGTGCATTTATTACTGCATCAAGTCAAAAATGACGAACCACATCCAGGGAGAGAAGGGGTATGAAAGTGACAGTGTTCTATTCAATTAAGAAGCAGATAGAAACTTTTTTTGGATTCACATTTTTGTTTGTTTTAAACACATGTATACGCTTGAAACACAAAACTAGAATATTGTTGTTATAATAAATATGGATTGTTTTATCGCATTCCAAGTTGGTTAGGAATCATTTTACAAGACTCTATTAACAAGTGACAAAACTATGATCATAGACCATTACAAGCTAATATTGAGAAAGGTCACACAGTTAACTTGTTTACACGAGAGCCTACTTGTAATGCACATACATGGTTATGCACACACTAAGTCAGTAAAATAGTGAGTTGCACGGTGCAGCATACACATACATGGTTATGTGCACACTAAGTCAGTACAATAGTGAGTTGCACGGTGCAGCATACATATACATGGTTATGCACACACTAAGTCAGTACAATAGTGAGTTGCACAGTGCAGCATACACATACATGGTTATGTGCACACTAAGTCAGTACAATAGTGAGTTGCACGGTGCAGCATACACATACATGGTTATGCACACACTAAGTCAGTAAAATAGTGAGTTGCACGGTGCAGCATACATATACATGGTTATGCGCACACTAAGTCAGTACAATAGTGAGTTGCACGGTGCAGCATACACATACATGGTTATGCACACACTAAGTCAGTAAAATAGTGAGTTGCACGGTGCAGCATACATATACATGGTTATGCGCACACTAAGTCAGTAAAATAGTGAGTTGCACCGTGCAACATCCATTTTGCAAATACAAAACAAATACAAAAACACTTACACCTGTTATGTTGACAATTTACTGCCCTGATAACCCTTTTGTCAAGAGTTATTGGTAACATAGTTTAACAAGGTATTACTATGCGTTACTTCTAATATTTTTGAAACACATTAAACTACTGAAAATTACCACATATACAGGAATATTATTACATACGTGGAAAGGCCATTCTTTTCATTATCTCTACTTTAAAGGTCCCGGTACATGTGAACTCTTGGCCCTTCACACTCACATACATCGGGTCCGAGCCTCTGACGTACAAAACTGAACCGTTTGTTGCCTTGGAAACCAAACGCGCGTCATGAGAACTGTCGTCTGGAGCTTGATACATTTTGGCGGCAAAGAATGTGATATTTCCTGCAGAGGGTTCAACCTACGAACAACAAATGAAAGTATAACATGCGTAGAATCACCATCTAATCAGCAGAAGTTACCACACATATAATAATGTATGGGCGTCTTGGTTGCCAGTTAACGGGGAAGTACCACTTTTTACTGACCAATCATATTACACACATGACATGATATGATGGGACACTTCTTCCTGAATTATTAAGATAATAACATTACAAGGTTGGCATACAATCGGACCTCATCGGACACGTTTTCTACGCAGTCAGTAATCGTATCAGTACGGAATCAGCCGAAAAAGTTCCGATCGCAATTGTTGTGTACGGAATCACACGAAGCCGTACCGATTGTGACAGGATGCGTTGTATGTATTAAATAGGAAGTATTTATGAAAGTTACCAATATGTGATAAGACATAGATGTGTCCGGAAGTCTTGCACTGAGGTTATAACTGCAGGGGAATGTGTACACACCCTCGTCTATCAACACAGGCACTGAAACGTTACAACAATAGTATGATGAAGGAGTTAAAATGACTTGCTCTTGTTTTACTATTCTTTATGAACACGTTTAACAAATTCAATAACAGCATATTTTGAGCATGTATATGCTTAAGTTTTAATATATAGTGCTTCGACCGTAATAAATGCTAATATTAGAAACGTTCCTCCGCTCATTATTTAATGTACGACGGCACAATGTCCAAATTATGTTTGAAGTTGGTTTCCAATGTGATTATAATATCTAAGTTATGTATGTCAACCTTTGCTCGTATTTAAGTGAGTGGCTGTTTCGTATACCTTTGCAAATATGTCGAGTTAGTCTTTCATTGTAACTTGACAATTGTGTAAAGCTTGGCGCCGCCTGTGTGTTCTGGCACGCTGGTTCGGGTACCAGGCGCTCTATGTCGTGGTTGCGGCTATAGTTCGAGATTTTCAACACCATGACATGTATACCTGATAAAATGAAATATGAAAACAAAGATTGGAATATCGCTTTTTGTTGCTTCTTACGTATTCTTACACTATGTATACGTACAGCTACTATCACAACGAACACACACGATGTTATCATATACGCTCCATTGTACATGTCATTAAAATGAAAAACTATGCGAACTGAGTTATGTGTACAAACACAATATGTATTGATATATATTAAAGACCAGGCATAGTTTTTTCAGCTTTCTTAGTGATTCCATTCATATTTTCCGTGAACATTTGCCCATTTCGTGCATTAATCGTTGTATACCTACCAAGCTCTGCCAGTTTCTTTGTCTCCATTCTAGCTGTATCAGGGTCGGTTATGTTGTCTGTGATCAGAAGCAGTACTTTACTAGCACCCATGCGGCCACCTTGCGAGGCGTTAAACATCTGCTTACCTGCATATTGCAACGAATCAGCGACGGGGATTGGGTTCTCTGATTCGTACTTTAACGCCTGTTAGATAGTGGATAGTATAGGATTACATACACCCTTTTGCCATTTACATCAAAACGCATTCGTTTAAGTATACTGTTATTAAATCCGCCATGAGTACATTGTCGTAAACTAACTACTGGTATCAGATATAATTATGTATTGATTAAGCTTTAGCTATATACAATATTCATGCATTATGGATATGCTGAATTAGTATGATGAAAATATACGCGGTTGTTCCTACAAGGCCTATGTCGATCTTTAACATACTTTATATTAAACACGACATGTAAATACTCTTGGTCTTATAAGTGTTATCCTAATGACTTTCTATGCTGACGATGATGATGGAATAATTGAGAACCAGACAAAGCATCAACCAATCAGAACGAAGTTCCAGTGTGCATACCGCAAGAGTGTCCACCACAGTATAACCGCGTCCTATGCTGCTGTTCAAATACCACGACGTTGAGGGCTGTGAGTTCTTCTTCGTTACTATGCCAACCCGGGTAGCATTGAGGTCAAGGTCGAAACCACCGAACAAGGTTTTCACGAACTGTTGTAAGTCAAGGAGCTCCTGATGATCGAAGTTGTAGAAGTTTAACACGACCACAATATCTAACATCTTGCCGTGGTCACAGGCTGAAAAATTCAATTCAGTACCTCCTATATCTAAATCAGCTTTGGTACATATTTATTTGAAATAGCCATTTGGTACAACAAGTATTTGACTTTCAAAAGCAAAATTGTTTAACTTGAATGTGCGGTTAATCAGTCCCCCAGGTCGCCGAAAAGCTTGGTTGTCATTATCAAGCGTTCGACTGATGAACCATTTTTGGAAATCCAAATGTGCGTGTTTACCTAATTATCGACGCCTCTCTCATAAGAACATTAACAAATTAGGTGTTAGCAGTGAGAATGAGCCTTCTAGAATACAGGGAGTCAATTTTTAAATCAATAAAGCGGTATTTTTACGAAATCCTTCTGTTTAACTGACACGAGGTAGAGTTGCCAGTAGCGGATCACCGGTCCGTGAGTACACACATTTTCGGGGGGATGTCTCAAAAGTGATGGGGATTATCATAACGGACAGTATTTGTAACTTTGATTATGTAAACATTTTTAAAGAAATTATTTGCTCACTTTGAAGTTTATATTGCAATTTTGTGTGTCCAAGGAAACAATAACTGGATGCATAATAGTGGCACAAAGTTCATACCAGATTCTTCATAAATCAAGTGAATGTTAAGTGTTTCTTTACTTACACGTTGGGTCCTTGTAGAAGAGAAAAAATATTCAGCAAGACGAAGGAGTTTATATGGTGAAACTATTATTCAATTTATCATATCACAAGAGTTGTAAACAAAAAAGCAACAGTAATTTTTTCACAATTAATAGCTTTTATGGTCTTCCCTCGTCTGCCATTGGGTCTAACAGTGTACAGCTAGTATGCTTGTAAGACAGTAAAAGTGCGACATAAATAAACCACCATTAATACAATCAATATCATATTTGTTAAAGTAATACTTATCAATCAATGTCGTATGTAATAAATAATATCAAAATTTACCTAAATAAAAAGGGCACACGACAGTTAAGATTAGGTCAATCCGAGTCGAGGTTCGAACCAGAAACCAAAGATTGCTCTACCAAGACAACTTACTGGGCGGTCTGTATTTGTTAGTTGACAATGATTTAACTCACCTTCAATCTTGTATACGAATGTTCAAAAATTGGATTGCAGTATGAAAATACAACACAACTCCACACTGTTTAAATCATGGGTGCTATGTCTTTCTATCAGCACCATCTTGTCAGAAGACGCAATACTAACTTGTAAGAGCATTACATTAAAGAGTTATTAAGTATTGTCTGTGTGCATGTAGATGCATCTGATATGTATATGGTGCACGACGTGCCTTATTTGTCATGGCATGACAAATACAATTTTGAGAAACAGTTATGTCGATCTCCAGCCACATGTGAGTAGGTTCGACACTGTTAAAGAAGTGTCGTAGTTGTATGTACGTATATGTATATTCTTATTAACCTTATTAACTGCTTTGGCTGATTATACTATGTCAGTACATAGTGGACTACTTTATTTGAGCTTCAATTGGTATAAAACTTCAAAACATATAATGATTCATGTTAATAACTTACTGAGAGAATCTGAGAACTCTTTGCTTATAAACTGAAACGCTTGGTTACGACCTGGATTCAACGTCTGCCAGATTGTCGCCTGCAACTCAATGTTCTCTGGTACAACCTTGAAATGTTTCAACTTCAACAACAACGTCACAGCCAGCGCGGAGTTGATTGGTTGTCGGAGATCAGGCCATGTGACATTTGACCAATCAATATTCAGCTTATCTTTGATGACGTAATACTCTTGTCTTAGATCTTCATTGTCTTTGGTTTGCTTGAACATGTTTTCGTCGACCTGGGAAGCAAAACACATCGCGTGTACTTAGTAATGTAAATGGCATCCATTCAACAATCACCATATGAGTATCAAGCACAATACCATAACAAGTTTATATTCGCGCGTCGTTCGAGTTTTTAATTATAGCAGAGTGATAAAATGGCGATTATACGTCAATTAGGCGAATTATTTGAATGTTGCAAGGTAGATCTAATACGTGTATGGCTCATTATTGTTTAGATATATTGCTGTTTAGAACAAAAACATCTGGTAACGTTTTTGTTGTTGTCGAGTTTTACTTTTATTTATAGTAAGTGAATAACGGCTGCATATAGGTAAACTCACGTTCCAGATGCCACCATGGTAACCGTCTCTATACGTCTGCGCGTTGTCACCATTGTCTGTTTCTACGTCAGCCACACGGCGTAGGAATACAGCGTTGTCAAGGATACACGTGTGAGAAATGAGGTCCACAGCAGTTTGCACAACCTTGAAGCGAGAGAAATAAAATCAGTTTACAGATTATGTGTCCGTTCTTTCAATTTGAGTGGTGTATGTGTGTGCTGTGTTGTCGGTCTTCGTCGGTTTCAACAAACTTCAATTTCAGACGTCAGTTTTAAGGCTCGAATTACTCATCGGATAAAATTCTTTTTTTTGGTTTGTTTTAAATATTATTCTGCGTATCTTAGCAATGTGAGAGGTGTATTACTTTACGTCAATTTGTTTTCGTCTGTGTGTCCATGCTCGCAACTTAAACGACGTGTTTGTTTCCGATTGTTCGCGCGTTTCCACTTTGCGCCGCCTGTTTAGGATGTTTGTCTGACTGTCTTTCCGTAATAATGCCATTGTACAGCCTGTTGTTCGTTTGTTTTTATTTTAATTTTCGAATTTGCTTTAAAAATACCGGTTGACAATCATTGATGACAACTACAAACTCTGTGCAATATACTTCAGCATAGTTCGGTGTGTATGCATGCTTTACTACGACAGATTGTATCTAAAGAAATGTCGTGAAAGAAAGAAACACTTGCTGACATTTTACTTCAGTTTTATTTGTTCTGTTCAACTCAAACATTTACTGCTTGAAGCATGTTCAATACATTCGTATAGCATAATAGGTGGGGCCAGTAACTCTGAAAAAGGGAGTGACCTGGAACAAATTGCAAAAGAAACCAATGGAGTTGGATTCGTTCAGATATATGTTTAACATCATCATACATAAATTCGGCCAAATTCGGCCCGCGGGATTTGGTCGTTATTAGCATAAATCCAAAATGGCCGCTAAATTGCATTTGATAACGTTAGACCTCTCACTCAGCAACTTGGTATGTCTTCACTTGTTTGGACGTGATTTGTTATAACATTCACATATTTGCACGCTAAAAAATAAACAAACGGCTATCAGATCATTGATTGTTTCGTGCGTAGTAACGATACAAACACAATGTGGCGGATTGTACAGTTGCCATTGTCTCTTCGTTGAGTTTAAAGTTACTGGATAACTATTTTTAATTCGTAGTTAAATATGTAGTACATCTATATAGCGTTGACTTAAGACGTAACACATAGCGCACTCGATATTTAATTCATACGCACCTGAACTCGTACCTATATTTTATTCTGCGATAAAACACTGGTACCGATGCTTTATTTCGATTCTAACACGACAAGACGGACCGATTGTACCTCTCTAATGTGAAATTGAAAACGGCTGCCAGTGCGTTGTCCATTGACTGTATAAACTGGTGTTTAGGTAGGTATATTACAATTCAAAACAATCTTTAAAGTGACCGTTAACTCTGGTGATGTTTTACTTTTTGTATAGGTCTATTCAAAGCATCATTGGAAACCACCGTACTTTTTCTCGTTACACTTCGTACAGACATATAGCGCGGTATCAGGGGTGGAAGGGAATCCGAAGAACATTATAAACTACGGAAGAAAATAACTTTTCGTTTGCATCACTTGCTTCCAAGGTCCTGTACGGTTGCCATACATGTTTTCCTATTTATAATTAATTCCAGTACAATAACCGTGTAATCAGGACACATTTGATGTATGTACTGCTAGGTTTTTGACAATAACTTAAGTCGAATAGATGGATACGGTACGTAAAGCACGTAAAACAGTATTGGTGTTTTTCCCAAAATAAAAGGATTAAACAAATACAAGAAAAAGAGAAAGAAGCTGAAGAAGCTAGCTGATCTATTCTACAAAGATACACAAACTGACGAACGGTGACGGAATGTATGCCTAAGTAAAAGCGGTATTAGATATGTAAGTGTTAACACATCTAACATTAAGGCCAACAAAACGTAGAACAAAGGAATACAAAATAGCTTTTATACCTGTGCACCCGATGTGTTAGCTTTAAAAACACTTTCCATGAACATTGGCTGGCCTGCAGCTATTCCAAAAAGTGCAATAACTAGTCCAAGCATTGCAGACATCTTGCTGAGTGTAATAATACGTCCACAGTTTAGTCCGTAAATATATAAATGCAAAATGATAAACCCGCAGCGACAGGCAAACTTATTACATCTCCATCCTCGCCGAAAAAGAAAGTTGCTGCAACTGTTTAAGATTCCAAAAAGGGCTCTAACCGTCTGAATAAGGGGCGATGAAAGAAAGCAGGCTAATTAAGTGTCCAGCGAGACGAAATCGTGAGGTGCGGACTCTAAACTTGGACGGCTACAGAAATTGTAAATGAGGCTACAATTCAGGCGGGTCGCTTTTCCCAGGATTATTGGCTTAGGGCTTTCTAAAGAAGACTATTTGCATTACATGAAATAGAGATTGTAGTTTCAAGCGGTCCTCTGATAAAGTGTTATAGGCCCTGAAGATTGCCCAGAGATGGTGCGCAGTGTATTGAATTAATCTAGGAAATATCAGAGGTAGATATGCTTGGGCGATATGGTGGATTAATTTAGACATTTTATGAATCATTTGCATTGTAAGCCGCACAATTCTGACCGAAATATGCTGCAAGATGTAAAAAAGTTAATCGGACATAAACACACCATAGCTCACGCGCGTTCCTGAAGTCATGTAGACGTTGGTTAATTGCGTGTTAGAATGGACGAAAAAACGTACTATATGTATATGAATGGATATTTGAGAATGCAAAGAACAATGAACACAACATCTTGTTTAAGGGCATCTTTTAAGAGCCAAAGCTAGACAGACAGGCGTGGGTTCGAGTCCCATCAAAGACCCCCGTTGTTTCCTTGAGAAACTTTACCCTTATTGCTTAGTACTGGTTGGTTCGAGGAACAGATTCGAGCGTGATTTCACAATCGAGCTTCAATAAATCGAGGGCCTTATGGAAAATTGACTTAAATGTCAAATAAGCCCCCTCGTTAAATACGTACACTCGTTACAATGACACAGCAAATACCATGACAACATCTAACGAGAGTACGTGCGGAGGAATAAACGAAGAAATAATCAACCAGGGGGCAATATATAACGACCGCCTTCTAGATAGCCTAGTGGTATAGTGATGGCTTCGAGTGCGGGAGGCCCCGGGTTCAATCCCCAGTCAAGGACCGCGTCATACCAAAGACGTTATAAAAATGGTACAAGTAATGCCCTTGTTTAGCACTGAACATTCAAAGGGGAAATACTGGCTCTTTCTCGAGAATTAAGATAGGAATATAATTGTAATGGATAAAATCTGGGATAGAAAATCCTTCGAAGTCGGAGGTCATTGGCCGTTGTGGCGGGTATGAAAAAAACGAATGACCCCGCAGAACCGACAAAAGTCGAACGCTAAAAAATATATATATATATATAACGTCGCATGCGCATCAGTTTGAAAGTCAATGTCAGACAGTCTCTCGTTTCATGAAAGACACCGAATTGTGACGTAGCCTGGGCAAATTAACGATTTAAGTCATAAACAAATGTTGCGGTTTGAAGTAAAAAATTATGTCAACAATTTTTAATCACCAAGACTGAAACAACGAAAAAATGTTTATTGTTGTAAACCCTCGATCTCTCTGTACATGGTGAAAAACTGATTAGTCAACTCTTGGAAACCTAGTAACGCAGATATTTCACCTGAAGGCGTGGGTGTGCTGGGTACATTTATAGTGGTGCGTACAATGATGATTAACCTACTAGCGTTGTCTTTTGTCGTCTGCAACAGGGCCAGACAGAATATTCATGGTAACATTAAAGCAGCTGTGGTACTTAAACGATTTAGAAATATTAAGATCTGAGAGAAACGAGAGTCATAGATCTAAAACTCAACAAAAAGGTCACGGGAGTATTCAGATGGATATGAAATGGCGAAAAGAACAAAAATTATCAAATAAAATATGCGTTACCGTTGTATATCGGCTCATTAACAACGGTTTGGAGTTAACCACGCAGGCCGTATGCCTAAGTAGTTAATAAAAGCACCAGAACGACAAGCGACAAGCGGATCATGCTAGAATTGTATATATTTCATATACTTGACCTCGTTTTCAGTAAACCTTTGAGTGTGACCTGCAATTATTAACAACGTTTCTATAATACCAAGTTTTCCTACTTCCACAATGTCAATCTCATTGACAAAGATAGTGTTAATATGTGTGTCTGTGTGTGTGTGGGTGGGTGGGGGCGTGCGTGGGAGGAAAACGGCACTAATGCACAAACGACCAACCCAATTGCAGTTCGTCTCTGAAGCAAACCTTTGGCCCCATGTTCATACACGTGTTCCGGGTCAGGATGAAGATCAGTCTCACCTTTAAAAGCCATTTTATTTGTACATTTTAAGAAACCGAGAAACGCGAATGATTAACAAAACTGCCTTACAAACGAGATTTCTCATAATTCAGGGCTCATCTCGTAAAGAAACAAACAATTTCGTATTTGAAAGAATTATAACGGCGTATATGTTATAATATCCTCTAAAATGTTAACGCGCACATATGAACAGAAAGTCTTAGATAATCCTAGCTTTATATAGATAAACATGCATGTAGAAAATCAATTCATGGATTATGGAATAAAAAAGCAATTAGCCGTTGGGAATTTGTTTTCTTTTCTTTATCGAGAAGAATTTGCCTGACTGGCTAAGTTCTGGACAGAATATGCAATGTACTAGCCGGTCCACCCCCCCCCCCCCCCCCCCCC
>ENA-OREC01001264-OREC01001264.1-marine-metagenome-genome-assembly--contig:-NODE-1264-length-12492-cov-14.076118_pt1 | contig 12492 bp, 2 predicted proteins | sample MGYA00248626_ERZ508543 | MGnify/ENA primary metagenome ERZ508543 (study PRJEB26211, sample SAMN05518279) | marine metagenome | isolation source: Puget Sound, Washington, USA | host: Bankia setacea... | reverse complement strand
ATGTACAATAATCATTATGTACAATAGTCATGTACAATAGTTATTATGTACAATAATCATTATGTACAATAGTCATTATGTACAATAGTCAGGTACAATAGTCATTATGTACAATAATCATTATGTACAATACTCATTATGTACAATAGTCATGTACAATAGTCATTATGTACAATAATCATTATGTACAATAGTCATTATGTACAATAGTCATTATGTACAATAGTCATTATGTACAATTCATGCTTAAAATTGACCCGAAATAAATGCACTTTCACTTTTAAACAAGTTAATATTTGTTTAAAGTATTTAATACAAACATTCAAACTATAGGGATGTTGGCACACTATGAATTTTGTGCTATATTTTTCAAACCGATTTAAAATATGAGACATATCTGGTTTGTGCAGTGCCAGTGCACGTATTATACTACCATTTTGTTTATACCTGCATGTATATACTTGTTGTGCTGAAACCTGTTCTTCAAAACCTAAATTTTAATGCTCAAACAATTCTTTGAATAGCAAGCAAACAAACGTAAAAAGACAAATATGGTAACAAATTCGTTGGCCCTCAAAAATAGATGAATTCACAGTATTATACAAAGCCAATGCAATAACTGGTTGCGGAAATACATTGCTTACATGCATGTGACACCTTTAACTGACATTTACTATCCTGAGTGTGTAGTCCATGACATTGCGTAGTGAAAGGACCATAAGTACATATAGATAACAGACTCGTTACTTTTATTGAATAGAAACGATGATCAGCTGGTTAAAAGGTCGTTACTTGATTTTCAGTATCAGCTGTCCTAAAATCTTTAAATGAAGCTCTTCTTAAGTCTGTTCTTGTAACATTTGAAGAAATCTTGAGAACATGAGCAACACAGTTAGAGATAGTGGTTTTTACTATTCAGTGCAGGGTTCTGGCTCGTTATTGTAATGATCAGTTTTTACTGGGCCACATACTACACGAGGATCACGAGCTGTTAACCACTGACTAGTTTATTGTGTCACTTCATATAGATCTCTGATTAATGATTCCTACAATCAATTATACCACTGCCTCAACTGGGTCATCTTAGCATATACCGGTATACCATCTGGTTTGGAATTGTAAAAGGTATTTACAAACTGCACGTAAAACAGAGACATATATTAACAAGTCGCAGATTTAAGGTCATTGTATTAAACTGATCAGTTTTGTTAAGTGACAGTCAAATTAAATGTATAAAGGAACAAGAACCTGTGAATATGATCCTAATGATGTCAGAGTTTAGTAACTTGAGAACAATCAGCAGTATATAGAAGGCATTTGGTTTGAGTGAAAATGATTTCATGACAACAGGCTACTATGATGTAGGAAACAGTTTATCTTCATGTCATTAAGTGATAGCAATATACAAAATGCTACTTGCAAAACAGTGATAACAGGTACATGTACAGTATCTGTTTTGTGTATAACAATGCATACTTTAATAAGAAAATCAGATGAAGGAATGCAATATGCATGAATTTTATTTACAATATTGTACAATTTTATAACTTATAAATACACAAAAATGATCTAAGTCTAACATATATACAGACAAGAATCTTTGGTATTTAACATTGCAAACATACATACATACATAAACAAATATTATACTCTTACATGAAACGATGAACTTTTTTTCTACCAACAAACTCAAACATAGTTTACTCCATGCAGAGAGCTTGTCATACACATCCACCCCCTTGTAATTCCACATTGTACAGTTTTATTACAAATAAATTTCTGTCAATAATGCAAATGATAAGTGTGCACTAGCAGATGCACACATGCACCGGGAGCAAAAGGACAAACATGTAAATATACATAGAATAAACGTAACAAGTGCAGTAATATCAGGACACCTAAACTCTTGGTTTTAATATTGACAAAAGTCAAAGAATGTCTTGGTCAATATCACTGCACTATAATGGTCACCTATCTAACAACAACTAACAGCTCTAATACTATCACTGAACGTCTTGTGGCCATACATTGATTATAACTGTATGGAGAAAGCAGTAAATCACTAGCCAGACCTGTATACTAGTTATGTTCTTATACTTAGCCTTATCATGACACTGTCTACAAAAGTTCCTATGATGACAAAAAACATAACAAGACAGTGACTTAACAGGTATGTGGTTATAAAGGCTTTTCTGTAAGAAATCAGACTAGCTAAAACTGTTTGTGCCTTGCTACCATCAAGTTCTTTGAATTTGCATGACTGTATATCATGTTTTAGTACTTGGGTGACAGTATGGACATTTAGCTGTCATACAGAACACAGTTTTATAAATACTACCTACTTGTACAGAAATAAACTAGTGGATTCACAGCAAAACTGAACCTGTTACACTGGAGATGTATAAGCACATAAGACAGTGTTGTAATCAATACTTTATATAATGCACACTACCACCCTTTTTAACACGAATCCTGTCTGAATTATTCATATCCATTTATACTGTCTCTACATAAAGCACTAAATCTTGTGTCACCCAGGCTTGTTAATAGTTAGTTGCATGTGTCTGGCTTCTAATTAGGCCATGATTTACTGAGCTAAGTGAACAGAAACATTTTTGTTATTCCTACTAGTTTTTAATCTTATCAAATGAGTGCATGCTGCAAACAGAAAGCTTTTATATTGATGGTATAACAAGAACAGATGTCATGTGTGAGATCTCAAGTCCTATTAGTTGTTTTCCAAAACATTATGATTCTTAACACTTGAACTTTGAATTGAACACAAAAACGGTTTCAAGTTAACAATGAGACTTAGAGTATAGATGGCCCTAAGAACATATTTGGCATTCCTGCACCAAACACTGGAGGTACACCAGTCATGCCACCCAGGTTGGGCCCAGGATTGAAGGGTGAATTAAATGGATTGAATGGAGTAAAGCCACCATTTGGTTGATCTCTTACATTTCCATCAAAACTTGTTACATTTAATGGTGGTTGATGGAGTAGAGATGAGCCTCTTTGAAAACCTGCAGCAAATCTCTGGGTAAAGGGGTCAAACGGAGATCTGCGTCTCTGTATAAACTGTCGCCTCACAGGTCTTCGGACCGGAGTCCGTCTTGGGTTTGGTCCTGTTGGCCTATTGCCACGTCTGCCTATAGGTTGTTGACGTAAGTTTCTGCTAGATATTGTTTGTACTAAAGGTCTGAGTCTTCTAGGAGGTGTTCCAGTACGTTGCCTGCCAGTACCTGCTGCTGGTATACGCCTTGTGTTTACTGGTGCCTGCCTGGCCAATGAAGGTCTGACTGGACCTCGACCTCTAGCTGCCCCTGTTGTAGCACCTCTCTGCAGATTGCCCCCTTGTTGTCTCCGCACTGGTGGTCTAACATTGGTAATTTGACTTCTAGCCACAACCCTAGCGCTTGGCCTACTAGTTGGTAGAATAGTTAATACATTATTGCCTGTACCACCAGATCTGCCTGAGTGACGAAAGTTCACTAAACGATTGCCTCGTGTGTTATTACGAAGTGTTTCTTGTCTTACACTACTTGCTCTATTACTGCTTGAGCTGCTACTGCTGCTCCTTTGGTTATTCAATACTGTCTGTGCTGATGGCATCGCTGTTGGTTGTCTAATGGAGGGACTTCTGACTTTGGGACCAATAAGGCTAGGAGGGACCGGTGTGTTCGGACGTGTCTGTGCAACAAGTATTTCAAGTAGCCTTTTGATTTGTTGCTGTACATCTGTACTGTTCTGTGTTGAACTGACAGCTGTGTCTGAGATATTTGGCACAGCTGTTCCATCAGCAATTGCCAGTTCAATGCTGGCAAGGTTGACACGCTGAATTGCTGGCTGTCTTTCTAATACTTCTCTTAACTCTACAGACTGAACCAAAGGCTTGAACTTGTAGGCTTGTAACAACTCTTGCACACTACTATGATTATCTATGCTCAATAGGTTTGGTATTTTAGACAATGAATTGTTTTTAACCTTTGGCTCTTCTGGTTGTCTTACTAGCATTAGAACACTTTTCTTAAACATTGCTTGGTCTATAGTGGTGTCATTTGGGTTCATTAGCATTAGGATTCTGCCTCTTTGATTTGTGGAAGTCTTATTTACTTCATTAACAATCTGGCGTTTCACTCTGTTCAGTTTCAACATAGGAATATACACTCCATACCTGCTGTTGAGTGTTTTAATCGTTTCAGCTAAGGGCGCACGTGCTGGTGCAGCTTGTTTCACATCCTTAGCTGTAAGATTACTTTCTAACAAAGATTCATTCATTCGTTCATATCTTGCTTGAATTCGTTTTAAACTCACTGCAGTACCTGTCACATTGTTGATAACTCTGAGTGGATTGTAGTCTCTAAATGGACCAGGGATTGAAAAGTTTGAATTTGCTGGGATTGGAACAGAGTCGATGGTTTCGTTGTTTTCCAGTGTGTCATTGTTTTCCTGGACAGTCCACATGGCTTTTGCCATACCAGCACGTGAGAAGGGAGATGTGTCAGGTTGTGTTCCAGAAACTGAAATAAGAAAAAAAAGAAATTAAAAAAGTTTATTTAGTTTAATCTATTTTATTATAGTTTGATTGTAAATCATGGTTCTGTTCCTGGAACCAACCAGTACTTATTAAGCAATGTGGGTATAATGTCCTGCTAAATCAAACAACGAGAGCCTTTGATTGGGTTTTGAACTCAAGCCTCTCAAGCATCCATCAATTGTGAGTGAGACAATGTGCAACCACCGCGCCACAGCTCTTGAGTCAGACACTGTGCAATCACTGCACCAGAGCTCTTAATACGATTCCTTTACAGTTTAAAAGGTAACAAACACTAAACCCACTGTGCCAAGCTGCCACTCAATTTGTAGTTGGAACTAATTTATCGTGAAATCAACTTAAAATAACCCCAGAACAGAACACAGGTGCAGCAGGTGAAAATGAAAGATTTGATTATTCCATGCACCTTTTTTTTACAAATGAATTGTTGAGACCTCTCAGGCTAAACACGTCCTTACAATTTAGTGTTACTGAGTAAATTGTCATCCCAATTTAACATCCTTGGTTATAATAGCAGACCAATGGGACATATTTAGAAGGGTTGTTACACTACAGAGGTCAAAAGAGGGTTTTGTAAGAATTTGATAAAAAGTACATTGTCTCAAAAATTAAACAAAACAGTTACTAAGTAGCATAAATTCTGATTTTGTATTATAACATTATATCTTGGAGACATAACACACATGTATAATACATGCACATGTATCAATAGACTTAAACAAATCATTTAAAAAATAAATGTTTTATTTAGGATTTTGCCAAATTTACTGGATCCTTTTTTTTGAAAAGAAATTGCAAGGATAATACGGTACATGTATTAAAACTTTACATAATTGTCAGATAACCCAAACCTTTTTTCTAGATAACAGAAAGCCAGCTGAGACATGTATATTTGTATGGTTAACAAAGGTGCTTACCTGTTTGTTTTTCTTCTGTTGTATTAAAGTCTGTTGTGTTATCTAACAATGCTTTCACAATAATGGACTGCATATCATGGGGACTGAAACAGAAAAAAACATATCACTTGTAATTTGCCAAAATAAGACTTATAATAATTGAATGAATCCACATTGAAATGTCCAATTAAGAGATCATTGCAATGTTCATGTTTACTTCATCAAATAAAAAGGAGAACTTAATCACCTGGTACATTGCAAATCTGATCCTCTTTTTTCTCTCAAATATATAAACAGGTGCATTGTTAAGGGGGCTTACTCATGAGTGACTTTCCTAGAGTTAATGACCTCTGATAACAACAACAGTTAGCTATACGCTAGACTGCCGATATATTCCATTAATATGTCCACTCATCGTGCTATTGCAGATTTGATTTCTTACAAAAACGTACACTGTAGCTGGTTAATTGTATAGTTTTTGCCAACAAATGACAGACACTTGACAGATGCATTGCTGAATATTTACAGTAATAAGTGTTGTATCAATCTTGAACTAATCTTTAACAAAATATGTCATATGACCTGGGAAAAGAACTCTGATGTAAGGAATGCTTGATGGGTATTCTCATTGACTTTTGTTTGGTTAACGTTTTTTTGCAATGAAAACTGTTGCAAGTGTTTTCTCAAATGGCATTATTGCATGTGAATGGTAACTTTGTGTTTTTGGTCAGCAATGGTACAGTATTTGTTGCATTGTTAGTATGGGTAGAGTGTACAGGGGTATCTGATGATGTATATATTGATGCCTACATAATGTATTACATATTCTAGATCTACTAGTTGTCAAATATTTAAGATTATAGTAACTTGATTGTTGTCTATTGTATTACTGTTTTAAAACATCTGTGTAATTAGTTAGTAACAATTTAAAATATATACTAACACAATTATTTAAAACAAATTATACTGTGAACTATAGTGGTTAAGGAATGTTTCAATATTTATGTACATGTTATTAAAAACTTGTGATTAAAATATGTATTAACTATTATGCCCAAGAAACAAGTATACCAGCAATCAATGTTTAGTATTGAACAATCTCAATTTATGAAATATACAATACAATAAAGTATAATATAAAAAAGAATGAAACAATATTTATGGAGTTTTTAGTTTCTACTTTGATTTTTATGTGATGAATTAATTGGATTAACAGACGGTTAATGGTTTATTTCATTGAACGTCTTTGCACATAAACAACATTGTCAATGATTGTTGGGTTTTTTCATCATAGAAAACGAAAGCAAAACAAAATATTTGTCTTAACTGTCTTTATTCTATGTTCATCACTATTTCATGAACAATTACAAAAATGCACCAGTAGCGATCATTCATTGAACAGTTGTTAACTTGAATAATAAATGTATTGATTTATAAGTCAATAAATTTCAGTGATTACTTATCTGAATGTGTTAAGAGTACTATGTGGCCGTTATCATGTAAATTGATTACCCTGAGGAAATGTTTCACGCATGCTTGTCTGCCATCATAATACTGTCAAAGTTATTACAACAAGCGGACAATAACATGTAATTTGTCCTGTATTTATATGATATGTTTATTACTCTAGTGGTTCATACATAACCCTGCCTTTATTCATGTTTTTTTAATCAAGTGAAAAAATGTATGACTGATATATAATGTAGCGAAAAACTTGTTGTTGCATATTAATCATAGTTGCACGTATTTTTACATTTCATATTTTTCTTAAACAGTTCATGACATAACTTTTAGGAGAAAAAAATACTGTATGTTTACTCACTTCAAATGGGGTACCCAATGGCATGTGTGAACTATAGTTAATATGGAATATGAAGGACTTGTAACCTATGTAGAAAGCTGAGTACAAGGACATATTGTATACCAGAACTAACATCCAATGCAAGAGCACCATACTAAACAAACTGCATGGGCTTCCCTACAATGTTTTACAATCTGATTCAAGTACAGAGAAACCTTGATAGCTTGTTAATGTAACATAATTAAGTGTTCCTTTTCAGTGGGAGTGAACTTGTAAAAAGTAACTGCTTCATGCCATTAAATATGAACACTTTTGTGACAATGATAATTAAAAAACAACACCATATGGTAATAAAAATACTCTTCAAGGTTTCACAACATCTTAATAACTGCAAGGTGATATCTCCAAGGTTTTGTTCAAATAGTAAATAGAAATATGAGCCAAGAGAGGAATTACTCATAATGTAAGCCTTAACTATTGTAGCATTGAGAAACACTTCTGTATCCAATGCATTTGTTCATTGTTTTGCATTTATCCATGAGATCTTACAGGCAGAGATAGGTATATAACTATTAAATGAGTTTATTATATGTTCTTGGTGCAAGTTTTAAAATTGTTCATGTACATTTTATACAGCATTGTACAGAAAAATGAATAGATGAAGACACATGCCTGGTGTATTTGTTAGAATAGAGGTGCTGGTTCTATTGAGCCCTGTCTAAGTAGTTTTATCATTTATAGCTCACTAGATGATCAGTTCAGTACTTTGACAGCCCTGTTCTAAATAGTACACATGTTGAAGAAATGCTGCTCACATGTGTTGCTTTACCTGTCCAGCACAGGCATACCTTTTACCACTCTCTGGGTTTCCATCTGTGGGCTCAAGCTTTTTTCATATTTGGTTGATGGTTATATGATAGCTGGGGGCTTTAAATAGTCAAAACTTATGGAATCAATGTCACGGTCAAAGTAATGACTACTGTCTGTAGCTCACGTTTATGCCATTTGTTGCTTATTTTAATTTTTAATAAGCTGTTTTAAAGATATATTGAGATCTTATTATTGTTATTGTCTAATAGAGTTGTCTGATGTTCAGACTGTCTTTGATATTGGCATCATTCCACAGACCAGCTTATATACTTCCTGGTAAAATATTAAACTGTGTGCAAAAATAGGCCATTTAGTGCCATTGACTTTTATTTACAGCTAGTCATATATATGTCAGCTAGATTAAGACCTATAATGCTTGGTAGAGGGGCCATTCTTTAAGTGTGTTCTTCAACTTGGTCTGAATATTTGTCTCTATATAAGCTATGTCCAGTTTTCATTTATATCATGTGGGAGGCAATACACTGATAACTTTGTACTGTCATTAAAAAACTACTAGAGGCCGCTGTTTGTTCTATAGGATGAGAACCTAACTCCAAGGTCAAGTATGCTAGGCCATTGTAAATTGGACACAATGACCCAATATTTAGGTAGCTATATGTTGATCTAATTCAGTCAGGTATGAGCATGTCCAAAATGGCTACTCTGTGAAGCACTGTATACAATATTTCATAGATTTAAATATATACTGATAGAAGCAATATGCATGTTCTTCATGGCTTAATGGTCATTAGGGCATTCTTGTTCACCCCTAGAGCAACTTAAACATGTTCACATTAACACACAATTATTCCAAGAACAAACCCATGTCAAACCTTGTCAATTCAATTCAATTCAAAAACTTTATTAAAAGATGGTGACCCAGTCATTTTACAACTTATCTTCCCTGGGGCCATCCAAACGTGTGAACAATACAACATTTTCTCAGACATATATACAAAACAACACAGGTTCATCGGACAAACACAGGCAAACACAACTTACACATTCATAAAAAACATACCAATAAACACTCATACTTAACTTATACAACGACCCTTGTGTTTTACCTGTAAATGTCAAAAATACTTTTACAAAGGATGGTGAGAATTGAACCTATCCGAAATTGGCCAAAAATAACAATTACGCAAGATTAATCTTGTGTCTGAAGGGATATTAATTAAGTATTGAATCGAAAGCCTAGCATTTAGGGTTTCTTATGGCTTCCTTGTCACAAACACGCCATTCCAATATACCATAAGAATCATGCAAAAACACTTACATAATGTCACTACTTAATTAATCTGTCTCAATTATAATGATTTTTCGGGAGACAATCATATTTTTGACAGGTATTGATGTATGGATGTAGAAAACAAAACTCTCAAAATAGTACAAGAAAACCAACACTGTATTTGTTAACATGGTTTGAGATAGTTGTCAGTGAAAGTGTGATGAATTCATGGTCAGCAAATGACAAATCTCCATGCCTAGCCGCCCGCAAATCATGACCAAATGTGAACCACAAAACAGCACATCATGCACATAACATCATAATAATGGAATGTTGATGGACATATGTACTAGATCTTGTACACAACATACATACACTTCATTGACAAAAAGTCTATGAGTATGATTTCTTTTGTTTGTTTTTGTTGGGAAAGTAAAGTGGCCAAGTTGAGAAACCAATTTCAATGTACAAACTCCTATGTCATTAGTCTTACTGGTACATGCATGCAATAACAAAGTGTTTGTTGTTGAAGTTCTAATTTCTATTAGCGATATATCTTTGCTAATACACATAGCTTTAAATTGATTTGAGATTAAATTTTATAATTAAATATTAAGATTTGAAAATAGAGTGACACTGTTTCTAGCCTAGTGGTAGAGCGCTGTTTTTGAGTGTGGGAGGTGCCAGGTTCAATCCCCAGTCAAGGACCGCCTCCTCGATAACCTAGTGGTAGAGCGCTGTCTTTGAGTGTGGGAGGTGCCAGGTTCAATCCCCAGTCAAGGATCACGTCATACCAAAGGCGTTATAAAAAGGGTCCCTTAATTAGCACTGAACATTGAAAGGGAAACACAAAATTAAATAAATAAATAAAATACCATCTTTGAGAGTCTTATGGAAGATTGACTCATGTCAAATAAGCTCCCTCCTTAAATAAGGTCGCAACAAACTGTTTCCAAAGGAATGGAAATCCATGATCAGGTCACAGTAGCAATAATTGACCTTCACATTTGAATTACTATATTTCAATTCTATTTTAGTTGTGATTATCAGACTATCGTTCTGACATTGTAGGACACATTTTGTTAAATGTAATGAAAGTCATGGTAGGTATTGTTTGTAGAAATCGTTATAAGCAGTATTAGAGGATTGTTTTGGATATTTTTAATATAAAAAGTCTTATATTGACTAACAATATATTGCTTTGACTTTTTTTCTACTAACATTATAAGAAAGGCAAGGTTTATATTTGACTGACACCATGAGGTTGTTGACGTCAGACAGAATCTGATGTTCTCCTTGTATGTCCACCACAAGAGCCTGATGTAACTAGTTTTATTGACCATTACATTAAACTCATTCTCAAGGATAAACATCATACAAGGACATCCACTATGTTTATATATAGGATTTATTTGCCCCGACCATTCTCCTCTGGTAGAACACAGCCTTGTTGCTTTGTCATTTAATGATTTTAATGTCAGGTTTACTACTATGGGTGATACGGTTATATTATATAGGTCACATTTCTAGTTTGTCAGTCTCCCTAGCTATGTCGTTGCTGCATAAATCATCACACCAATGTCCATTTCAGCATTGTCCGCTAGTTTCTTACACCTGGACTGTCAACTGGGTGACACAGAAATCACAGTCAATTTGTAAGTTTCTGTATGATTATAATACACATAACCGTGCCCTTTGAACAGCTATCGACTGTCAAGTATAGAGTGATATGTGTGATTGGTCATTTGTAATTTATCAGGTTGTATAAGTTACTGTCCAAATCCAGACACTGAGACATAAAACTTGAGATAATTTAGTCATGTGATTATATGTGAAGATATATATAGAAGACTTTAATGTTTGTTAGAACTAGATTTTGTGCCATGACCACAGAAGGGATTTCCCAGGCATATAGAACAGGACAAATGTAAGAGAGATATAATTAGTCGGATCCATAGGTTAGCTCAAACTACCGTGAGACAAATCATCAACATAGAAACACTGCTTTTCAAAAATCAAAGGCTCAGCTGACTTTATATCAATCAGTTTACAAGCATATCGTGTAGAATTTCAGAATATAGTCTGATACTGAATAGAAACATTAATTGTACCTATCAAATAAAGAAATTCTGTTTAACTTTTTTTCAGAAACAAAAGCTCAACGAATGACAGCATGCAAACCATACAGTTATATGGTTATATGAAGGCCATATTGGAATTAGACCATTGGCTTTCTTAAATCTGGAAAATATTGTGAATAGTATTTGCAAACGTTTCTATATAACATTTTACATAGCACATTACTGAAGTACTTATTATATATTCTTTGAATCTCTCAGCATATTGTCAGCATTTCAGGCAAACTGTTATTCAAGAATAATTGCCACATATTTTAATAAGTTATTGCAATTAAATTTTGCCTTCAGTTTTTTATTTAACTACTTACTTTGGAGAAGTATTGCTGCTGATATGTCCATTTCCAAAGATAGCTCCATGACAACTCATAAATCCAGTTGCTATGGCAACCAAGCACAAAATAACTGAGAATTTTCTCATGGTCATGATTGGTTAGAGAAATAAATAAATAAAATGTTATCCAAAATTAAACACTGAAATAAAATAATTTAAAATCCTCATTTTTTCATGTAGTAACTAAAAGCACCATATTTCAAGATAAATGTCTCCTGCAACAACAACTGCAATATTGTTTATTAATATTTTTATTGTAATTATGTTTTAAAGTCGTGAACAAATCCAAAGCCTTGATGGTTAACTCTGCTGCACTGTCGAGAGTAACGAAATCATATATAATATCGCCACAAATAATTCTGTGGACAATTAATAGGACGATAATGTATAGTAGATTGATGCACTCTGAGCCGAGCTGACAGTCACATCTTATTATCATACACGGCAGTTGTCATAATGGTGATTGCTATCCAGTCCAGTTAGTGTACACTCATTAACACCTTTCTACAGTTTTGATTACTGACAACCTATATCATGTGATGTCAAATGACACGATTAACCTTTTTTGTACAAATACACCTTTTTATAGAGAGTTCTTGAGGTGTGTAAGTAGTCCTGTCCTGTATTGGCAGTATGATAAACTTGATAGCGTCCTGGTTATCATTGT
>ENA-OREC01001263-OREC01001263.1-marine-metagenome-genome-assembly--contig:-NODE-1263-length-12495-cov-13.776131_pt1 | contig 12495 bp, 7 predicted proteins | sample MGYA00248626_ERZ508543 | MGnify/ENA primary metagenome ERZ508543 (study PRJEB26211, sample SAMN05518279) | marine metagenome | isolation source: Puget Sound, Washington, USA | host: Bankia setacea... | reverse complement strand
CCTGTCAACGGCTACAAAGTGCCTTGTCATTGTGGAACTGACAGTACCTTGGGAGGAAAGGTGCCAGAGCGCATATGAATTGAAAAATAAACAAGTACACAGACCTGCAAAGAAATGGCAAACTTGACTGTTTCCTGTAGAGGTGGACTGTCGATGCTTTCTAGCACAATCGGTATAGACAACATTGAGCTCCCTAGGCATAGTAGGAAGACAACGAAGAGTTGCAATGAAAGCGCTCGGACAAAGCTACAGAAAGAGCATCCAGATGGCTATGGTTGAAAAGAGACCAGGAGCCCAACTGATGATCTACCTCATGTGGATGTGCAGACTATTGCTGTTTCATATGTTTATGGAAAGGGATCCATATTTTTAATTAAAACATTTCATATCACATAGAGCTATATATACTGTCATCGTTTTACTTCATTAATTTCGATGATTGAGTTCTTAAGAATTAAGATTTTCACATTCAATCAAATTGCCAATATTGCCTTGCCAGATGGTGAACGTCCGGTTCGGTTGACAGTATGTGTAAAACAGACAACACGTGCTTTGATTTACAAATCTTGCCAAGAAACGTGTGTATGGCAATTACAGTCCAATTACCATTTGTCACATATTACTAACCCCAGATAATCGTATGACTTATATATGTATACAAACAATTTTAATGAGACAGGCTGTTTACAACGTATCAACAGGGAGAAATGAAATGACATTGAGACTATATTCCATTACTTCAAGGCAAATAAAGGAGGCTGAAACCTATAACACATCCTGTCTACTAATAGAGTGATTTTCAAAGTTGATTTAATCAGACTTTACTTTCGCTGCTTTTGAACAGCTTTGCTTACACGTTTGGTCCTCGCTATTTGGACATCTACATAGCACCATTTATGTATACCAGGAAATGGCCGCTGTGACAAAAAAGAGTTTTCTCCTTGGTTTGAAACTTCTTTAGTATTTCCTGGAGTCAAACATTGGATAAATGAGATGACTTGGAATTGAAAACAATATCAACACTGTTTAAGCTGTTGAAGAATCTACTTAGTCTCTTACCATGTGTTTAAGCATCGTCATACTAGTCGTTGAGAGGAAATAACGTGTGTTCAATTGGCCGTAAATAAGATTTGATTCCCTAGTTAATGCAGTTAGTTGATGTACTGAGCTTGACCAGTTGGAAATAGCATGTCGAAAGAATCGTCCAGTACTATTTATGAACCATTATGCGAGATCAAGGACTTATCGTATGTAGCGTCTCTCGACCTTCTATAGAAATACAGATCCGTTATTAATGGAGTAAAATAAATAACGTTCGTTCAAGCTGAAGGGTTGAGTTTCCATAAATAAATTTCTTTACAGTTTTTGTATAATACAGTTATGGCGTAGCCTACACATCAAACATATATTTCAGACTATCAAACCCAGTTCAAGGGATTCTTTTCCGAAAAATAACCCCACAGGTTTCCTATTTCTGAAATTAACAACATATTTTGACTAATTACAAGCAAGAGAACTTGGTATTTTATTACAATTGTCTATCAACCGCACACCATTAATGTTCTTAAGTACTTGTCTTTCACTATATATCACCGACTTTTATTAATCCCTTACAGCAATTTTTTTATAGCAATTTACCACAAGTTAAGTTATCGTCATGAACTCTGTCACCAGGTCAGTACTGCAACAGAAGTAGCAATTAATTTAAGAATGGATTACACTGTAGCAATTATTGGTCAGGGATCGTCTTGTCGGCAGTATATTATCATTTGTCAGTATCAATAGTACGCCGTTGACCAATTAAATGATCCTTAACACATATAGACAAGTTACTTCTTATCGTGTGTAGTTTGTAATGTGAAACCAAGCTGCAGCATGTACATTAAACAAACAAAAAACATCATATATAAGTAAATAATATTATGTAGACATCACACTAGAAGAAGAGGTGAAAGAAGAAGTCAATCATACAGTTTTCTTTGCGCCTGTATTGCGCAGCTGTTTAAATGACTCCAAACCTAGGGAGTGCGGGTTCGAGTCTTTTTTCATTTCGGTATTTTTAAAATACAATTAAATAGTGGTTTAAAATACTAAAATTAACATAGTTATGAATTTTTGCTCAAAGTAAAAACAATAGAAAATCAACTTGACTTTGGTGATTTTAGGCAAATCAAATGTTGAACATCGTATGTAAATATTTGCCCACATGGGTCATTATTGACCTTCTGGGTTGTCGAAAATAAAACTTATAAAAAACTTATATGTATACATTTTCTCATAAGAAAAGGATCAGGTTTCTATCGAACGTTTTTCTTCTTAAAAAATTATAAAAATGTACACAATTAATCAATGTATTTTATTTGATCAACACAAGATTCGATTATTTTTTCTTCAACTAGTTTAGCACATTTTGTTTGATCTTTTGGTATACTGGCATCTTATAAATAGACGAAACTAACATAAGTAACAATGTGAAAATGTCCAAATAAAGTCAAAATTCTTGGCAAGGTGGGTGTGTTCAACATCATTTTTTGAAAAAAAGGGCATTTGTTTTTATTAACTTGTTGAACTCAGTATTAAATTTCCTGCAATGTATGTAAATGTAAAAAAAATCTATCGAAAATAAAAAAAACTATCGAAAACGTCTTTAAAGGATATTTTGGACCCTATGTAAGTACTCCCAGATGTTGTGTTTATCTTAAACTCTTTGAAATTAACTAAATTGTTGTTTAGGTGAATTAAAAATTGGCCATTTTGTTGGCATTTGAGACAAATAACAGACTTAAGACAGTGCAGTCTCAAATTAACAGACTCAACAGTTTGTTCGTGAAATCGACTGAAAATAGTGGGTTTAACTTAACTTAAGTTTGTTTGTGAAATCAGGGCCAGTGTCTTTAGGTCTCTTCCTGAGTTATTTTCACAAATTAAAATCCAATCACCGTTAATGAGTTTAATTAGCTTAAATAACGACATCCTTTATATTCTGTGTAGCTGTGACACGCCCTCAATTTTCTTAGTGTGGAACTTGGTCACAATGCTTAAAGGCATAACATCTAGGCCAAGTTAGATAGCCAGTCAAATTTCCCAAGAAAAACCTGAATTACGGCCCTTGAATTGTCCAAAATTGACCATATTAGTGAATAGCAATCTCTAAGTTGAACAATTTTGATCCGATCTTCATGGAACTTAATGGTCACAATGCTTAAAGGCTTGTATTGCGTCGCATTTGTCTTTTGTATTTCATCTACCTACTAAATACGAATTTGAGAATGGTAATATATGTATTTGTAAAAACAGCCTTTATATGTTGACTGGATATTTTCATTTTATAGTATGTGTATTCGCTATCACAATAAATGTCGATACGTAAGCGTCATGGTGTGTCGTCTTAAACAAACAGTTATTCGTAAAATAGTACCATATTAGTCACACCACCGTAAAGCTTCTGAAGAATCAAGTACCCAAATTACAACTACGTATTGTTTCGCAAAGTTTCTTTGTCAATTTATATTCACACAAAAACTAGTATCCATTGTATCTGGGTGAGAGTGAACTTCCGTTTGTTAACAGGAATTAAGACCTCATGCTGCCAAGCGGTGTGTTTGACTGTTTTATATTGACATGGAATTACTACACAGAATATATGCGACGTTTTACCTATTCTATGAAAACTTCGAATTCTACAGGCATAATTAACTTGTCCTTTAAGAAGGCTAATGTCCTGGATGGTTGACAGTGAGTTTGTCAAACTCTTGTTTAATAATAGGCAAGACACAAGAGGGGATCATTGTTGACACATATACTTTCCCTTACTACGTAAGTTTGCACTTTTCAACATTTACAAAAGGTATCTGGTCAAGCAACAGTTGATGGTACCGCAAACAATGAACTGATCATTTGCTATTATCTTTTACAAGACACTCGAACGAGGTGACGTGTCAAACACACTAGATACTACAGTGGAACCCTCTAAATCGGAATTCCCTCCACAAATGTCTAGGTCCCGATATTTCAGCTTCTATTTTCATTGTATAAAAATCCCGGTAAACCGGAACCCCTCTACTCTGGACAAGCTTTCTATTATTTCTAAACGATTTCAACACTATGTTACCCCTCTAAACCGAACAACGTTTGTGTCACCTAAATTGTTTTGACAATACATGTGTTGACACAACTACACAAGGTGTTTCATTCAGATAGCGATCTCTAGGGTGCGTGTTTACATTATGGCGGTGCGCATGCAGTTAAAGACAGCGTGATAAACGCAATTATTGACTGATAAACAGCAATAAAAGGATACGTTTGCAAACTTAATTAACGATTTCTAGTTGCGGGCTACATACATAATACGGTTATACAGAGTCAAAATCAAGATAATGAATAACGAGCCAAACATATATATACTCTGAGCGACCTTTTCCTGTCATGGCCGAATACGGCTTTGCTTGCCACGTGTGATTTCGGCGCGAAAACATGACCAGAAAACACGATCAGCTGATTTCAGTCGTCAGCGCGTTGTTAAGTATAGTAAAGTACGTTGTATGCGATATACACAGCATACAAACAAAACACAATGTTATTCTTTTATGTTAATTAAGCAGCTTATCTTTTAAATTAAAAAAACGCATGCTGCTTTCAACTGGTATCACGGTAGCTCTGTGTCGGACAAACGGTCAATTTAGCATTCAAAAAACAGGTGCATTACTTCAACAACTTCTTATAGTTTATAAGAAAATGTAAACAATCTAGTAGAGCAATGTTTTATTTCTGAAAGGCATAATGCATAAGAAGCATGAACGTATGCTTTTCCCTAACGTTGATGGTTTCGTAGACCAAACAAACTGAAAGTCAACACACTTATACACGAACTAGATCTAAATAGACCTAACGCGATAACTACTCTTTCAGTACTTTAGTATCTTAAACTTTATTGCAAGCAGAAATTCTTCGTCGATTCTAGTGACTGAGAATAGCTCACATACGAATGCACGCATACTTCCGACATCGCGAAAACATATGACAATTCGAAATGACGTCCGCGATCGTTGTTTTGATTGAAATGATTGTGTCAAAACATGTAATATGTCCAAATACATCGAGTATGAAAGGTTGAAGATACTATACCGGAAAATTACTCAACCAATTCCTAAAACCTCTCTAAACCGAAAACCCCTCTAAACCGAACTGTTTATCCGGTCCCGACTAAGGTTCGGTTTAGAGGGGTTCCACTGTATATTCAAACGGCTGTTTACAACATATCATCTTAGAGAAAGGAAATGGCATGGCGAATATATTATAATTCAAGGCAACTATATGAGACTGAAACCTATGATACATCCTGTCTACTAATAGATTGTCAACCTGTAACAGTGGACAGTAAGAACATGACAGTAATAACTGATACTAGATCGATAGGCGTGTATGGCTGTAGAGGGTAAATATTGTGGTGTAGGTTCAAAAACACTTCTCAAACACTACAGACTACGTCTTTGAATACGGGACACTCATTTATTCAGTAGACTGGATATTAGAAGAGTTCCTGATATTATACTTTACGTGCTCAAGGTTTAAACTGCTTCTAGGACGGTCATTTTGTTTAAAATGCAAATGAACCATTTAGAAATGATAAACTGTAGGCGATTGTCGAACAGTTAGTCCAGTATCGTGTCTTAAAAGGGAATATGTCAAGGTGCGGACTTCCTTTCAAAACTATGTGTTTGGTGCACAAGTACACGTAATACTATGTCAGGTTGGCCTACCCAAAGTAAGTCATGTTCTTAGTGCTTGGGCATTTTTACAACATCGTTTCATCGTTTATGTCTATCCGGAAAATATATCTGTTTTATAAAGCTTATTCAAGTGTTTTCTCGCGTTGACGTTTAAAACACTGTTGACGATGAATACGTTGTTGAAGAATCTACTAAGCCGCTTACCATGTTGAGTTCTAGCAACATATCAACATAATCGGTGAGAGGAAATAACCTTACATGTGTCAACGGGGCGTAAATATTGTTAGTTGGTGCACCAGGCTTAAATATGTTTTATATTTTGTTAGATATTTGGACACTAGTGTAAGTATATATTTGCTGGAAAGTATTACGCATGACTTTAAACTGGACTAAGAGATTGATACGGACCTCCACAACCGGATCAAAGGAAATGAAATACATAAGGCTTTTATGCCAGATTGTTTCCTTAGAATTTACTACAACACACAATTGAAATGCACTCAAACAAAACATAAGATTACATCGGTTTCACAATTTGTAAACTGGTCAATAGTGAACTAACGTCACATGTTCACCCACCACAGGTGGACCCTAATAGTCGCTCGATGTGTTTGCGTTTGAATTAACATCCTGTCTTATTCGGGCACACATGTAGCAGGAATTAGTCAAATCAGTAAACAGAAAAAAACTAGTATTGCAATGCAAAACTAGTGTAATACCCTTGTAGTGTTATGGACATATGCTATACATATTCATCACCCCAGTTACACTCCGTGTCAGTAGTATAGTTTATATCATTTAGAGGCCAGTGATTCTAAAGCGTGCATGTCTGTATCGAACTTTTGTTCAAGGCGAGACAGACATTTCAGCTCAGAGGTATTGTTGACGCAAAAAGTATGGTTCTTTCTCTTGATCATATGTCTTATTTACTGTTGACTTACAAGAATGTGTAGCACTCCGGTACCTCATTTGAACATATCGTAAACAACAACGCCACTTCTGCTAAGCATTTTCTGGTTCATTCACTATATTTCACCGAATTGTATATTTATCACAAATATCACACCCGTACAGGTTCCAAGAGTAATGACCAGAAATTATCAAGATGAACTCTGTCACCAGGTAAGTATTGAAACGCGGATAGAAATTAATTAGTGAATGGACTATAATGCTTCGGAATTTACTGGTCAGTTATCTCCCCGTAGGCAACAAAACATCCTCTCACTATATCAATGGAAAGTAAAACATTACCTCTGGGATTTTTACAATTTCATTGAAAATCAATCCAAAGTGGACACGAACGTAACCTACATGGAAGTCAGGTAGAAATAGCGAATTCATATACATTAGGGCTCTTCACTATTTAATATTCTTTTTCAACATGTGCTTTCCGTTAGAAATGTTTACTTTTCTGGTTTGTATTTATTTTGAACAAGTTATACATTTGTTTACAATTTTACTCATAGACATAATTTGAATATGAAACTCAAACTGTAAGCACGATGTGATGTTAAATTTAGAATGACATCAGCTCTTGCAAACTGTCATACATAAATCATCTAACATAGTACACTGTTGTTAATAAAGTTTCATCAGTTCTAAGGTTGGATTCTAAGGATTCCTAGGAAACCTTTACAGAGAGTGATGACAATGACCTTTATTTCATCACTATTTTAAGCCTGACAAGAAATGGTATTATTAATATTCCCCCAGATTCATATATTTTTTAACTATTTAGTGTTTGGTAGTTGCACTGATTTTACATACGATGCAAACTGGATTTGCATTTCAACATGTGTACACCCACACTTAATTAAAAAATATTACTTTGTAAGTCACTCAATTTCAATATATACGTCACTCGAAGAGTTTCGCATGCTATTGACACTAAACGACATTACTGAAAATGATGTGCGTTTCATGATGGTTGTTCAAAAATGGCTTTCCTTGAAAAAGAAGTCTTTTTCATCAATATAAGATTACAACGTTGATCTACATTGTCGCCATATATTTGGAATTGACTGTCAGCCATACGTCCTGTACACGACTGGTCATCCAAACTTCCGGTGAATATAGTATTCGCAACGACATAATATATGTGTGCATCTTTTTCAAAAGACATTGCCATTTCGTTTATTTTTAACCGAAATCCATCAAAGCACCGAACAGTAATACATGCATCGTTTGCAGTATAAACCATTACGTCGGTGTCCCTTATACAAAACCGTGTTTATGATGTCTACAGCTTATTGTCAGATCAGCAATTAAACAATGGCCCTGGCATTGATTTACCGCCAGATAGTAAGCTTACTTAAAATGGTCTGCCTCAAAGTATAGCACACACTATTTGTGAGGGCTTCTATAATGTATTCCTACTCTAAAATACCAGTTTTGTTTCTATTGCAGTTTTTCTATGTTTTTCGTACTTTGACTCGCCTATATCTTGTTTTTATCTCACGATGCAAGTGTGGGAGAATGAAGACACTGGCGGAGGTATATATTCTGGGGGAACAACTCAATCTGCGTATAATCCTCTTCAATGACATAGCCTTGAAAATACAATTAGTTCTATCTATTTTACACGCCAACACAACTGTGGGCGTGGTGGTAAATTTCTCATTGAATATTGAAGAAAACATATATGTTCTGCGCGATTAACTTGCACAATGTTTAAACTGTTTATAGGACGGATACGTTATCTTGGTAAAATGCAAATGTAACATTGAGAAATACAACATATGCACACATATCCAGGGCAATCGTCAAACAATGGGTCTGCTATCGTTTCTGAACGAAATGAAACTGTTAAGGTGTTGAGTTCCTGTCAGTAAGATGTAAAACATCGGCGAATTGGATTAGACGAACCAGGTTGTTTTTTTAACAAGTAGATTTACAAGTTTTACAAGTTTAGTGTAAGGTAATACGAGGCCACTGGACTAAAATACACAAATACATGTTATAAGAAAATACTGGACTAAGAGACCAACGATCGATAGGGACCTTGCAGCAGTTCAAGGCTCTTTATGCGAGGTTGCTTTATAGTGTATAGAGCTTTCTTAAAAAGTACCGACAACAAACAACACACACGAATATATCGGTTTCAAAAGTTGTCAACGGGTTGTTGTTCATGACAAAAAGTGAGCTTACATCACATGTTCAACGCTCCCACGATGACCTTAATACTCTCTCAATGCTGTACATTATATAAATGTAATATATATAAGTCAGATCAGTACAACCAAAAACCTGTTAGCTAGATTTTAATATAATAGTAGTATTTTATAAACGTTTGGAATCATAGTTATATTCATCAGATTCCAAGAAAGTATATGCTAAAACAAAGGTTTGCCTATGGAACATGTGCTAAACATTCACATACACGGTATGTTTCTATTGGTTGGCCATATGCTTACTTTACTTTCTCTTACTAAAATGTGTAACACTCAGGTACCTAATTTGATCATTTCATTACCATCAACGCCACTACTGCTCAGCTATCTTCTGGCTCATTCGCTATATATCGCCGATTTTTATTAATCCCAGGTATCACAACCTTACAGCAATTTTCCAAGAACAAGTCACCATAAGATATCAAGATGTCACCAGGTAAGTGTTGAAACGGAAATAGAACGTAATTAGTGAATGGACTATAACGCTTTTGAATTTATTGGTCAACACATCCTCTCTCTCTCTCTCTCTCTCTATCAATAGAGATTAGTTGAATTGTTTTAGAGACACATGTTTGTTTACAATTTCAGTGAAGAATTCATCTAAACACACTCTTCACAAACACGGAAGTCAGGTTGAAATGATGTATAGACATACAGGCATGTCATCACTGTGCTCAATAAACGTGTTCTTAATAGTAAGATATGTATACTTCCAGTTTGAATAACTTTGAACCGAATACGTTTACTTTCTGATGACACTAGCTCTAGCAATATATCACACATCAACTGTTTCACGTGTATACTGTGCTAGTGTCAATAAACAAATTGTTTAATTATATAGTCTTATTGCGATCTGATTTCTTGAAAACCTTTCCAGAGTGATGACGGTGGCCTTCATTTAATCACCAACTTAAGCCTGACAAGCTTCGACATAAAAATATTCCCACACACTTATAATAGTTTTAATACAACGTTATCAATCTTTGTTTTCGAAGTTGCACTGATTTCGGATATGACGTAATTTGGATTTTTGTTTCGACATTTCTACACCCGCACGTTAATAAAACTCATAACCTTGTACTTGCAGCAGTCACAATAAGGGAGTTAATCTTAATATTTACGTGTCTCGGTGAGTTTCGCATGCCATTGACATTAATTGATATTACTGAAGAGAGTGTGCACTGTTTGACGGATGATTAAACTCTGGCTTTCCTGGGGGAAAATCACACACTTTTTATTTAATATAATATTATACTACTAAGATCTAGATTGTCTCCACAAGATAATTAAAATCGATTTAAAGACATACTTCCTGTTCACAAAAGACGATCTAAACTTCCGGTGAAATAGTTGTATCGAAAATAAGGTAGATTAACTATTTTTTTATGAAGCTCACAATTCGTATTCGCCCCTAAATTGTGTGACGAGGACAAATATATGATTTCATCCGGGCTCGGGCTGACATTTGAATGTAACTGGTTCAATATAGTTTGTTATTTCTTTTATCTTTTACCGAAATTCATCAAAACACCATACGATGAACACTGATAGAGGATTGGCCATTATCCACAGCCATGCAGAAGGTTGTGCATGTGCAGACGTCGATATGCATTATGGACGGATGTGGATCGTTCTCTTTGCACACTGGACCTCAACTAGAACATCTGGATTCACTCCTCGGATTTATTGGTGAGTTTCTCCCCTAACGTGGTAGGCAAAACTGCTAAAATGGCGCTGCGAGCAAGTTCGTGCTTGCGTCGTTAGAATACAAAGAGCGTGAAAGGGTTGTTTCGTGTCGGAATGGAGGGAGGCTACTTGCATTTTTCGTCGTGGCTTCGGGCCGCCGTTTTAGGCCGAACATATAATAATAATACTTCCTTCCAATTCGGCTCGGGTCAAGCCTCATTCAAAGGTTTACATTCAGTTGTCAACCAAAGCTAACTAGTTTCTCTAGACACTGCTACAAACCATTACGTCGGTGTCCTTATACATCCTAAATCCAAGCCTAGTTTTATGATGTCTACAGTAATCGTCAGATCAGCAGTTAAATTTGGTAACAAAGGGCCCTGGCATTGATTTACCGTCATCTAGTAAGCTTACTTAAAATGATATGTCACATAGTATAACACACACCTTCTCATTCCTTTATCACGATGCAAGAGTGGGAGACATTGACAGAGGTATATATGCTTAGGGAACTTCTTAATGTTCGCATGATATTGTACATTGATACACCCTTGAAGATGAAATAAAGCTTACATATATGTGTAACCAGCCTTTATAAATGCGGTTATAGATAGATGTATTTATTTTGGTTTAGGAAAGCATACAAAGCAAAATATACAATTTACAGACAAATATATATATGAACCTTATTTCCATTAAAACATACAAAATATCCATTTGATATCACAATGTATTGTATGGTATTGCATGTTACTGAAAAAATATACCGAATTATGATTTGAAAATACAAGGTAGTTAATAGACGTGTAGCATGCAAACAAATAAATCACAGTTGATAAAAAAAAACCTGATACATGGCAGAGTAAATTGTTAAAATCTGCTGAACAGATGTTGCTTTAAAGTAACTTTAAAATGAGACATATTTTAAAGTTCACTAAAAGCAAGTGGTAATGAGTTCCATAATGAACACCCGTTGTAGTAGAATGATTTAAGATCAAGTGATTTTACATTTGAAATAACAAATGCCCCTTTGCTGCTGAGTCTAGTGTTATAGGTATGAACTGTTCTCTCATATATTGAGGAGAAAGACCATTCTTCATTTTAAAAACATGGTCTAATGATCTAAAACAAAACGTATTAACTTATTCTGAGTAGTTTGAAGTTTGGTTTTCAATACTTTGTTCAAACCAAATACAGGCATAATTATAATGGCATTGAATTAAAGACATTACTGAAGGGTTTTTAATATGTTGAGTAAGGTACTGCTTATTCATGTACACAAAAATTTAACTTTGCATTAGCTTTCTTTAGCAACGATTGAGCTATTTCACTGTAAGACAAAGTTTGATCTAATGTGGCACCTAAATATTTCACAGATGTAGTAGATTAATTAGCCAAGTTGTTACAGGTTCTCTCAAGACTTTATTTTCTGAGGTGAGCCAAAAAGAATGGACTCTGTCTTGCCTGGATGAAGTGAACGTTTATTATCAATCAACCATTGACTTAAGCAGTTTAAATCTTCGGTCAAAATATATCATGCTTGTTTAGCCTGACACCAATATTTCTGACTAATCAGCGTACAAAAGCAGCTTGTTTTTGACAACAGTTGACATGCCATTGACGTAAACTAAAAATAAAAGAGGTCCTAAAATTGAGCCTTTCTATCTGAAAGATATGATTTGAACAAAAAAGGAATACCATTACCTGGGCCAGAAGCTTCTAGATCCATAAGTAAAATTGAATGATCTACATTAGCAAAAGCCTTGTAAGTCAAGAAGTAGCATTCCAACCACATTACCATTATCCATTTCAAACCTGATAAAATCTGTTAAATGAATTAAAGTAATATTATACTCATATTTGATATTAAAGAAAATGAATGAACGTATAACAGACAGTTAATATATCAA
>ENA-OREC01001262-OREC01001262.1-marine-metagenome-genome-assembly--contig:-NODE-1262-length-12498-cov-13.474358_pt1 | contig 12498 bp, 3 predicted proteins | sample MGYA00248626_ERZ508543 | MGnify/ENA primary metagenome ERZ508543 (study PRJEB26211, sample SAMN05518279) | marine metagenome | isolation source: Puget Sound, Washington, USA | host: Bankia setacea... | reverse complement strand
GGGGGGGGGGGGGGGTAACAAAGACCAGTTTTCTATATGGGTTTTACAGACCTACGAATGACTATCTCGTAATTAAAAGACAGTGGGTTTATCATAGCCATAACGTAAGTATGTACAATGGTATACGGTTATACATAATGTCAAATGTAACTAACTATTCATGATGTGAGTTCAGTCGTCTAAAACTATACAAACTAAAGGGGAAATATCAAAATAGGAGTCGCCAATAATTGTATTAACTAACATGACAGTTACGAGAGTGTTGCGATCGACCGTCAGTGTTCAATTTAACATCTAATGAAAAGAAAACAACGATACAGACACGATGATGAGCCATAACAAGTCTAGAAACACGTAATCTTGGATCTCTTAAAGTCTACTAAAACCAGACAGTTGCTGAACTCTCGTGGGAATCATTTAGCAGACGAACCAACTTTTTTTTCTGTATAAACGACAACTTTCAAACGTCTTCCTTGTTATTTTAAAGTCTACTTGAACGCATAGCTTGTCCTTTGTAACTTCACTTGGCTACTTTACAATTTAAATCAGACATGTCAAAAAAAGGCTACTACCAGAATATATTGTGCATTATATTATGTAAAAGTCAGCAAACAAATAACAAAAAAGATGTACCAAAACTTATTTTAACGATAACATACTGTAAAACAATTGCTGAAACCATGCTAAAGAGAACAGTGAATATATTTTCATAGAACTGTACTTAAAAGTTATGCCCCGGGTGAGGATCGAACTCACGACCTTCAGATCGCTCTGTCTATATGTGATTATGAGACTGACGCGCTGCCTACTGCGCTACCAAGGCAGACATATGCATGCAGAAAGCATGTTGTGCAAATTGATGTGTTTTACATGTACACATTGTTTTGTTGGTTTATTCATTTTCGAGTTATTGACAAAATCGTTCCTCGTTGTGCATTATGTGTAAGCTCCAACGTGCATGACTTGACAACCGACGTTGGCTACCAAGTGTGTGCCGTACTCTAAGTAAAGATATACCGACTTACTCCTACCAAAGCATGTCCAATAGTATCTTCAAATAAAGAAAATAATCAGCTCAACATAGTTACATGACAGCTTGTACGTAACTAATGATTCAAGAACACCTTGTCATGCTTACATATCATTAGATACATGTAATTGGCACCAACGTTATTCACATACTTATATTTGAAGACATGAGTTTGGTCTGCAGTAGGTTCAAAGGGCAGTGAGTCTGGATGTGTCTATGATTTGCCATATGAACGTATGGCCACCAACTCTATGGTGTTTCTTCAAATCCGGATTTTTAGCATTAATCATTAACGCCTATAATCTAAACTAAGCATAATGGGGTGCGTAAATGGCGTATTAATGCTAATCACATTATGCTTCATAGACTGTACAGTGTAACTATCATATCTGTACATGACGTCAACAATCAACGATCTTCTCATATTGGTGTAAACCTAAGTCATATAAGCTCTTTGTCTACACCAGCCAATCCAAACACACTAGTATCAAAAGTGTGCATTGGAAATAGTCCTTATTACATATTAAATCAATCCGCCTAAAATAGTGCGTCACTATCGTTTTGCGCCATGATTTGCTTCTTTTTCCACTGTGGATCTGATATCATTTTAACCACAAAGAAAAGCATTGTTAATTAATGTCATTATTTCGTCCGTCAGGATTGATTCTAAAATAAAGCATTATGACAGTTGGATAATTAAAGCATAACACAAGAGCCTATCGTAGAACCATTTGTTAATGCGGCTTCAAAAACTTTTGCCAAAACGACAACGGGTTACTACAAAGCACTTTAGGTTTTTATCACATAATTTAAGGCTTGATACGGTAAAGTCTCATCTTAATACTGAATGAGGAGGCGTTGAGGTTCTTACGATGTCCACATTTCGGTTTTGGTAATACGCAAACATTTAAAGTTTTGGGGGAAGAATCGAATATCGAGTGTTTCTGTCGGTGCCATATTTCTTCATTGTGTCAAAATATTATAAATCCAATCAAACCAAAACATATTACTTACGTATGATTATGACATCACTAAATCATTGAAAAGAAACATGTTGAGAAGGCGACAACACTGTTTTGTTAATCCAGTGTGTATCAAATGTTCTTATTTATGCTTCACATATAAAGTGCCCTACCTCCTAGACAAATCCTATGATCTGGAATAGGTAAGGTCCAACACTCTAGATACACATTAAGTATAAGATGATATACCAAACGAACACAAAGAATATCTAGTAACTATAATTGGCTTTGCTGAGGACAATCTTAGGAAAATATCACAATATAAATCGTTTGAATTAAGAATGAACATCTCACAAAGGAAACACAAGATGTAAGTAAACTTGCACGATGTCATACTAACAAACCACGCAACACAATTACACTCAAAGCAAACAAAGCAGATAACAACAATGCATAGTTCATAAAAATAGTTTTAAGTAACAAAACTTACGACACATTTTGTAAGTAAATCAATAGCCACTTGCTGATTTTCAAGACGCAGTGCTCAGACTATTAGGACGACTTTAACACGCCAGATATCATTGCAAAGTTGGTAAATGCATACCAATTAGCACCAGAGAACAACGAGCAACACATTAAATGTTGTAGCAGAGTATTACAGATTATGGCCGCGGCCATGAAACACACTATTACAATCGTGCAAAAATAACACGAAGAAAATACAGGTCAAGATTGCAGACACATTATAGAACTATTATTAAACGCCACCGTAACTTACTGATATAGATAAGATAAATACCCACGAATTTCATGAATTATTAATGAGATAACAACGTATAAGGTTCAACAAAAAATGGGGCAGCAGATTTCAAAGTTCTCTGTTCATGTACCCATTGTTGGCGCGTATACTAGTAAATGTAATAAACAATAAGTGCATTTTTCTGAAGAACGCACTATGTATTCAAGTGTAGGTTAATGATTTAAACCAAGTACAAATACTCTCCTGTATTGATTGAATCTAATATGATATTGCTGAATCTTAATGCAATAGTTCATGTTTTAATCAGATGCAGCCGATCAGTTATGAACTCAAATAAGAGCGACACGTGTTCAATTAGAGGCGATTTGGAACAACACACATAGAAAAAGTCTTCAGTCCGTGTAAATGTAATTGAATTTTCTTGTGTCAATTTTCATCTCAACATAATTATTTAATCACATTGTTCTGTTGAAACAAACTTCCGGCGTTAGTATTCAGTTGCTACACGGTATGAACAAACGTACCGGAATGTCAAAGTATGGCTGTACTCCTGGAGTTTGATATTGTACAAGTACATTCTTTCAATATACACGTAGTTGTCTCTTACTATGATACACTAATCAATAAATCATTTCCTATTTTCCGGGTGCAAACTCATCAGAAAGATGACCAAGTATAACTGACCCTGAGATATATGTTTAAAATAACATAAATGTCAGTCATGTGTTTGTAAAACCTATATTGAATCTTTGAATCTTTGAATCGATAGCGATGGTGACGTTCTAACCAGTGACGTCATCTACTACGTTTAACAATTCGTGATATATTTTACCAGATGATACTAGCGTTAATTACACATCCTGCGGCGGGGAAGCACTTTGCTATATTTAAATATCATCACGAAATGCACTAATTTGGTCTTCAGGTTATTTCTACAGCGCTGGCAAAATGTTCTAAATTTGAGCGCAAAATAAGGAATTAAAGAATGTTTTGCTATTTTAACGTTCATGACATGAGATAGCGTTCAGATGACCAGGAAATGTATGTATCAAGTTGTATGCTCATATTACAGACAACATCTTAAAGAAATCCACGTCCTAGAGCATGTTATTCCACGTTTGAACGCTGACACGGTAACCTTTTATTAGAATTTGAGAACTACCATGTACAATACCATGCTAGCTATGCATATCAACCCTTTTTTAAACCAAAGATCCATGACTGTGAATGATGGCACATCGGCTATTTACAGACTCTAATTGGAATCGTTCGAACATTTCTAGTGCATTAACTTTTTTGCAAATTGTTTTATTAAGAACATTTCTCTATTTCACCCACAAACGTACGGTTTTCAGAACGCTCCTTTTCGCTTTCTAATGTTTGAAATGACATACCCTTAGGGTCAGAAAGGTCTCACATTTGTAATTAAACACGGAGAACATCGTTTCAAGTAACATCGTCTACCTCTTCGGGTGATCTTGAAATTGTTCACTAGTCGACAAAACTGAAGACTACTTTTTAGGCACGAACAAGCTGCCAAACATGGTAAAGAAAATGTCGAAGAATATATGTCAGTTTTTAAGAATCAAATAAGTTGTGATTCGTGTTTTCAAAGTTTAAGATGGTGTTTGTAAATATAGAAAAACTATAAGCAATTTTTCGTTGGGATATCTATTTTCTGTTTGACCTGCTATCGTATATTGCGCTGGTCAACCATACGAATATGCATCTATTAATATAGTTTACACTGTAAGATTTGTACACTTGTATCGGCTGCTTTGATAAAAGTGTAAACAAAAATGGATATCGAACTTTACTTCCAATGAAAAAGTGTCACCTAACTCAAAGTTGATAGTATCTACACATCGAAATAGACGGAAATGTTTGTTATATCTAATTGTACATTATCTTATAATATTTAGTCAGTATGACAGATCTATATCGGACATATATTGACAGTGCTGTTCACCACCAAACAATTAACGAGCGCACAAATGCCGTTTAAGATATGTGTAAGTTATGTTAATCTACTGTTTTGTGTAACCAAATACGGGTGAGTTTGATATTTGAATAAAATAGTGTCAGAAGCCATCGGCTAGCATTGTCGTGATATACAGTGAGTTATTTTCTTTTACATGTCCTTGTATACCAATAGATCTAACGTTAGTTGTAAACATGATACTACAGTGGTTCTGGTGGGCGTGTATACTATCTACTGTGAGACTTTGTGGATTGCGTTGATTGCCTTTGATCTTGTGTTACCAATCCAAATTCATCCATTTCTAACCACGTTTTAACTGGCATTAAGAAAATTAGCACGTTTACCTTAATGCAATTGGACATGCAATTGTAAGCTCATGTGCCTGGCTGTTGACCATTTAAAACCTCTCCTGCATTTGTAGAACAGAAACGTGCTCGTTAATACTCCATTATTTTGAAACAGTTGATGACCAAATTGCGTGATATGTGCAAAATGATAATTTCCTGATGCTGAAAGTGAGTTACATTAATTTCGGATTCGTTTGATTGGTTAGTAGTTTGGAATGCAAACAAAGGAACACTCCAAACACGTATGTGCGTTCTCGTTTGAGATAGTTTTACCTTGACCATGATATATCTGCATCGAGATTTAGTTGTAAAGTTGATTGATGCTAGCTTCATTCACTTGTTTTACATTTCTCTGTTTAGTGTACTAGCTAGTTGTTATATCTGGAAAAACTTCCAAACATAGAAAGACAACGGAGAAGTTAGCCAATATGAAGGACACTATTAAACATACCGACACACCTATTTTCTCTGTTTAACCCAAGCAAAACAAAAACTGTGTCTTTGGACTGTAAACGTAATTTTGGAAATAATGCAGAAGTTGAGCAATTCAGGAAAGTTACGGGATGGGTGGGGTGTAAGTCTCAAACCCATAAAGGGTTTATATCTCTCTTTAGACTGTACATGTATTGATCTATGCTTTTTTATCCAATCAAACATTATGCATTGATGCTTTAATGGTGAAAACTGCCTTCTGCTTGCTATAAAAATATGATACTCACTCCACTGAAACAGAGAACATATTAAGCTCCTGTTTATATTAATATATAAAGAAAGGTTTATAATTCAAAGAAAGTAATGACAATGGCAGAAAGCCATTGACCATGGCCCTATTTGTTTTGAAATGCTTTATTAAAGTAAGTCTACAATTGTCATGACGATTGTCTCTCTCATCGCGCACTTGAGGTTTGGTCATCCATCAAAACTCTATTATGAGAGCAAAATAGTTCATGGTTTCCTAAAGTTGATCCATGTTTTGTTGTGCAATACAAATAGCTATGGGTGTTGTGTGTAAGTATTTACTGGTTGTTTGGATGATGATGAAGTTTAAGTAGATCCTAAACTAGCAGTTGTGTTCATGCTTTTTGTATTGAGGAGAATAAAGTGTTACATAGATACGTCCAGAGTATGTTTGGGTTCAGCAAGATACCAGTGGTGTTATTAAAACTATACACATAAGCGTTTGTTTACTATATGGCGTCTAAGAAGGGTTCAATAAATGATATTCTACGCAGTCCTTATTACATACCAAATAAAACGGTGATTTACATTAAGCCTTACATCAATCAATTAACCATTTGGACAACGAAATAACACGACGAGAGCTTCTGGATATGATCATATCTCTCAACCCTAGATCAATGACAGTTTGCCTTGAAAATCCTCTCAATAGGTCCCTGACATATTCACCAAAACCAGAAACCTGTTGAAAAAGTAAATCGTGTTCAAGCGCCACTACGCCATTAACTCCTGGAGGCCATGCTAGGATCAGAAGACGTGAACAGGCAAACGGGTGAATAGGGTGAATAGGGGTAAGTATTCTCTCTAATATCTGGGCTTGACACCAAGAGTACTTGAAATAGATGAGAGGTTACAATCGAGTGTGGGATTAAACAATCGCAAAAACAGATTTTCAGCATGTTTGCTCGTCAATTATTTACCAAGTTCGTGAACGTTGGTGTTCAGTGAAACAAGTAATTATCACGAAGCTAGTTCGTTACTTACAACAATTCTACTTCCGAGTGGAGGCTGATGGCAATTGGAGCTTTTGAAACGGTCTTTTGATTGTACCAATGATGTATATCTGGTCATTCTTCATCGACAGTAATGGAAACTCACATGGAAAAATGGTAATCGCAAAATACATAGTTGAAAAGTTTCGAAAGAGAGTATTGTTTTTGCTGTACCACTGTTGCCGTCTCTGTCCTTTTTCACAGTCGTCGTTCTCGTGTACGACCTTTCACAAATTATTCAAAATTGGACTTGAATGTATATCTTTTATCAGATTAATTTCGTATTTGAGCACTCGATTCCTCGCTTTAGTATCATACGATAAAATCATATGAACGTGACATATACCACATGCTGAATATCACGTTGAAACATATATGTAGACACGAATATTCAAATTAAAGAAATGAGAGACTTATCTGCAATAATAATTAAACACCTTTGCAGAAAACGCCCGTGCTCTTATATACTATGAACCCTCGTACAATATTTACCAACAAAAGACATTTTAAAAGTGCTCCAGGAAGTATTAAATCTCGAGTTTTATGTAACATGTTTGTAATAAAGCATACCCGGAAACAATGTCATACTCTCACACGCAATTCTTTATCATCACTATTGGATTTCCAGAAGCCATGTTTTAGGTGGAGTCATCGTGTTTCTTTCCCAGCTTTATTGGTCCTAATATTCTTTATTGTCATCTGAACATGTGAAACTCGTATGGTCTGACCTTCAACCAGATGACTCCAAGCCCTGAGAAACCTTTACCTTATATTGTTTAATTCTTCACGCAGAAGGTAGGATTGGCCTTTTACTATTGTAGCTATCCATCGAGTATGTGCTGTTTTTGCTAGTTAATTGATTCCCAGCCAGAGCACCTGCGATTATTTTCATGCTATTCTGAGAAGAAACAGGAAGAATTGGTAAGACAAGTTTGTGGTTTTTCTTAATACTTTTATATTGTGTTGTACTTTCTATGTCATATATCTACTTGAAGAACTATGTTTGTTTTCTGATTGGTTTCTTCAGTGTTTTTTCATCCGAAATGTAATGTTATACACAACCCGAGAATAACGATAACACAAAGCTTATTACGAGTAGTAGGTTATTGCAATGCGGTGTTTGACATTGAAACTGTACTAAACCAGCCTTTATACACATGATGTTATGATAGGGATGGGGTCTGTCAGGGAATAAAATAGCCGGAACCGTAGCCCAAACCAAACTTCACAGTGAAAATGATTCTATGAACACACAACATACATATGTCAATAGCATTAGTAACGAAGACATCACACACAAAAGAAAGCGAACAGACGAGATAGTTTTAAGTCATGCGTAATCAACAAAGTAATTCAAACAATTGAAACGTGTTTTACCCTGGGTATAGTTATTAGAATACGATAGTATATATACTAAACTATATACGACGTACGGGTATTTGGTGAGTAGGGCGCTAAAAGAATGACTCCATACTCGCATTCTTGAATGAAATTAACGACGCAATGGGGATTTAATAGAACTGTTTTCACTCTAATGATCGCCACCAGGTAATTTAAGAGACTCGTTGAAAGTTTGATAATAATTACGTGTAGGGTTTCACAATATCACAAAATACGGCACCCCCGCTCATGCACTACACTATTTCAGGAAGAACAACACTGTTGTCTCTATTGCATACAGAGTTAGATAATAAATATAACACAGCATTCAACGCGAAGGTAAATAGATCTGTAACTTTGCCAATTGTAGTTTTTGACACGGTCAAGTCTTTCTTTACGAATAACATCACAATATAAACGACCCCCTGGTGTGTTCATACCCTCTTTATGTATATAATTACAGGACAAACTTCAATTAGTGTTCTATTTCGTATTAAAGATGAGGTGTGACATCTACTCAACACGAGCTTTTACAGGGACGACCAAGATTCCAAAGACTAGCGATTGCTATCTAGATTATGTCAACATCGTGTGCTCATCTTTCCTTGAAACTGCCTTTAATCTCTCATTTGTGATGTTTATTCCGGGCTTTGAGTGTCTACACTATTTACTTTGACCATTGTTACAAGCTCTCAAATCTCAAACAAATACATACATCAGTCCAATATATTGCTAGATTACTCATGAGGGACATACTGGAGACAACAGTGGATGTGAAAGAACAAAACAAGAAATGACACCTTGGCGACGTAACCAATTACGATGTCAACGTGCACATATCAATACGCTAAGCTAAATGTGGCAACACAACCGAAACAATGTCATACCCAGAAACTGGAACGAAGTAATAAAACAGTGTAAATAAATACAATTAACCTTTTAAAACGTATAATCGTTATTTACTAGTGACCCTGCTTACGGACTGGCGATTAAAGTTCATGCAGACAATATAATACTCGTTAAGAGGGTATACCAGACAGGTATAACTGCTTTTTATGTACGCCCGCTGTCTGCATTTCTTTGGTATGTATATAGGTTGACAAATAATATATCAGACCTAAAGGCAAAGAAGCAACGGCTGTAGTGTTTGCTTTGGAATCTAAGGGACCAACTTTGACGTCAGAGATTTTTTCATATTATAGTAAGGCGTTTTCAAACAGAAGGGGCGAAACGGCGTACAACATTGTGTTTGTTGCCGGAAGTTAATTTAGAAGAAAATAACCAGCAGCAAATTAAATATTGGCGTACGTTTCTAGAATGACATAACACGTGCTATAAGAGGGTTAGAATGACATAATTCCAAGAACTTGCTCCTTGTGATTGTATCTGTTTTTGTTAACGGCAATTGTCTGACACACTTTCAATTTGGTCATAGTTGGTCAGTATTTATTAGCTTTTCGACATTGATAACTTCGTAGAATATAGTGTGCGTTTGGCGGAACCTATACGTCACATTTATTTAATCAGTTTTCTTTCGAAAGCCACATTAAAACATGTGCAGAAAATAAAGAAGGTGTATCTATTGGTGTATTTATTTAAGATGAATTTTCTTCAATACTTTATTATTACCAGCTTAACTACATTTCCAATAATTTATATAGTGCGCTTGTTTAATGCTGTGTGATTTCACTTAAAACGTCGCATATAATAGGTACCCTTCAGTGTGACCGAAAATTCCATATCTGTGATAGCAGATTTAAGACCAATGTGGAAATAAGCAAGCAAGATGGCTGTTTTATTTTGTTGCAATAATTTTAAGCCGTGGTACGGATTTAGCAAATTAAGTACCACTTTTCTCCGTAGATGACATGGTGCATATGGAATTTACCGCCACTTAGGATGCATATAACAATATCTAAGTAAATTATCCCTTTACAGTATGAAACAACTTGCTATTTTGGAACGTTTTCGAAATTATAGCTCTGGTATGGAAAATTGGAAATGTTTTTTCCATTTCATTGGACTTATAGCAAATTGTGATCAGCTTGATTAAATTGTAATCCCATAGTATTTGCTAGATATAACGTTTTTACTTGCCGCGAATTTGATCTCTTTGCGGTTTATGGCATCACGCATAAACTTTACTTAGTACAGCAAAACCATTCGTTACATGTAAAATGTTAATGTTCATTAATGACGAGGTTCTTAGAAATAGAACTTCAGATTCCAATTAAATGTAATTCAGTTATATGTTGTTGTAATTTCTTCCTTCTAGTTGGAGACAATGACATGTTGTGTAGATTAAAGACATTAAATTTAAATCTAACCGTTGACAGAAAATAATCCAATCAAAAGTGATACGTTAGTTTTAGTTCATCAGTCGTTCGTTTTCTTTGGTCACGTGATGATTATTTCTTCCTGTGATAACCAGTCTTATTATGGACGTTACACCCCATTCAAGCTATTTGAGATGATTTGTCAATTATCTATTGTTTTCCGAAAGTGTTCAGCATACACCCCCCCCATACCCCCCCCCAAACCCCCAAGCTAATACAATACAAACCAAAGCAGTAGTTTATGTTACAGCTTTTGATAATGACAACATATGAGTTCGGCTATATGATAAATCATAATAAACATAATTGAAACTAGGTTGACAACGTTTATATATAGACAGCAACCTTTATTCTCCCCATACTATAACTTGATTGCTGTATTGGGTACCTCTTGACCGATCACACTCAGGTTTACTGATCACTCAAACGAAGACTTAAAGTGCACTCTTGAATAATGGCATGACTACTGATTTCGCATTGTTTATATATCCATAAATCATAACTTGAAAGTGATGCCTCAGATAGCATGTAAAGTTCCCCGCATGTATGTCATGTTAACTGATATGATTACTGACTATAGGATTTATGTTCTAGGCGAAAGAGTTCTGAGTTTTAATGAAGTGCAGCATTTTGTTCATAATTAAGAGTTTTCTTCATTTAAATAAACCAACCTATACTACGAAGAACCATAGATTACAAAACCAGGTAAAATAATTGACAAGAACAAAAATGAAGAAAATATAGTACTCAGCAAATATTACAAGACTCAAGTTAAATCATCCAGCAAAAAATTAAGCCTTCTATGATTTGTTCTAAACATTTAATGTCATATTTCAAATATCAAATGGAAATTTCTAATTCAAGTATTGTGAGTGGTGGTATGAATAAATATGACATATTTCACTTAACCTATATTTCCACACGTGCTCTGTCATTTGTTGAGTGAATCGTGAAATGATTTGCCTATTCCCGCAACATACCTGTAATTGAACCCTAGGAAAGATTTAAAATTAAGGACGCCTTTATTTCAGCGTTACCGTATCTGACCGAAATCTGCCTCAGATATTGAGTTTAAGATTTAGATTGTCAGTGAATCGTGACGTATTACATTCGTTTCAAACTTTAATCGAATCCAACGTTTGTCAAAGAAGGTGCAAAGATACTACTTTACGAATGGTTAACAATCAAATGTTTAGTTTAGTTAATGTAAATGACAACAACTTCCTCACATGATATTTTATCCGTATTTTGACAATGTTACTGCTTAAATGAGGAAAGGCTCGCTTATGTAAGTTTTATGACGAAAGAAAATGTGGTATTTGAACTTGATCAACATTTTAAATATAACCTATGTTGAGTTGTTATGATGGGATACCGAGTGCATCGCGTTCCATACGAACTTTTACTGAGAAAGGCATTGCACGTGTTATCCAGTATACCTCGACACGACGTTTACTGATACAAAGAAATAAATATTGACACTGGAGTTTATTTGTCTGCACCTGTTTAGCCGTTAGGTGTTCCAAGTGGCAGCTGACGTACCTTGTCATAGAGAAAATGATAAAAGCATCGTAAACTTTACATAAGGGCAAAGGTGTCCAGTGGGTGGTGCACTCATTGTTCTCAGTACTCTGTGAACAGTGTTTTCATTATGCAGTCACTTGACACCATAGTCTCACAGTGTCTCGATCCGCCAACACAATCACTGTTAAGTATATAGTACCACGAGTGAACGTATACAATTTCCCTGTGTGTTGGTCGTATACAATTTCCCTGTGTGTTGGTAGATGAGAAAAGTTGAAACCTCGAATGTCAATTCTAGCCGTAGAAATACCAATGTTAATGCACATGGTAGAAATACCAAGGTAAATGCATATGGTAGAAATACCAAGGTTAATGCATATGGTAGAAATACCAAGGTTAATGCATATGGTAGAAATACCAAGGTTAATGCATATGGTAGAAATACCAA
>ENA-OREC01001261-OREC01001261.1-marine-metagenome-genome-assembly--contig:-NODE-1261-length-12501-cov-15.974002_pt1 | contig 12501 bp, 4 predicted proteins | sample MGYA00248626_ERZ508543 | MGnify/ENA primary metagenome ERZ508543 (study PRJEB26211, sample SAMN05518279) | marine metagenome | isolation source: Puget Sound, Washington, USA | host: Bankia setacea... | reverse complement strand
TATGGTGTAAATATATAATGTAGTCACGCATTGTACAAAGATATACCATTCTCACCTATGGTGTAAATATATAATGTAGTCACGCATTGTACAAAGATATACCATTCTCACCTATGGTGTAAATATATAATGTAGTCACGCATTGTACAAAGATATAACATTCTCACCTATGGTGTAAATATATAATGTAGTCACGTATTGTACAAAGATATAACGTACTCGCTTATGGTGTAAATATATAATGCAGCCACGTATTGTGCAAAGATATAACATTCTCACCTATGGTGTAAATATATAATGTAGTCACGCATTGTACAAAGATATAACATTCTCACGTATGGTGTAAATATATAATGCAGCCACGTATTGTACAAAGGTATAACGTACTCGCTTATGATGTAAATATATAATGTAGCACGTATTGTACACAGATATAACGTACTCGCTTATGATGTAAATATATAATGTAGTCACGCATTGTACAGATATATAACATTCTCGCCTATGGTGTAAATATATAATGTAGTCACGTATTGTACAAAGATATAACGTTCTCACTTATGGTGTAAATATTCAGTATAGTCGCGTATTGTACAAAGATATAACGTACTCACTTTGGTGTAAATATATAATGTAGTCACGTATTGTACAAAGATATAAATTTCTCACTTATGGTGTAAATATTTAGTATAGTCGCGTATTGTGCAAAGATATAACGTTCTCGCTTATGATGTAAATATATAATGTAGTCACGTATTGCACAAAGATATAACGTTCTCGCTTATGGCGTAAATATATAATGTAGTCACGTATTGTACAAAGACATAAATTTCTCACTTATGCTGTAAATATTTAGTATAGTCGCGTATTGTGCAAAGATATAACGTTCTCGCTTATGATGTAGATATATAATGTAGTCACGTATTGTACAAAGATATAACGTTCTCGCTTATGGTGTAAATATATAATGTAGTCACGTATTGTACAAAGATATAACGTTCTCACTTATGGTGTAAATATTTAGTATAGTCTCGTATTGTATAAAGATATAACGTTCTCACTTATGATGTAAATATATAATGTAGTCACGTATTGTACAAAGACATAAAGTTCTCACTTATGCTGTAAATATTTAGTATAGTCGCGTATTGTGCAAAGATATAACGTTCTCGCTTATGATGTAGATATATAATGTAGTCACGTATTGTACAAAGATATAACGTTCTCGCTTATGGTGTAAATATATAATGTAGTCACGTATTGTGTTAAGATATAAAGTAGTCGCGTATTGTGCACTCATTTAACATATTGTTGAGAATGTTGACCTCTGTCCAATGAATGTCCTGTTAATCCTTTGTTAATGATAACGTTAAAAAGGTGTTATAATTTAACAACGTAAGCATAGATAAAATGGAGAGAAATTCATTTACTACAACCTTACAAACTTTTTACACGTTATCGTATATATTACAAAAATAAAAAGTAAATATTGGTGTGAAGTTAAATGTTAAATGTGAATCGGATATCTCGGTGATTGGTGACTAATGTTGGGTGGAGTACTACAAGAAAAATGGTCATTATTACAAGGCCATAACGTAACTAACACGTCATCTCCTCTAACACCATTCATGTTGTCGGAGGTATCAGTATTGCGGAAGAGAGTATACCACTAGTATGTTGATGTGTTAAAGATACCAAGACGCAATGAAGTGTCGCTTTACATAAGACTCGCCCGACAAGAACGCGTAACATATCAAATCGAACATTGCCGTTTTGTTGCCAGGTATTTAATCAAGGACAACAACATAGAACATCAGTATTTTTTCATATAAACACATAGTGTGAGCATCGTTTTCTACATGTTGAACGTAGGTAGACCAATGAAACGTGAACACATGTAAATAAAATGATACCCATCTTCAATATGTTATAACAACACTATTATGTTCCCTTGAATATCTACTAGTTTGAAAACGTTATGTATCCCATATGTGCATGATTTGCTACTGAATTTGACTCATTGAAAGTATACTTCGCGAATTTACCATTTATACACATATATAGCACGAAGCCATACGAAAATGAGAAACTCACCAACCACAAACACATCAGTGGTAAAAGTTCAGAACAATATTGTGACTAATTATCTGGAGTGCTTTTGTATGTGTTCTCGGGAGAACTATTAGTGACAAATGTTGCACACGTTTCATTAAATGGTGTGGCATGCCGTGACTGTATTGTTTCGTGTCTTTCCTCTCGCTCGACAATACGAATTCATACGAACATCGTTATTCTTAAGTCATACATATATGTGGGGAAGATCACGTACTGAGTTTGCGTCCAACAGATATTGCAGTTAACTTGCTGAGATTAAGTTAACCGACGAGATCATAGAACAAGTTTAATGTCTTTGCAAAGGAGGGGGCCGACTATTTAGTACAGCCGGTAAACCAACTATACCATCTCGATAACATAAATGTTTGGTGATTCGATCTAATAAAGAATTTGTATTGAACAGTGCGTTAAATACGCTTTGAAGTTATAGAGCAGGGGATATATTTGGATGGCATTCTTGCACGAAATAGCTTCGATAGACATTTTCTGATTCACGACATTGGCATCCTCCGGTAATGACGTAGTGTTGCATGTCACTACAGTAAACGTAAGTCTGCCCCTGGAAACAACGATGACTCAAGTATGGTACCATATTTCGTTTAGAAGACCATGTGCTTTTTAAAAAGAATATATCTCAATATATTGCTAGATCGGCTAAAAGTAACTTCAATGACAAATGTCGTAAGATATGAACATCTTGTGTATTTTAACGTGTCTGATGTTATAACTTTACATTTTAAATAATGTCTAATAGAAAGGAGATGTCAAAGAAACATTAACTTTGTATGTATGGTTTATTCGGAGAAACTTTCAATATAGTACACAATGAATAGGTAGCTTGTGAAACACCTTTAACCACATTGCATGGAGTAATGTCTTTACTCACGTTCTTTAAACGTAATTTTCCATTGATGTTTTCTCTCTCAAAATACATGGACACGTTGTAACATTTACTCATCTGATAAAGCTTCAGTCCATGCATCTGTTGAACTCTCATAATGGTGTTTGTATATTTACTGAGCTTGACATATAATTAATTAACTTGGTGTTTAGGGTGTTATAATAAATCTATGTTTCCCACACCCGGGCTCATACGATAATAGTGGTAAACTGCATGGTAATGTGTTGTCCTATTTATGCTATGAATCCATTGTGTTTGCGTTGTCCTAATCGTCTCAAACAACACAACCATACAGATCGACCACCCGGGTGGCACCATTATTCAACAAGTCGTCACATTTATAGGTTGCTATTGAAGGCTTCCTGTTGTTGCTAAATGACGTATACATTTGATTTAATTAATCCCGAAAGTGTTAACCATTGTATCTGTTATAGGGGGAAGAAGATCGACTTGTGTCTTAGTATAAGAGAAGTATTTAAACAGTTCCGTGAAATGCATTATACATATTGACAAAGGTTGAAGGCTTGAACGAGATCTAAAACAATTATGGACTGCTTTTATGGACAAGGATAAGGCTGTAAACCATGTTATATAGAAGGTAGAAGAAAAATCGAAAGGATACATTTCAGATCAAACATTGTTAACAGAAAGGCAAACGGAGCTGATTAAAAGAGGACTTATAACATGGTAAAGTTAGATATTCACAACCACAAAGCATCGCTATTTAACGTAATAATAATTAATTTTCCGAAGGCGAATTTCGGAACGATAAAAATGACAAGGCTATGTTACGGATATTCATGCAGGAAAAAATATGAAAATCGCTGACGAGTATGTGGAACGGCTGGGGTTCAAACGTGTGCATAAGATGGGTCAGGGAGGCGAGGGTCGAACGAAGAAGATAGTGGTAAAGTTTACGCTTTCCAAGGAGAGGAAGATAGTGGGAAGGCAGTTAAAACGTTTGGTAGGTACTGTATACTTATTATGTTAGACGGCAGTTCCCAAGAGAAGTAGTTGAGTGCTAGTGCCATAAAGGAGAGGACAACAGCCTGAATTTGATATGCCACTCTTTACATAGCTTTCAAAGGATTAGGAGACTAGCAATTTCAAGTGTTCATGGACTGACTTATACGAAGAAAGATGGTACTTTTAAACTTAGTTTAGACAATGGCATAAGTGTACTGTATGGGTCGTCGTGGATTAACGTTTTGAGTGATATAAACCCATCTTGTTTTTTTCCGGGAACAATATTTTTTAGAAAGTTTAAACATCCCAATGCTAGGTGATCACGTGGTGGTATTGTGCTTATTAAACATATTTAGAACTAGTTAGAAATACATAAGATACTATACTTTGGATTTCAAATGCTGTTGTTGATATGTTTGAATATTTCGACAGTAGTTACAGAAAAGTATACAACGGTTGTGTTTCCATGGTGATTGCTATACATTCGTTCTATATATGGCATTATCAAGTTCAGTTCTTAGTTGTGTGTGGACAATACAACACTAATAGCGTGCAGCATATGTATGTCTCATACCAACCACCGTACACTAGTTTGTTTAGGTGTGTTGTGTTTCCAATCACAAAGTAGTTGACATCACATTGTTTGATTGTTTGGGAAATTGTACAGGGATCTCTTTAACCTCCCCACCATGCCGAACTTTACATCGCCTTTCTAACACACAATTTTCAAACGCCGTTCAAAGAATTTCTATTTTGACTTTTGTGTGTTAGTTCTCTTGGTGTTTACAACGCTACTGTTAATGATTTCAAATAACAGTAAATGACTGATGTTTTGAAGACGCCATGATGGAAAATACATCTGTTATTGTTGTCGAGCTGATATGTGAAATACATTGGCGCCATGATTTCGACTACTAGTATATCACTCTTAAATATTGACAGGAGCATCGTCATAAGAGAATTTTGATTCGAGATTTAAACATATGTTTCAAACGAGATATGGTACATTTTAAACAATATCAAACAATCGGACTTGTAAAATGTATGGTATGTTCGCCAAAAAGAGCGTATTAGAGTTTTACAGTGGCGCCGATGGTACACGCTAGAAAAAGTAAACAAAATTACAAAAACAAAAATAACAAGCCTGGCAAGCAAACTGGTTCATTTGTATCTGAGAAGTTATGAGACATGACTCCGTTCTGATATTCAATTCTTAAGGCCGCACTACCTACTGTTAAACGTTATACATTGGAGTACGTTGTTGTTCACGCTACTGGTGCATTTTGGTTGAAAGTTGACACATACGTAATGAGGTATCCTTTTTTGTTTTATATAATTTAACCATTCAAACGAGTACATGCATGTAAATAGAACATCGGCACGTTTCTTTAATACTTCTTGGTCTATACCATTAAGAACCCTGACAGTGCTTGTTTATCTTCAAGGTGTACGTTGTAGAACATTACAACGGCAACAAAAAGACAACATCACTACGTTCCTTTTAATTAAATTTACAACCTTAACCCTAACTATAACACTAACCTTAACTCTAACCCTAACGCCATAGCAATGGATCACAGGAAGCAATTAAATACTAGTTTGCAGCTAATAATTGGTAGGAGTGAAATACTAGTTGTGTAGAAGAAATAAGATCAGTTTTAATCTTGAAATCGGTCACATGTATTTACCAAGTTTGGTAACAATTCTAAATCAATATGAACAACGACCATTTACTGGAAACGGATTTTGTTAACCTGAAGTCGCTTGTTTTAAGTATAATAACGAATGAAACTATAGAACACTAGTGGACTATACAGTTATAGTATAAATATATTGTTTTCAACAAAAGATCGAATTATACTTCACTGAATGATGACCAGATTCATATGTACACCAGTGACTTTGCCAAGAGTAAAACTATTAATTGTGGTCAACATTAGTGACATATAATAGGATCTTTACTGAATAATATATTCATTCGTTTGTGTAAGGCCTTTTAACTATAATTCTAAAACGGTCCTGTGATTTTCTCATATACACAAAGAAGGAAACGAACCGCGTTTTATTCTACGATAAAATATGGTTGTTTCTTTTACCACGCGCGTACATTTTCTGAACGAAAATACACTGTCAGAACCGAAGGTATTCGAATCACTTTATATTTTGTTTTCAGTTCTTTATCGTTGGTTTTATGAAAACATGGTATGCATAAAGAGTATAGTACAGTGAAACAGATGTTTTTAATGTGAATGCGATCCAATTTTGAAGTGTGAAACAGATTTTTTATTCCAGACGTTTCTGTCCGAGAACTGCTACACTTTATATTTGACGCTGGTTCTGTAGTTTTCAATTAGAGTTTGCAAGACCAAAATATACCAATAGAAAGTTTGAGCCATTTGAAAGGTTTGATACAGAACACACTAATACATTTAAATGTATTGAGCTCCCAAGGAACAGTCAACCAGACGACATCCTGTCAACATCAGTTTTCCCCAAAACTAGTGCAGACCATTAGAGACGTCTTGTCGTGTAAGACTCGAAATACAACATTTGTACCCGTGTTTTATCGCAGAATAAAATACAGGTACTCGTTCTAGTGCGTGCAATTAAAACCCGAACTCGTACCCATGTTTTATTCTGCGATAAAACACCATTACAGATGTTTTATTTCTTAAACAAGTCTAAAAGGTAGTATGCAGTGTAAAAGCGGTTTATATTATATATATTATTTATAAACTGTTACACATAGGCCTACAATGAACGTTGGCAATGACGTCATCCGATGTATAATGTACATAGCAACATGACGTAATGATACTGATTTTAAGAGGTTTGCTTTACCATATTATTCGTTTAAAATCATTTGGACATGACATGTGTTGTCATTTTAATAAACTTGAATCAAACTAGTACCAGAATAAAAAATTTCAGCTACCATGTATCAAACTTAATATGTATGGTTATGCTTGGACTCGTTTGCGATAGTTTATACAAAACGACAACCCATGTAAGATAATATGTAGTTATGTAGATCGATCTATGTTGTTGACATTTATAATGTGGGTCAGTAGCTTCAACGTAATCAATGTCAATGTAGGCGAAACCAAACTCGACCTGAATCTAACAGTGATATATAATAACATATGCAAGTAACATATCTCCGCAATTGTATATTCATCGACACGTTTCATATAACCTTCCTTCAGTGTTGTTTGTAAATAAATACAATAACTCCAGTGTATTGGGTGCATGTGCTAATCAATTTTGTTGAGACCAAATGTCAGTTATGATTGGCCAAGGTCTCTCAAATATAGCTGATGTTTAATCCATGTGCGTGATGAGTACAAACAGATAAAACCATTCTTATTGACGTAGTTCGAGTGAAACATGAGGAGTGAGTACATTTGTGTTATCTTTGCAATCCCATTTCAAATGTTTTTTCATCAGAGCGCGTGACTTAAAAGATAAACGCTGACCGACCGCAGGATCGCCTGAGAGGTCTTAAGGACAGACATTATGTTAGACTGAGTATGGATCGCCTGAGAGGTCTTAAGGACAGACATCATGTTAGACTGAGTATGCGCACTACAAAAGCCGGGTTTCCTATATAGGCCACGTTTTAAACTACACAATCTTAGCTAAGTGAGTACTTATATCAATATGGCATTACGGACCTATAAGCCAGCAGACATGCGCGTGTTGGTAGTTCGTGTTACGTTTTAGTCATTGCAATATTACACACACTGACTCCATTGCATATATATCTTCAAGAACTGTGCACGCCACGGTATGTTACATGTCTGCAAGAAAGTTGAAACTCAGGAAGGCGGTTATGCATTCTTCAACCTAGCATAGCCAAGGACAAACATAAAAGCAAATTCAACCTAATTGAAAAGGTAGTGAAAGGATAACATGTCCTTTATAGTAGGTGCACTCATGTAGTTTGTACGTCATCACATATTCCCATTAGTTTGTCAGACGTTTATCAAGACACCACAAATGGAAAATGAATGCGTATTTCTGTTCGTGTATACCATTCCTGTGTTAAAGTACTGCACACCTACTGGGAAAATGGATCAGTGACATTATAAGCAAGGTTAAATATGTTAATAAAATCAAATGCGTAGTTTTTCTGACCATAGAGGTGGTGTACTGCCACGTGCCGTTTAATGTACCGGTAAGGAGAAAGGTAACTACAAACCAACACACTTAATCAATAAATATGTGTTAACTATCCTTTTTAATTCAATATTATCAGAGAAATTTAAATATAAGAGTCTGCCAAATGAAGGAATCACCCAGAATGCTAATCATCCAGACTGACGCCATTTATATGGTTGACGCTCATGTACAATATCAATCTACCAACTCGTCCCTCTCAGGCAAACTCGGAATCAATTGTGTAGATGAATGGGTAAAGTGTTCCGGTTGATAAGAGTAACGGAGATAGTCAATATTGTATTTTTGCAACAGTTGTTATATACAGGGTAAGAACATTAGCCGTTGTTTACAAACAGGAAGTGTATTTTCTGGAGTACTTAAGACATGCCAGGAACAGTGAAATCTAATACAGGTTTGTCTTAACGCAGATCTTAGAAGGTTATGCTCAACATCACATGAATGCAACTAGTGAAGGCATCTTAGAAGAACCAACACAGCCACCTCATTAGGAAATTATTAAATGTTTCTATTACCGCAGCTAGCTTTTAGCTTTTAGTATGTTTTTGTCTTTGATGAAAAGCTCACGTAGTCCTGTGTCTGGGAGTTGATGTGACAGAAAAGGATTTGTCAACCATTTGTAGTTTCCGACATGTCCACATCCTAACGAAGCCGATTGATATATTGGGCTAGTGTCTAAATAACACATTTAGATAATGTGGAAATATAATAAGTTCTGAAATATGTGCAGTATCCGAAAAAATAAATTGCGGTCCTGAAATGATGTATTTTTCTGTTAAAATTTAAATTGATTTTGGACATCTGTACATAATACTGCTGGCAACATGAAAAACAACTCACTTAATATGCAAAGTAAAAGATACAGAACATGCACACATATAGAAAACAATGACTTTGTTGAATTAAAAACAAAAAAAGTATTGTTATACATTAGGTGGGTAATAAGTCATTGTTTTAAAATTTCAAACTTAATAATATATTTGGTTGATATAAAATACATAGCGTATGGATAAAGTTCACTCTGTTCTGGTATTATCTCACTTACCAATGAGACTTATCACATATCAATAGGTGGTGTCAACTAAATCACATGGCCATAAATCAAATGTAATGTTTATCAGTTCGAGACAAAATCGTCAAATTTTACAATCTAATACAGAAATTCCATATCATGACTCAGTAATTAAGTCCTGCTCTACTGCTAAACTACTCGGTGTTACAGGTACAGTCTGCCATGGAATGATCACATTGAAACTGTTATAGAACAATGCAATACATATCTCTATATGTGATCACGAATCAAATTATATCTCTCAACTGAGAATCGTAAACGCTTTTAATTGCACACATTACCTGGAGGAAGAACTAGTGAGACTTGGTTATGATTTTTACACCCCATCATCAACAATGTTTTCTGATCTTAAATAGTTGTCATTTCCCGAACGAGTTATATATATGAAAGCTATTCAAATGTTTAAAACTATCAGGGGAGAAGCGCCTGAATACCTTAGGTCGTCATGTACTCTTAGGTCTGATAAACATGCAATACTGTTACGTTCATCATCTAATTTCCAGTTGTATACTCCAAAACCTCATTTAGAAAAACATGTATATCGAAATACAGTTTTATTTTCATGTGCATCCGTTTGGAATTACGAATAAAAGGAACAGCGATTAAACAGCTGATTAAATGTCTTTATCAGTCTGGTACAACAGAGAGTTTTTGATATGTTTGTACAGAATTGGAATACTGATATAAATGAGTCTACCCGTGCATGGTGTTATATTTTGTATGCTGATTTACGGATTCAACCATATTTGAATTTGATTAATATAGATAAAAATCGGGTTGCATTGTCACGCTTTAGAGTATCGGCTCACAGCCTAGAAGTTGAAACTGGAAGATGGCATAAACCAGTAGCTGTACCTTTTATTGAAAGAAAATATAGAACCTGTTTAAATTGTTTGGAAGATGAATTAAATTTTTTACTTGAATGTCCGTTGTACCAAGAATTTATTGAACTTATGAAAACAGAAAATAAAATTGAAAAAAGAAATGTATCCATGTTCATTATGAAATCCTTTGAAATTAGAAAAAAACTCTATTTGATTTGTAACCCTCTCATGCCTTCTTTTGTATATAAATGTAGTTGATTCGTTGATACGTAATTGTATTTATAATGAAGGACGTTGATTTGTTGATATATCTTTGTATTTATGTATAATGAATGTATATATGTTTGTTTATTGACTGTATACTGAGAGGCATTTCTGCCTATTGTATTCTGTAATAAACTCTTGAAACTCTTTAAAAATGTGTCTGGGACAGGTCACTTTCAAAGAACACTTTTCTCTATTTGTTGAATTAGACCATTAATAAGTCGATATCTGTTCTAGTGATTTACCAGTTTAGGCATTAGATCCACATGTCATACATTAAATGCGCCCCTAACGTCCATTAAACAAGAATACACTTTGAATTAATATTCACGTGTACATTGAATGCTCTCTCTTACGACAAAGGGTGCTCATTAAACAGAAAGATCATCGTGGAATCCACACTGCTGTTGACTGATATATGATAACATTTCAGATTTAGACATATATAAAATCACGGATTCGTAATGGGTAAGTATCAGTCAGCTCACAGTTATAGTACACTAGTTATTAGGTTGGTCTTTAATCCCCTTTCCCATATGTAGGATAACAATAACTACTTGTCATGGACGTGTCCTCCGCATTATACTCGTAAACATATGTGTGAGACATTTATGTGTGAATTCGTGTAGGGAATCTATAAATAATAATCCTCATGCGCGTTCGTAGTTTAAAATCAAATCCATTCGGCATGCCTCTATGTAGGCGGCTACTATGATGGTATTGAGGTACGTAAGCAAAAATGTGCCTCAAATAATTTATTAATTATTGTCGAATTTAAAGAAACAGTTTTTTGGACTAAGGCATTTGTGCCTTAGTTCATAGCGATGCAAACGATCTCTGAATGTTCAGGGTGAATGCAGGGGTTCACTGGCGTAATGATTCATACGGCGTATTTTGATTGGATGTCCGTTAGCTAATTTTAATAATCAAAGTAGTACCAGGACTGATAACAATGAAAACATCCAATGAAAATAGTTCTCCTAACAAGACAAGCTAATTGTAGACTGAGCACAAACTTTTCATAAATCGCGGTATCAATAGGTGAACGTTGGTAGACTAATTTATTTGCAATTGATTTACTGTATTTATTTCATTCCGATACCTGTTTTGGTGACGAAAACGCGCCTGCATGTACTTTGGCGTTCTAAAAATAGAAACGGGTAAAATTAGAAACGGTCCGAGTACAAGCTAGCCTACTGCCTTGACAAGCAGACGTTACTGTAATGTAAAGGAAGTAGATCTGCGTGTAGTAAGGTACACGTGTTTGTAAGATTTTTCATAAAATTGCATTAAAAACTTCTACAATGAATCGTTTAAAATATCATTAATATGAAATATAACGCGCATATCTACTGTAACAATCGCCTGCATTGTTCACCATCATTATCACGTTTTCCACGTGCCGCGACGGTTTTATTCAGTAACCAAAAGTTGCTCAATCGGCCTATCGGCTTATCCCCAATCTTCTATAAATAGAAGAAATAAACACTTTGCGCATGCGCAATACTAGTAGGACAAACTGAAGTCATCCAGACCCCATTCCTGTCGCATTCACTCTCATACAGGTAAATTTGCGTGTTATATTATAAATTAAGGTGCCCGCACGGCACATTTCGGAAACGACCCAATCCAGGACGGTCCGCTTTTCTATTTGTAAAGATAGTTAATGTAATTTGTAAAGAAATTATAAAGATAAACCTACACTTTTATTATCATATTGTTCATAAATTGTGATTGATAATGAGGTAAATTAAAAGATCTTCTTTGGTTTGATATTATCGATCTACATGAGTATAAAATCTTTCTTGACAGGTTAGCAAAATTAGCAGAAAACGAAAACAAAGGTCTAACCCTGTGACAAAGCGACACCTGTTAGATGCATCTGAAGTATCTGCATGATACCGGCATGCCGGTCTGGACCATTGCTGAACATATGGATAATCAGGTTAGTTCCCATATATACAACGTTTTCCACGTGCTACGGCGGTTTTATTCTGTAAACAAAAATTGCTCAATCGTCTTTCAATTACACATGATCACCGATTACGTAAGCATTGTATATCGAGTGACCCGTTGGTACCGCCTCGGGGAAAATTAACTGGCGTCAAACTTGGCTAGGAAATACACAGGGAGTACGATTTTCACAGCTTGCATTGTGTATACCGCGATCGTCTGCTGAC